>Ga0316187_10005516_pt1 | contig 10920 bp, 11 predicted proteins | sample CroRivburrow1_MG_FD_204927 | JGI IMG/M metagenome (GOLD analysis project Ga0316187, IMG submission 204927) | Coastal sediment microbial communities from Maine, United States - Cross River worm burrow 1 | ecosystem: Environmental > Aquatic > Marine > Coastal > Sediment | place: USA: Maine...
ATCCAGAATGAGTCACCATGAATTACACAGAGCACACCGCATAGGATGGCTGCGCGCCGCAGTCCTGGGTGCCAATGATGGCATTGTCTCAACGGCCAGCCTGATTATCGGTGTCGCTGCCGCAAGCCTATCGCAAGAAAATATTCTTCTTGCAGGTGTAGCCGGACTGGTTGCCGGAGCAATGTCCATGGCTGCTGGCGAATACGTCTCAGTCAGCTCGCAATCGGATACAGAGAAAGCCGACCTCGAGCTCGAGATGAAGTCTCTTGAAGAAAACTACGAATTTGAAGTGGAAGAGCTTGCCGAGATCTACGTCAATCGAGGGATCGAGACCGACCTCGCAAAGAAGGTCGCAGAACAACTGATGGAGCATGATGCGCTCGGGGCACATGCCAAGGACGAAATCGGCATAGTGGACCACGCAAGCGCCAGACCTGTTCAAGCAGCATTTTATTCTGCTGCTACGTTCACAATCGGGGCAGCGCTGCCGTTGCTGGTTGCGTGGGCTGTCCCTGGGGGACGACAAATTCTCGCCATTGCATTGTCGTCACTTGTTTTTCTGGCATTTCTTGGCGCCCTTGCGGCACGCGCGGGCGGTGCGAGCATTTTTGTCGGCGCCATCCGGGTAACTTTCTGGGGCGCGCTTGCCATGACTATAACGGCAGCGGTTGGCCGGCTTTTCGGTGTGGTTGCCTGAACGGGAATGTGATCAGTCGAAGACTTCGGGCCGCATGTGCGGGAACAGCAGCACGTCGCGAATTGAAGGCGAGTCCGTCAACAACATCACCAGCCTGTCCACACCGATGCCGATGCCCGTCGTTGGCGGCATGCCGTACTCGAGAGCGCGAATGTAGTCGTGATCGAATGACATCGCTTCGTCATCACCGGCGGCAGCATTTTCCGCCTGCTGGCGGAATCGCGCGGCCTGGTCTTCTGAGTCATTGAGCTCCGAAAAGCCATTCGCAATCTCGCGACCTGCAATGAACAGCTCGAAGCGATCCGTGACGAATGGATCCTCATCGTTCTTGCGAGCGAGCGGTGATACTTCGGCCGGGTACTGCGTGATAAACGTGGGCTCGCGCAGCTTTGCCTCGACCGTCTCGTCGAAGATCTCGGTCTGCAGCTTACCCGGACCGTAGTTGTCCTTGACGTGTGTTCCGAGCTTCTCGCAATACGCGGCAAGATAGTCACGATCCCGCACCCTGGACATGTCGAAGTCCGGATTGTATTTCCCGATGACCTCCTCGACCGTCATGCGCGTGAACTTCTTGCCGAAGTCATACTTCTCGCCCTGATATTCAACGAGCGTTGATCCGTTCACGGCATCCGCCATGCCGTGAAACATCGCCTCGGTCGTATCCATCCAGGCGTTGTAATCGGCATACGCGCGATACGCCTCGAGCATCGTGAACTCCGGGTTGTGCTGTGTCGACACACCTTCGTTGCGGAAATTACGATTGATCTCGTACACGCGGTCGAAACCACCAACGATCAGTCGCTTCAGGTTCAGCTCAGGCGCGATACGCAAATACAGCGGCATATCGAGCGCATTGTGATGCGTCGTGAACGGTCGAGCGATAGCGCCGCCCGGCGTTACCTGCATCATGGGCGTTTCAACTTCGAGGAAATCCAGCGACTCGAGGAACCCGCGCATGTACGTGATGATCTGCGAGCGCTTGCGGAATACTTCACGGCTCGACTCATTGATGATCAGGTCGACGTAGCGCTGGCGATAGCGGGTCTCCTGATCGGACAACCCGGCCCATTTCTCGGGCAATGGCCGCAGCGACTTTGTGAGTAGCCGTACTTCGTCGGTGAGGACCGTGAGCTCGCCCGTGTTCGTGCGGAACAAGACGCCCGTCGCGCCAACGATATCGCCGACGTCCCATTTCTTGAAAGCCTGGTAGACACCTTCGGGCAGGCGATCACGCTCGAGGCGCAACTGAATCTGTCCCGAGCGGTCCTGCAACTTGACGAAGCTCGCTTTGCCCATGACACGCTTGGCCATCATTCGACCGCTGACGCTTACCTCGATTTTCTCCTCGGCAAGTGCGTCGTTGTCATGCGCCTGGAATGTCTGCTGCAATTCCTCGGCAATCGCATTGCGCCGAAAGTCATTCGGAAACGCGTTGCCCTGCTCACGAAGAGCATTGAGTTTCGCGCGCCGCTCGGCGATGAGTTTGTTTTCGTCTGGCTTATTCTTGTCGTCTGTCACGTTAATTACAGTCCCTGTTTCAAACTGGCTTCGATGAATGCGTCGAGGCCGCCATCGAGCACCGCCTGAGTGTTACCGGTTTCGACGCCGGTACGCAAATCCTTGATCCGGCTCTGGTCGAGCACGTAGTTGCGAATCTGGCTACCCCATCCAACGTCCGCCTTTCCTTCCTCGACCTCCGCTGCTGAGGCACGGCGTTCCTGTAGCTCAAGCTCGTAGAGCTTTGCCTTGAGCTGGTTCATGGCCGTGGCCTTGTTCTTGTGTTGTGAACGGTCGTTCTGGCACTGCACAACCGTATTCGTGGGCAAATGCGTAATGCGCACAGCTGACTCGGTCCGGTTCACGTGCTGGCCGCCGGCACCGCTCGCCCTGTACACGTCGATGCGCAGGTCGGAGGGATCGATTTCGATGTCGATATTGTCGTCAACCTCGGGCGCTACGAATACCGATGCGAACGATGTGTGTCGCCTGTTCCCCGAATCGAACGGTGACTTGCGTACGAGGCGGTGAACGCCTGTCTCAGTGCGCAGCCAGCCATAACCGTATTCGCCGACGATGTGCACCGTTGCGCTCTTGATACCCGCGACCTCACCTGCAGACGCTTCGATCACCTCGGCCTTGAACCCGTGCGCTTCCGCCCAGCGCAAATACATGCGCAACAGCATCTCTGCCCAATCCTGCGCTTCGGTCCCACCGGCACCTGACTGGATGTCGACGTATGCATTGTTGGGATCCATCTCGCCGGAAAACATACGGCGGAATTCCAGGCCGGCCACGATCTTCTCGAACTGGCCCAAATCGGTGACAACCTCACCAGTGGTCTCGGCGTCGTCTTCCTCGATAGCCATCTCGAGGAGCTCGCTGGCGTCTGCCAGGCCGGTCGTGATCTTGTCGAGGCCTTCGACAACCTGTTCGAGCTGTGCACGCTCCTGCCCCAGCGCCTGGGCGCGGTCAGGTTCATTCCAGACATCAGGTTGCTCGAGTTCCCGCTGGACCTCGGTCAGGCGCTCTGCCTTGCCGTCATAGTCAAAGATACCTCCTCAACGCATCAGAGCGTTCGGCGAGGTCGGTAATCGTTTGTTTAATCTGGCTGGTTTCCATGGGGATTTCGCGGTGTCCGGAGGCGGAAAAGGCGCGATCTTATCACGCGCCGCTGCCCTGCAAGGGGGCAATTTGCTCGACGACAAGTTGTGGGTTTTCGATACCACGATACTCGTTAACGTCGAGACGGAAAGCAAGCTGCACAGTACCTCGATAGGCGGGGCCGGCCTGGTTGAACGCAATCGCATCGACAATCTTGCCACCACCTGCCGGGCGCACCCTGAGCTTGAGGTGATTCTCGCCCACGACGCGCTGCTCGACGACCGAGAAATCGCCGCTCCACATCGGTTCCGGGAAGCCCGAGCCCCAAGGGCCGGCGTCTCTCAGGGAACGCGCAAATCCGAGGCTGATTGCATCGCCAGGGAGTCGGCCGTCGGTGACGATGGCGCCGCTGAAGTCTGCATCAGGATAAAGACGCAGCATCTGCTCGGCTGCGACCCGCTTGAAATCTCCCAATGCACTCTCGGCAATCGACAGACCGGCCGCCATCGCATGACCGCCGAATTTCAGGATCAGGTCCGGTCGTACGGTGTGTACGGCCTCGAGCAAATCCCGAATGTGCACGCCCTGGATGGAGCGAGCAGAGCCCTTGAGAAATTCGTCATTCTCGCGCGCAAACGCAATCACGGGGCGATGGCAGCGCTCGCGAACTCGAGCTGCGATCAAACCGACCACGCCCTGATGCCATTCGTTGTTGAATACACAGACACAAGCCGGCCATCGCTGCGACCCCAGCGAATCGACATACGCGAATGCCTGTTCACGCATCGTGGCCTCGATATCACGGCGCTCGCTGTTTATGTGATCGAGCTGATTCGCGTAGTTCATGGCGGTAGTCGATTCATCAGTTAGCAGGCACTCGATACCTACCGAGATATCTTCGAGTCTCCCTGCCGCATTGATGCGAGGCCCGACAGCGAAGCCAAGGTCGGTACTGACGCAACGCGCAGCTTGCCTTCCCGACTGCTGGAGTAAGGCCTGGATTCCCGCGACAGAATGACCTGCGCGAATGCGCAGCAAGCCCTGCTGCACCAATACTCGATTGTTGTGATCGAGCGGCACGACATCGGCGACTGTTCCAAGCGCGACGAGGTCGAGGTATTTAGCCGGCACCTTGGCGGCGCCTTCGACGCCCTGCTCCTGCAGCATGCGTCCGACACGTGCCATGAGGTAGAACGCAACACCAACACCGGCAAGGTAGCGGCTCGGGAACTGGCTGCCCTCGAGATTGGGGTTCACTATCACTGCCGCATCCGGCAGTTCACTACCGGGCAAATGGTGATCAGTCACGAGCACCGGTATTCCGAGTCCGTTTGCCTCGGCAACACCGGCAATACTGGAGACTCCGTTATCAACCGTAATCAGCAGTGCCGGCGACTCCTTCGCGGCCACGCGCACGATTTCCGGCGAGAGGCCATAGCCGTAATCAAAGCGATTCGGAACAAGGTAGTCGACATCGCCAAAACCGTACTCGCGCAGGCAGCGCAAGACGAGTGCCGTGCTCGTGGCTCCATCCACATCGAAATCACCAATGACGATGATCTTCCGGTTGCGATTTGCAATGACGAGTTCGGCGGCCGCATCGATGTTTTCGAGCGCGCCGATTGGTGCGAGTTTCGCGAGGCCGTAATCGAGTTGCTCAGCCCCGGTCAGTCCGCGCATGGCAAATAAGCGCGCATGCAGCGGATCGATATCGCCAAGTGCGTTGATCACGTCGTCACTCGGTATGGGCCGGGAAATGATGGGTCTGGCGCTGCTCACTATCAGTCCAGCAACTCGTTGTCGCGCCGCCAGAACTTCAGCGTTTGCGAACGCCGCACATCAGCCCGCAGACCATCACGGAACAGCAGGATCAGGCGGCTGACGCGTCTGGATTGCAGGAGTCCACGAAGCTCGCGCAAATACTCGCGCAGGTGCTCCGGGCGATTGTCGAACTCAGGCGTAACTGCCACGAAACCATGTACAGAAGCGTCGGCGCACGCCTTGAAATTGCCAGGCCACAAATCGGCCACCGCCGTGGCGCTCTCCCAGTAGCCCAGCAGCAGCGGGTCATCGGTAAACAACGGTGGCTGCGGTCGGATAATTTTCTCGGGCGCCATACCACCGCCCCATAGCCACAGAGAATTTACAGGCTGCTTGCCCTCCGCCAGTCTTCGCTCGTTGACCTCATGCTCATGCAGCGCCATCTCAATTTCGCTGAGTATGTTGCGATGCGACACCGTATGTTTGCCAGTGGGCAGGAATTCACCAGGTTCGCCCTGATCAACGACGTACGCAGGCACCGCAGCGGTGGAGACCGCATCCGCCGCCCGCAGGTAACCGCAGTTGCCAAGCCGGGCGAATCCAAATCGCTTGTCATCTGCCAACGTACTTTGCAGGTGATCAAACAGCGGCCTCAGATCCGATGGCGCAATGCCCGAACGCTGTAAAGCATGCAGGCAGAGGTGGTCAAGACGAGGCTCGAGGTAGACGGGATCGGCCGCCGCAATCCATACGGTAGGCCTGTCGCCCGTCTGTCCCCACATGCGCAAAGCCGCCAGACCTTGTTCCGGGTAAGGCAGGCCAAGCTCTTCAAGAATCGTTGCAAGCAGTTCACGCGGTTCGGCTTCGACGGACAGGTCAGACTGCGCCAGCCAGGCCCTGACGGATTTGTCCTCGAGCCGCCCGCCGCGTATCGGCGGCAGCACGACGACAGCCGCAGTTTTGTCATATGATGTGTTCACAATGTGGCGTCGATGGTACGGGATGCGTTAGTGAAATTCACAAGAGAATTGTCAGCCAAACTGGTGATACGCAGTGTTTCGGACACGGCGATTCTGGTCAATGATGAAGAGCATTCTGGTTCCATCGCACTGACCCCGGAGAACTTCCTCGGCGCCTGGCCAAACACCCGCATTGCCGCGCTGACAGAGGCCGACTTTGACGATATCTTCGTTGCAAAGCCCGAGATTGTGCTGCTCGGTACAGGCGCAATAAATGTATTCCCACCACGCGAACTGACTTTTTCCTTTGCTCGCAAGGGCGTCGGGCTGGAAGTCATGGACACGGCCGCCGCCGCACGGACATTCAACGTACTCGCCAACGAAAGTCGCCGGGTAGCTGCAATCCTGTACTTGTAGGAGGCCGCCCCAGCGGCCGAGCCGCGAAGCGGCCTGCGACAGTCAGTCGAGAAGTGAATCCCCCGAGATGCCGTGACTCTCGAGCATCTCCCTGAGGTTTTTCAGCGCATCGAGTTGTATCTGCCGCACACGCTCACGTGTCACGCCGATCTCCTCGCCGATCTGCTCCAGCGTCGCGCGCTGGTGACCATGCAGACCAAAGCGACGTTCAACAACCGAGCGCTGCTTCTCGCTGAGTTCGCAGACCCAGTGATCGACGATGTCATTCACATTGTCCTGCTGTGCACATCGGGATGGCTCAGCAGAGCCCCTCGCACGCAAGCGATCGATAGGGCCATCGCCTTGGTCATCGCGCCCGCTGGCACGCAAGGTGACGCGTTCGCGCAACGACATGAGTCGCTCGACGTCAGCAACGTCTCGCTCGAGGTGATCAGCCAGTTCCTGCACAGTCGGTGTGCGGCCGTTCTTTTGCCGCAAACGACGCATCGCGCGCAGGCAGGAATTCATGTCCTTGATGATATGTATCGGCAGACGGACAGTGCGCGACTGATTCATGATGCCGCGCTCGATGTTCTGCCGTATCCACCAGGTCGCGTAAGTCGAAAAACGAAACCCGCGTTCTGGGTCGAATTTCTTGACAGCATGGATCAGCCCGAGGTTGCCTTCTTCGATGAGGTCCAGCAGCGGCAAGCCGCGGTTGATGTATCGGCGTGCGATCATGACGACGAGCCTGAGGTTACTCTCGATCATGCGCTGGCGCGCGGACTCATCCCCTCGCAAAGCTCGGCGGGAGTATATTTTTTCTTCTTCCGCAGTCAGCAGCGGCGAGATACCAATCTCGTCGAGGTACTGTCGTGTTGGATCCAGCAATCGTGCCAAAAACACCCTCCCCTGGGTCACACGAGGCGACTGATTGAGATCGATAGGCTATCTCGCCGGCAGATACTGACGCGGATTAACCGGGTCCCCATTGCGCCTGATCTCGAAATGCAGTCGCGGCTTGCGTTCCGGCCCCTCCCCCATGGTTGCGATGCGCTGGCCTTTTTTTACTTCTTCGCCTTCTTTGACCAGCAGCGACGCCGTGTACCCGTAGGTACTCAGGTAGGTGTCGTTATGCTTCAGAATAATAAGCTGGCCATATCCGATCAGTCCACTTCCCGCGTAGACGACGCGCCCTGGAGCCGCAGCGAGTATAGGCTGCCCTGCCTTGCCGTTAACGAGGATCCCCGTGCCGGGCCCCGGTTTTGCGCCAAATTCGACGTTAATCCTGCCGCTGGTCGGCCATGCCCACTTTGGTGACGGCTGCGCCGGAAGATTGGGCAGGGGACGCGATGGAGGCTTGGAGCGTGTCCCGGAGCCACCTGCCGTGCGTGTGCTCGAGCCACTCGGTGGGACAATCCGCAACACCTGGCCCGGGTAGATCAGGGATCCGTCCCCCAGCTGGTTCCAGCGAGCCAGATCATTCGGCTTTTTGCCGTACCGGGATGCGATCGAAAACAGGGTTTCGCCTTTCCGAACGAGATGGACTTCCTGCCGGTCCTGCCAGCTCGGCGTGCTACTGCATGCACCGAGCGCCATGGCGAGCAGCAATACGATGAATACGCGGGACCTCATTAGCCCCGCATCATGAGCCACGCGATGACGATTGCGGTGACGGCGACCACAGCCCAGCCGACGCGCTCGATGTGTTTCGACAGAGACGACTCGAAGCGTTCGCCACCAAGCCGAACCAGGCCAGCGACGAGGAAAAAACGTGCTGATCGGCCAATCAGCGAACCGATAAAGAATCCCGGAAGGTTGAGTGCGGCAACGCCTGCAGCGATCGTGAAGACCTTGTAAGGAATGGGTGAGAAACCGGCGACGAACACCACCAGGACGCCGTAGTGATCAAACCACTGCCGCGCCGTTTCATAGGCTTCCCAGTAGTGAGACTCGCGCAACCACGGCTCGATAGCCTCGAACATGCCCCAGCCGATAACATAGCCGCCCAGGCCACCCAGAACCGAGAACACGGTAGCAATCGTCGCGTACCTTACCCAGCGTTTCCGGTCAGCGAGACACATGGGTGCCAGCATGACGTCCACGGGAATCGGGAAAAACGAGGACTCGGCAAAGCTCATCGCACCCAGGTAGCGCTCGGCGTGCGGATGACGCGACCACGCGAGGACCCGGTCGTAAAGCGGTCGGAACAAACTCATATAGAAATCACTTTTATAAAGTCGTTTATCATTTTGAAAAATATACCCTATTTACTCTTTACAAGGGGGACGAAGCAGACCGCGCCGAGAGACACCTGTTCGAAGTGATCATCGCGCTTGATAATCTTCACCAGGTCCTGGATACCTTGATGCGGCCCGATAGGAATTATTAGTCTCCCGCCCGGCGCCAGCTGCTGCAGAAGCTTTTCGGGCACCTCGTCAGGCGCGGCCGTCACGATAATGCCGTCGTACGGGCCGTACTTCGCCCAGCCCTCCCAGCCATCGCCGGGTTTGAACTGTACGTTGTAGATATCCAGGTCCCGGAGTCGCTGCTTGGTCTTGCGCAGAAGCTCCGGGATACGTTCAATCGTGTAGATCTTCTTGACCAGCGGCGACAACACGGCTGTCTGGTAGCCGCAGCCCGTACCGACCTCGAGGACCTTTTCACCCTCGAAGTTGTCCAGCAGCGCCTCGGTCATGCGCGCAACAACGTACGGCTGACTGATTGTCTGCCCGAGTCCAATTGGCAGCGCCGTGTCTTCGTACGCACGGCTGGCGAGTGCCTCATCGACAAACAGGTGCCGCGGTACATTGCGAATCTGTTCCAGCACCGCCTCGTTGTGGATGCCCTGATCGATGAGCCGCTGCACCAGGCGGTCGCGCGTACGGCGTGATGTCATACCGATGCCCTGGCGAACATCGATCATCGGTTCAGCCAGGCCGCAATGCCAGGGACGGCCTCGTGGCGTGTCAAATCAACGTTGAGCGGCGTCACAGCAACCGCACCCTGCTCGATCGCGTAGAAATCGGTGCCCTCGCCCGCATCCTGGCCCTCTCCAGCGGGACCGACCCAGTAAATCGGACGGCCGTAAGGATCCTTGTCTTCGAGGATCGTCTCGGACTTGTGTCGAAAACCGAGGCGTGTCGCCTGAATGCCTGTCAATTCATCGTAGGGGCGGTCCGGGACGTTGACGTTGAGAACAGTATTGGATGCGAGGGTTGAACGGTCGAGCTTCTGCACGAGTTCCACGGCAACGCGCGCGGCAGTGTCAAAGTACCGCAGCTTGGATCCTACGAGCATCTTGCCGACGAGCGACACAGCAATCGTCGGCAAACCCAGGAACCTGCCCTCCATTGCGGCAGCAACGGTCCCTGAGTAGATCACGTCGTCTCCGAGGTTGGCGCCATGGTTTATGCCCGAGACCACCAGATCCGGCTCGTAGTCCAGAAACCCCGTCAACGCCAGATGCACGCAGTCAGATGGCGTGCCATCTACTTTGTAGCGGTTCTCACCCACCTTGGATACTCGCAACGGCGTTGTGAGTGTCAGCGAGTTACTCGCGGCCGATCGATTCCGGTCCGGCGCGACCACGACCACGTCGGCGACCTGCTCCAACGCATCGGTCAGCGTATTGATACCCGTGGCGAGATACCCGTCGTCGTTACTTACGAGGATTTTCATTCTTGTGACTGACGCGCGGAGCCTTGATTGGCATTTAAGACGGCCTCACTATACCGGTTGTTAAGCGCGCACCATAGCCTCAAAGACACTACCGTGAGCAACGACAAAGACCCTGACGATTTTCGCCAAGCAATGCGTGGCATCAAGCCGCTCAAGAGCGAAGCGCGCGTGCCCGTGACGAAACCGAAGCCCAAGCCCAAAGCGAAATTTTCGAAAGCCGACGAGCGCCGGGTGCTGGCCGAGAGCCTCGAGGACGACATTGACACGATCGAACACGGCTACGGTGCCGCCCTGCGCTTTCATCGCCAGCACGTCGGCAAACGGACGATGCGGAAACTGCAGCGCGGCGGCTACAGCGTCCAGGCAGAGATCGACCTGCATGGCATGACCGTCGATGAGGCGAGACCGCGGCTCGCCGACTTCATTGACTACTGCGCTTCGCAGGGGAAATACTGCGTGCGCGTCGTGCATGGCAAGGGGTTGGGCTCAGGGAATCGCGGTCCAGTCCTCAAGAACGCTGTCAACCGCTGGCTCAGAAAGTGGGATTGCGTATTGGCATTCGTCTCCACGCGCCAGGTCGACGGCGGGACGGGCGCAGTCTACGTCCTGTTGCAGCGAACCTAGATAATAATGGTAGGCGTAATCCAGAATTGACACTTTTTTTCTGTATTCCATAATGATTGGGCGAAATGGCAAACTTGGCGAAAGCCAGTGACGCAAAGCCACGGGTCCTCGCTTCCTCCGCGACGCCTTTCGTGACGTTCCGAAGGACCCAGGATCGCCGGGCTACCGACACTCCACGGCTATCTACAGGAGTAATTGTCG
>Ga0316187_10005517_pt1 | contig 10916 bp, 8 predicted proteins | sample CroRivburrow1_MG_FD_204927 | JGI IMG/M metagenome (GOLD analysis project Ga0316187, IMG submission 204927) | Coastal sediment microbial communities from Maine, United States - Cross River worm burrow 1 | ecosystem: Environmental > Aquatic > Marine > Coastal > Sediment | place: USA: Maine...
AACGAGGTGGCGGCGGTTCAGGGTGTCCAGCTGCCGGCAGAGGCCCAACTCAAATTCTATGATGTCTGGGGTTCGGACCTGACCTACCCCCACATGTCGGTGGGCTGGGCATGGGCCTTCGACACGCCGTTCTCCTGGACCAAGATGGTGGCGTCGCACTTCGGCGGCACGAAGCAGGGCATGGCGGTCTCCTGGCCTGCTGTGATCAAGGACAAGGGCGGCATCCGTCACCAGTTCCACCACGTCATCGATATCGTGCCGACGATCCTCGAAGCGGCCCGGCTTAAACAGCCTGAGGTGGTGGACGGCATTCCGCAGAAGCCGATCGAAGGTGTCAGCATGGCGTATACCTTCGACGAAAAGAGCGCGGACGCGCCATCGACCCACACGACCCAGTATTTCGAGATGATCGGTGACCACGCGATCTACCACGATGGCTGGATCCTCAGCTCCAAGGTCATGCGCGTGCCGTGGGACAACAGCGGTAAGGGTTTTCCGGATCCCGCGGGCTGGCCGTGGGAGCTGTACGACCTGAGCAAGGACTGGACACAGTACGACGACGTGGCTGCGAAGTACCCTGAGAAAGTGAAAGAGATGGACGCGTTGTTCTGGAAGGAGGCGGAAAAAAACCAGGTCCTGCCGTTGAATGCTACCACTTTCACGCGCCTGGTACAGCCGCGCCCCAGCCTCGCGGCGGGCCGCACCGTGTTCACCTATTCCGGTGAGCTGACCGGGACGCCCAACGGCGACGCGCCGAGCATCATCGCAAGCTCCTACAACTTCAAGGCCGAGATCGAGGTGCCCGAAGGCGGCGCCGAGGGTATGATCGTGACCCAGGGCGGCCGCTTCGCCGGTTACGGCTTCTACCTGCTCAAGGGCAAGCCGGTGTTCACCTGGAACCTGGTCGACCTCAAGCGCCTCAAGTGGGAAGGCCCGGAAGCGCTCGCCCCCGGCAAGCACACCCTCGAATTCGACTTCAAGTATGACGGTCTGGGGGCGGCGACGCTGGCGTTCGGCAGCCCCAGCGGTCTGGGCCGCAGCGGCACCGGCGTACTCAAGGTCGACGGCAAGGTCGTCGCGAAGCAGAAAATGGAAAAGACCATCCCGATGACCCTGCAATGGGACGAGAACTTCGACGTGGGGGCCGATACCGGCACCCCGGTGGATGACAAGGACTATCAGATCCCGTTCAAGTTCAACGGCAAATTAAACATGTTGACGCTCACTATTGACCGGCCGAAGCTCTCGCCTGAAGACATCAAGCAACTCGAGATGGCCATGCACAATAACAAGGCCAGCGAGTAGGGAAGGGCTCATCCCCTCTTCATTCGTGAACCACGCGGGCCGCTTCCACTTCTGAAAGCGGCCCGTTATTTTACCAGCGAATTTACCATCGAGATCGAATGAGCAACCGAGTACAGCCCATGAAACTGTACATCGGAGAGGAGAAAAGAGACATGCATAGAACACCAGGGATCAGGAGGCCGACCGCATGGCTGGCTGCAGGCGCAATGCTACTGTCGACAGTACTCCCTGTCACGGCCGCTTCAGCCGGCAGCAGTGACCAGTGGGAATATGAAGCCATGATCTACCTGTGGGGGGCCGGCATGGACGCCACCACACAAACTGGTGGTGATATCGATATCTCGTTCAACGATATCATCGATGATCTTGATCTGGCATTTATGGGCACCTTCGGGGCGCACAAGGGCAAGTGGTCACTTTTGGCAGATGCCATTTACCTGGATATATCGCAGAGCGATGGCGGTAGTGAGACGATACCTATTCTGGGGGGAAGGCCTGATATCACCAGGACCGTCGACGTGGATATAAAGATGAAGGCATGGATTACCACGTTCGGCGCTGGCTACAATGTCGTCAATAACGAAAAGGTGGCGCTTGATCTCGTCGGCGGTGCGCGTTACTTCTGGGTTGATATTGATCAGAAACTGGACCTCAGCCGTAAAGGGGTGATCCTGCAGACCTCGCGGAAGGTAAAGGTGTCCGACTCACAGGACGTCTGGGATGGCATCGTAGGTGTCAGGGGCCAGATCAATCTGAATAATAACTGGTATCTGCCTTACTACGCGGATGTCGGGACCGGTGGATCCAAATCCACCTGGCAGGCCATGACCGGTGTCGGCTACCAGTTCAAGTGGGGCGATGTGCTGCTGGCTTACCGTTATCTTGACTATGATTTCGACTCGGACTTTGTACTTGATGACTTGACTGTTAAGGGTCCGGCGCTGGGTGCGAGATTCCGCTTTTGAGGCGGTGACAATTGCAAAACTGTGCACCGATTCAACTGATTATGATGAAACCTTAACTTTGGAGAACACTACTATGAAACACAACTTACTTATCTGCACGTTGTCCGCCGCCATTATGACCCTTGCTTCAGCTAGCAGCTGGTCTCAGGAGCAGCAACCGATTGATTGCGCTACTGCGAATGAGGATATTGCTACCCTGCAGGGAGAAATGGAAAATACCAACGATAAAATAGCAAAGGGCCTCTTTTCTTTTACGCCAATCGGCCTGGTGGCGAACGAGGCCGACAAATACGCCCACACTGGCGATAAGACAGAAAAGGACATGCATACATACAATCAGGTGCTCCAGCAGAAAATCGACGCTATCAAGGCGACCTGCAACATCGACTAGCAATTAAATGACGTTCGGTATTCCGGGCTTGCAACAGGCTCCGCCCGGGGTGCCACTGTTTAACTGGCGGAATTTTGCGTTTTGATTCTGCCAACAGGTCTTTGTATCACCCGAAATACATAGCAATTGAAGGTGGCATGGTTCCCGTAAAGAACCCTGCCGGATCACCGAAGTAACATGGAGGGAATTACCGATGCTGAAGCTGAAACAATACGTGTCATTTGGTTGGGTGGGTATCCTGTTATTGCTAACAGGCTGTGCCGCTACTGGTGGCAACCAGGCCGGCGAAATGAATATCCGCAGCGGTGTGATTGAGCAGATCGAGAATGTACAGATCGACAGCAATCATCATCGCGGTGTCGGCGCCGTGGTCGGCGGTCTTTCGGGACTCGGAATTGGTAGCCTGATCGGTGGCGGCAACGGCCGTGATGTCGCGATGGTGCTTGGAGCCGTCGGTGGCGCCGTGGCGGGTAACGAGATTCAGAAGAAACACGACGCACCGAAGCCTGGGCAGAAAATCATTGTCCGCACTTCGGGCGGTGTACTGGTCTCGGTTACGCAGCCACCGGACCCCGGTCTGCGGACGGGTGAAAAGGTCTATATCGAGGGTAATGGTGAGAACGCGAGGGTCAGGCCACAGTAGAGATGCACGAGGTAACTGGCGCTTACGCGACGAGCTTTTTAATTGCCCGTGGGTAACAGGTCCACTGCGAGGTTATATCCTCAACGGTATCTGCGGACTTGATGCGCCGACGTTCGACCGGTCTCCCCATCGCCCATTAACGGCTGACGGGGATAGTGAGAACCGGAGCAGTAGACGTGTTGGAGGAGCTCTCGGCGATCTCGACAGACCACAGGGTCGTGAGAAAACGGAAATATCCCTTGGTGGCTTTATCCTTCTCATCGATATAGAACCACCCGTCACGATGCTGCACGGCTATGGCTGCATTCTCCGGTTTGGTCTTGGTGTAGCGGACCCGCAATTCCTGGCCCACCGGCCCCAATGGCGGGTAGTCTGCTGTGACACCATTGGCCTTGTCCTGCTCCGGGAGTTCAACGGCGGCGGACAGGATTTCCACCATACGATAGACCGAGCGCGTGGTTATCCCGATTCCTCCTGAGTCGCGTCCATCCAGGGCAAGGGAGACTGGCAAGATCACTGCGGATGACTGAGCTTTCGGCGCGGGCAGTCCCAGCAGCTGCAGCAGCTCCTTGACCTCGGTTGTGTAGGTCGGTGAATGGTGGTTGATGACGACTGAGAAGTTGCCTGAGTGTCGCGGCTCTTCGATCCAGTGCAGGCGATTCATCCGGGTGAGCTCTGACATAATCGAAACGAAGCGGCTGAAGCGTGGGTCAGGCTCGGCGGCGGAATACAGAAAATCCGGGTTATAGATACCGTTAACACTGGACACCAGATGGGTGTAAACAGGGGCCGGATTAGCAGCACCTCCAGCCAGCTGGGCCAGTGCAGATACAGGTAGTGGCGTCATTACCTTACGTATGTATTTTTCACCTGCAGCGGGCGTGTAGGAAATTGTTGGGTTTTCTTCGTAGATGGTGCTGGCACTGAAGGGCACAATGTTCCCTGTATAGTTATCAGCATCGCCAAATCCCAGCTGAGCCTCGATGCCAGCCGTGACACGGACATTGGCTGTAACGCTGGCCACAGCGAGCAGGCTGCCTTGCTCCAGATAGCGGTTGTGTATGACGGCCATCAGTATCTGCTGGTTGTTGGTCTCGCTGATGGCCTGATTGTAATCAAGACGTCCACCGCGGATGGCGGAGGGTCCCAGCGTATTACAGGCGGTCAGCAGACTGCCAACCAGGCAGGCTGTTATCAGGTTGCGACTGATGTGGCTCAGGTGGCGGCTCGATTTCATATGTGCATCTCCAGGTGTGCTGCTGTTGTGTTGTTGTTAAACGTGTTTGCAGCCGAGCGGCAGCTTGGAAGTTCCGTGAGCATGGAGTAAATCCTGGGAATATTATATGTTGTTTTCGGCGAGGATCCATCAGTAAGCTGATATTTTATAAAATAGTTAGAGATTGGATGTACTGACAGGTTTGTATGCTCTGGTAGATTCGCGAAGCACTGATCGTCTGTTGGAACCTAAGGGATAAAATATGCGCACTGAACGATTGATTATTTGCTTTCTCGCAGCGGTGATGCTTGCTGGCTGCGCCAGCCGCCCGATCAATGAGCCGATTACCCAGGTCGATCCCCAAGCCGGGTACCGTCCCTACCTTCTGATACCGAAGCGCCAGAACAACGATCCGCACACGTTGTTCGTGCTCTCGTTTTCTGGTGGCGGCACGCGGGCAGCAGCGTTCTCGTACGGCGTGCTGGAAGAGCTTCGCCGCACCGACGTGGTCGTCAATGGCGAGCAGCGCCGCCTGGTTGATGAAGTTGACCTGATAACGGGTGTATCGGGGGGGAGCTTCACTGCACTCGCCTATGCGCTCTACGGGGATCGCCTGTTTTCAGAATACGAGGAACGGTTCCTGAAGCGCGACGTACAGGGTGCCCTGGTCGGGCGTGCCCTCAATCCGTTCAACTGGTGGAAGTTCGTCGGCGGCAGCGCCGGGCGTTCGGAACTCGCCGCCGAATACTATGACGAAATACTGTTCGAGGATGCGACCTTCGGCGATCTTCTCAACAAGCCCGGGCCAGTCGCACTCGCAACCGGTACTGACCTCTCCACCGGCGCGCGCCTGGCGTTCTTTCAGAATGATTTTGACCTGCTCTGTTCGGACCTGAACCAGGTTCACCTGTCGCGCGCGGCGGCTACATCGTCTGCAGTACCCATCGCACTGTCACCGGTAACCTTCAACAATTACGGCGGTACCTGTGGTTTTCAGTACCCGGCCTGGGTACAGGCCGTCGCTGACCCCGAGACCCGCGCCCGACCGTCGGGACGCGCGGTGCAGCGTTACCACGACATGCAGAATCTCCAGAAGAGCGAGGAACGCCCCTATATCCACCTCGTAGACGGTGGTGTCTCGGATAATATCGGGGTGCGCGGTGTACTCGAAGCCATCCAGGAACTGGCGGCAAGCGCGGCATTCCAGGGAGAGGTCGGTTTTGGCGTCATTGATAGGATCGTGCTGATCGTTGTGAACTCTCACTCATCTCCCAGCACTGACTGGGACCGCCAGGAGTCGCCTCCCGGCTTTACAGCTCAGCTGCTGCAGTCCTCAGGTGTGCCGATCGAACGGTATTCGTACGAAACTATCGAGACCATGAAGGATCTTGCCGAGATGTGGAAGTGGCGGCGCGAACTGCTGGTTGCAGAGAAGCGCATTGCAGGTGCGACCGAGACGCAGGCGGAAGCAAGTGTGCCGAAAGTCACTCTTGATGTGATCGATGTCAGTTTTGATGCGATTTCCGACCCTGCGGAGCGTGCCTATTTCATGAATCTGCCGACTAGCTTCGTGCTTCCTGACGAGGACATCGACCGCTTGGTCGAGATGGCAGGTCAGCTCATGCAGCAGTCCGCGGAGTATGGCTCAATCGTACAATCCATGGACGGTAGTCCTGCTCAGTAACGGCGTGTCGCGACCTATGTACAGGCCCACTATAACTGTAATGACCCTGGTGTTGATACTTGTGTGCAGCACGCTGATGGCTGCCGCCAATTCTATTGCTGCAGCTGAGAGTGACCCTCCCCGAACAGTATCGAGCGGGCCCTTTCTTCTTGCACCTCCCGGGGAAGCAGGTCCCGTCGTGGTTCGGGCCAGCTTTTATTTATATGACGTCAATGAGATCAACGACGAGATGGAAACGTTCGAGTTTACTGGCGTACTCACGTTCAAGTGGAATGACCCGCGCCAGGCCTTCGACCCCACTGTCGCAGGAGTGGATGAAAAGGTCTTCCAGGGCGACTAACAGTTCAATGAGCTCTCGACCGGTTGGTATCCGCACGTCATAACGCCATGATTTCTATGGGGGTGATTGCCCTCGCAGGAGCCTCTCACCGCCGACCCGGTGACTATGCGTTTTATGCTCAACACCCCCGACGAGCCCTCGGTTTGGACGATGAATCGTAAGCTGAAGAATTCACATGTGATTTAAATGGCTCCCCATCGAGGAAGCATATCGAACTCTCTGTATAGCGCCACCCCCTGAGGTTAGGGCTGTCTTACAGAGTGTCAGGGACTTTGGTTGAATGGCGTACATATCCTGCTGAAAGTCCGGAATCGGGCAAAGTGTTGCCGTTCCCCGGGCACAGAAAACCTACTGATGCTGGGTTCCTAATAGGCGGCTATCGGCTCCTGACCTTTGTGGGAAGCCAGCGAACGGCAGGATGATGTACCCATGCCAGACATTCGAGCCGTGCAGTGAAAATGCAGCCACCCAATAATAAATGCTTTCAGCGCATTACCTTCGCTCCAGTCGCATGCTAACCGGTCGGTCCGGATGCAAAGTCCCCTCGGCCTTGAACCCAAGCGTGGCGCCTTCCACATGGACACGGAATTCACGCATCACCTGCGCCAGGATCAACTGGCCTTCGAGCATTGAAAATTGTTTGCCGATACACACTCGCGGGCCGGCACTGAACGGAAACCAGGCAAAACGATGACGCCCCCGGACATTCGCTGCGGTGAAGCGCTGTGGATCGAACCGCTCCGGGTCAGGCCAGAACTCCTCAAGACGCTGCGTGATAAACGGTGACAACAGTACAAACGAACCCCCCGGGACCCTATAACCACAGACCTCATCATCATTGATCACATTTCGGGCAATGGTCCAGGCTGGAGGATACAGGCGCAATGCCTCAGACAGTACCATTGGCGCATATTCCAGTTCCTTCAGCGCACTCAGTGACGGTGACCCTTCGAGCAGGGCATCCAGTTCCTGTTCCAGCCGGTCACGAACATCTGGCGAACGCGACAACAGGTAGAAGGTCCAGATGAGCATATTAGCGGTGGTTTCATGCCCGGCCAGATAGATGGTCACAATCTCATCGCGCAGCTGCCGGTCACTCATTCCTTGTCCGGTCTCAGGATCGCGGGCGGCCATCAGCATGCCGAGCAGAGTATCGCCAGAGTGACCAGCCTCGCTGCTGTGAAATCGACGGATGATGTCGTAAACCAGCTTGTCCAGCGTCACCAGCGCACGACGAAAACGCAGGTTCACCGGCGTTGGTAACCATAGCGGCACCGCCAGCCCGCCCGGTCCACGACTACCGATACCACGCAATCCGTCACGAAAGGCCTTACCGGCACTGTTGCTGTGTCCGCTCAGATCCAGCCCGAACAGGGTGCGACCGGCGATGGCAAGTGTCAGTCGTGTGGTGGCCTCTGTCAGGTCTATGCTATTCCCGGCCGGTAACTTACGCCATCCGCATAGCAAGTCCTCGGTGCACTCAGCCATGGTGCGAAGATAAATGGCCAGCTGGGTGCTGTTGAATGCCGGTTGTGCTAGCGCGCGCTGCCGCTCCCAGGCACGACCCTCGGCGGTCACCAGTCCTTCGCCGAGCAGCAACCGGGCGCCATCATAGACAACGCCCTTGTGGTAATTATCGCGGTTGCTACGCAGTACCCGCTCAACTCCATCCGGGTGGGCTAGCACGATCGCGGTATTTCCTAATGGCAGTGGCAACTTGTAGCACGGCCCATAACGTTTTGAGAGCGAGTTAAAGGCACCAAGGATGCCGTGGCGGATAAACGGCGTGACATGGCCAATCAGCGGCAGTCCATGTGGTCCGGGTAAAGGCTTGGAAGTCACTCAATAGTCCCGGGTAATGCCGCCGCAAACGACTGGCAGACTCTTGCTGTCATGGTTGCTAATCATAAATAACTGCTAAGACAAGCCAATGCGTGAAGTGGCAGCATACACAACAACCTCAATAACATGAAGGTCTGACCGGAGCACTATTGGCCATCCAGATAGTTGCTTTCAATGGCGACAGCGGTTCGATGGTTGCCTATCCGGAGCTGGAACCGTAAGGCTTATCCGTTGGTTCGACGTGAGCACCTTCCCTCTCCCCCGTCAATTCCAGTAGCATTCTCTACCTGGGAATAAAAATCGTCAAATCAAACTGGACGGAGCACTATGTACTACGGTGAAAAGCTCAATAGCATCAGCCATCTGGTAGGTGCTGTACTTGCGTTGGTCGGCCTGGGTGCCCTACTCACGATAGGTATCCAGACACGCGACCCATGGATCATCACCAGCTTCACAGTATTTGGCCTTACAATGGTACTGCTCTATACCATGTCAACCCTCTATCACAGCTTTCACCCGCCAAAATTAAAACGCACCTTTAAGCTCTTAGACCATATCGCTATCTATCTGTTGATCGCGGGTACCTATACACCCTATATGTTAGTCAGCCTGCGTGATGGCAATGGCTGGCTAATAATGAGCATCGTGTGGGCACTGGCCGGAGTGGGCATACTGACAGAGGTCTTTTTATCTGGTCGGGCCGTCAAAGTCGGCCAATTGATTATTTATCTTGCCATGGGCTGGGCCTGCTCGTTTGACTATGCCAGTCTCAAGGTGGCGCTACCTGATACTGGAATACAGTTGCTTGTTGCTGGTGGTCTGGCTTATTGCGTGGGTATGGTTTTCTACATTCTGGGTAAGCTACAAAAGCTGGATCACGCCCACGGTATATGGCACTTCTTTATTCTAATGGGTTCCATATGCCACTTTATTTCTATCATCGGCTACGTCAGGTAAGTGTATGTTAATGCCCTGTGGTCCGAATAAATATGTAGCAGAGTTACCTCTGAGGTGTATACAGGAAGGTCCGATTTGTGGTTGAACTCGGACGTCCACGGAAAGCACTATAAACAGGAAACCACAGCGGTGTGATCCCAACGTACTTCCTTGTCACCGCCGGAGCCACGCGTGCGGCCTGCGAGGTTGGGGGTGGGGACGCGCCCGGGAGCTGGCCACTGAGGAGCAGAGTGGGGCACCCTTGCCATGGTCCCGGATGTCCTCTGGCATCGCAGCGGTGATGCTGACGGAGGCAGGCAGGTCTAGCTTTTCACTACGCCGATCCAGCCGTGAACCTGGCATCCTTCCAAGTGACCCAGTCCTCCAGGAATGTCAGGGGGATGCTGTGTGGGAGATGGTGAGGTGGTTCGTGGAATGCACAAGCGGACGAATATGGAGGGGAAAGCCGTACCTACCTTGAAAACTTTACTTCTATATTGATTGAATGCTCGATGTGGCTCTATCTCCGTGTGACAGGATCAATCGACTCGTAATCAATGCGTCCTTTATCCGGTTGCAGCCGCAGCTGCAGTTTGGTGATCGATCTGGGTATTGATGTGGGTGCGCAGCAGACAGCCGACGCCGCCCAGGGACATCAGCGCGTCGGAGTGTTCCACGATTTCCACCGGACGTTCCAGCTGGCTGGCCAGGCGCAGCAACGCCTCCCTGATATCCGTCGGCCGTGTGGATGGTTTGCCACACTGCGGGCATAAGGATGTTTCGGTCGGCTCGGTGCCGATGGCTCGACAGGTGGTGCAGGTCCAGCCGGGATCGGGTTGATAGCTACTGGCCATGACCAGTGTATCCACTTCACCCCAGCGCAGCGCATCCAGTGTGGCCGCCGAACCCGCAACCGCCAGGTTCTGGCTGCGCAGTCCCTCGATCAGACGTTCGGCAATCGTGCGGTGTTCATGCTCCTCATGTTCGATAAAGCTGGACAGGGTCAATATGATTACCTCGGTCTGACGATCGCGTGCGCTGGCCGGTGCCACATCAAACAGCTTGTCCGCCAGATCGTTGGGCATGGCATGGCGTACCCGCGCGGTTATCTCGGGATCGCCAGCCAGTATCAGGTGGGTATGGCCCCCGGCATTCATCAGCTGTTCCAGAACCACGATCTTTTCGTGCACAAATCGATCCCCGCGGTGCGCCTGGTTCACGCAATAATGGATGCGAGCCCATTCTGAACCCACACGCGTACGTAGTCCCGATTGCTCTATCCAGGCCTGTATCGAGGCCGCTCCCAGATTCACCGCAACGATACAGGCCCGATTCGGAAGAGCCAGCAAGACGACGTAGCGGTGGTAGTTGTCCTTGAGTTCTACCAAGTGGTAGATGTTGGGTGTCGAATAGACCACGATCCAGTTGGGCAGCGGTGCGGCAAACTGCATGGCCAGCATGAAGCTTCCGCCGCAGGTGCCGCGGGCAAAGATGGCCACCCCTTTTGCCTCTGGCAGCAGATCGGTGGTCAACCACTCCTCGATCTTGCCCAAAACTTCCTCGAGGTCGGCGAGGTCATTGCCCTTGAGAATGC
>Ga0316187_10005521_pt1 | contig 10914 bp, 10 predicted proteins | sample CroRivburrow1_MG_FD_204927 | JGI IMG/M metagenome (GOLD analysis project Ga0316187, IMG submission 204927) | Coastal sediment microbial communities from Maine, United States - Cross River worm burrow 1 | ecosystem: Environmental > Aquatic > Marine > Coastal > Sediment | place: USA: Maine...
CTGGTTTCCGAGGCGGAAGCCTACCTGCAGCAGCATGCACCGTTGAGCGGCTGTGATGAGCAGGCTGCTGAAGATCTTATCGCACTGGCAGGGATGCGCGGCGCGGTCTCCAGAACCAGAGGGGAGGCGGTAATAGCCCGGCTCGATTCAGGAAGCAGTGCGGTGGCTTTTTCCCAGCGAAATGATGTTGCCGATATCGCAACCAGAGGCACGCTGACACCGGATCATGTGATTCGTACCAAACCGGTGCCTGTAGTGGTGGAAGATAATGATGTGGTTGGCTCTGTGGAGCGTTTTGCATCGGAATACAAAAACTATTTTGACAGAAACAGCGATGGTTCCCTTACCTGTCTGGATCTTGCTCCCCGTTGGGCGGTATGGCCCGGTTATGGCTGTGTCAGTTTTGATCGCAGCGTGAAGGGTGCGGATATCGTATCGGATATCAGAGATCATACGCTACCTGCCATCCTGCAGGCGGAGCTGATGGGCGGCTGGAACGTACTGGCTGAAAGTGACATCTTTGAAATGGAGTATTGGGAACTGGAGCAGGCCAAGCTGAAGAGGGGCGGCTCTGCACCTCTCCATCAGGGCAAGGTGGCACTGGTAACTGGCGCTGCCAGCGGCATCGGCAAGGCGTCTGCCGAGGTGCTGCATGCAGATGGTGCAGCTGTCGTTGCGCTGGATATCAATCCGGAAATTTCCACACTTTTTGATAAGAGTGACCTTGTTGGTCTTACATGTGATCTCACCGATGAAGAGGCGCTTAAATCAATGGTTGATGAGACGGTTCGCCGTTTTGGCGGGCTGGATATTGTAGTCAGCAATGCCGGCATTTTCCCGGTAAGCGAGCGTATTTCCGAGCTCAGGGAAGAGACATGGGAGAGAAGCATGGCGGTTAACCTGACCAGCCATCAGAGGTTGCTACACTATGCTGCTCCCTATCTGGAGCGGGGAGTTGATCCGGCGGTAGTGATCATCGCCTCCAAGAATGTGCCTGCACCAGGGCCGGGAGCGGCAGCCTATTCTGTAGCAAAAGCGGGACTTACCCAGCTTGGCCGGGTTGCAGCCCTTGAATTGGCTGAAAAGGGTATTCGGGTGAATATGCTGCATCCGGATGCCGTATTTGATACGGCAATCTGGACGGAAGAGGTGCTTAACAAGCGTGCGAACAGCTACGGCATGACAGTTGAGCAGTACAAGACCAAAAACATGCTCGGTATCGAAATCACTTCCAGTGATATTGCCAACCTTGCATCTGCAATGGCAGGCCCTCTCTTTGCAAAAACCACCGGGGCGCAGCTACCCGTTGATGGAGGAAACGACCGTGTTATCTAGCCCGGATCCGGCAAGCTGATGGACATTGATGCAATTATTCGCGGTATTAGCATCTGGGCACTTCCAGTGGTGCTGGCTGTTGTGCTGCACGAGGTCGCGCACGGTTGGGTGGCTTTCAAGCTGGGTGATGATACGGCTCACTGGATGGGCAGGCTCACACTTAACCCGCTCAAACATATCGATCCATTTGGAACTCTGCTTATACCGTTAATGCTGATTGTGGCAGGCTCACCTTTTCTTTTTGGTTATGCCAAGCCGGTGCCAGTAGATTTTCGCAAGCTTCGTAATCCCAGGCGGGACATGGTCTGGGTGGCTATGGCGGGGCCTGTCACCAATCTTCTACTGGCGTTTGCAAGCACACTGCTATTGATGCTGGCAGTTAACATGCCGCAATCAATGATCTGGGCAGCTGAGCCTCTGGCACTGATGTGTCAGGCATCGATTATTATCAATCTTGTGTTGTGCATATTTAATCTGCTTCCGCTTCCTCCACTGGATGGAGGAAGGGTGGCTGTCGGCCTGCTGCCGGGGCCTGCTGCCTATCAACTGGCCCGAATAGAGCCTTACGGTTTCATTATCATCGTTGGGCTGTTGCTGCTCGGTGTGCTGCAGCAGGTCATTGGTCCACTTGTCATGGGTGGGAGTTATCTGCTGATCAATATGGCAATTCAATAAAGTTCTGTCTATAATTGTATCGTAGCTGTTCCGTGGCTGGAAGAGGTGTGATATGGGAAGATCAGGTCTGTTTTTTTTTAAATTTTTAATTCTGCTTCTATCGGTTGGCACTGCAGGTGTTGCGATGGCGGAGAGATCGCCAGAGGCAGGTAGCGTCACATATATGGCAGGTGATGCGTTTGTAATCCGTGATGCTGAGCAGGTTCCACTTGCAGTGGGTGACAGGGTGCTCTCCTCAGATACGCTGGTGACGGGGGAGCGAGGCCGTATCAGTCTCCATATGCGCGATGACAGTAAGGTTTTTATTGGCAGACTGAGTCGTATCGATGTCTCTGAGTATGTAGTAAAAGAGAAATCCCTTGTATCAGGCGCTTTTAATATGCTTTGGGGGAAAGTTCGTTTTTATGTTGCCAAAATTGGCAAGGGCTCCTCATTCAATGTAAGTACTCAAACGGCAGTTCTCGGTGTTCGCGGTACTGAGTTTCTGGTGACCATTCCGATTCCGGGTGGCATTACAGACCCGACTTCAATAAAGCTTCCTCCCACTATACCTCCGGAAGTGACGAAGGTGGTGGGTATTGAGGGTATGGTGGTTGGCCTGTCACGCAGTGGCGAGAGGATGACCATTACACCGGGTGTGACCGTCGAATTTTCGAAGGGTGGAGATGTGATATTCAGATTCACCGACAAGCCAAAAGTTCCCAAACCACTGTCTGGTGCTGTCCCGGATATTCCAAAGCCTCCAAGCCCAGCTGATGTGAGGCCACCACCGCCAGTAGTACATCCTCCACTTAACGGCCTTCTCTATTAAGGGGCGACTCAAACTGTTTCTTGCTGTTTTCGCTGAATATATTCAGATGTAAAATGCAATTTGATGTTGCCAATTGCGGGCTGACTCTGTAGAAAGCGCGCCACTTCGCATACCACCCCACATACGATTGTGCCAAATAGGTACTGGGTGGTAGAGGAAACAAAACAATCGGAGGACTTTATGTCTCAGTTTACTATGAAGCATCTGCTCGAAGCAGGTGTGCACTTTGGTCACCAGACCCGCCGTTGGAACCCGAAAATGGCTCCATACATCTTCGGACAGCGTAACGGTATCCATATTATCGATCTGCAGAAAACACTTCGCATGGCGAATGAGGCTTACTCATTCATGCAGCATCTGGCTGAAGCCGGTGGTCGTGTTCTTTTTGTCGGTACCAAGCGTCAGGCTCGTGATGCCATCAAGGAAGAGGCACTTCGTGCAGGCCACTACTATGTAAACCACCGCTGGCTGGGTGGTACACTCACCAACTTTGCCACTGTTCAGCAGTCTGTTCGCAAGATGAAAGATCTGCAGCGTCAGAAAGAAGAGGGCGTTTTTGAACTGTTAACCAAGAAAGAAGCACTGCAGCTACAGCGGCAGCTGGATAAATTGGAGCGCTCTCTTGGTGGTATCGCTGATATGCTTCAGCTGCCGGACTGTCTTTTTGTGATCGACGTTCGCAAAGAAGAGCTGGCTGTTAAAGAGGCCCGGAAACTGGGTATTCCGGTTGTTGCACTGGTTGACTCCAACTGCAGCCCCGAAGGCATTGATTATGTTGTTCCTGGTAACGACGATGCGATTCGTGCTGTTAGGCTTTTCTGCAGCAAGGTTGCGGATGCGATTATTGAGGGTACTGAGGCATGGCAGCTGGAAAATGCTGAAGATGGTGATGATGTCGTTGAAGCAATGGCAAATGCTGAGGAAGAGGTTGATGCTGGAGCTGAAGAGGCTGTTGCTGAAGATAAGCCTGAAGAGCCAGCTGAAGAGGTCGCCGCAGAGAAGGACGAGACCAAGGCTGCTAAAGCCGCTTAAATTGTATAATGGTGCACGTGCACCCCTGAGATTATGGAGGAATTGAAGATGGCCCAGATTACGGCTGCTGATGTAAAAAAACTGCGTGAAATGAGCGGCGCAGGCATGATGGACTGCAAAAAAGCACTGACTGAAATGGACGGTGATCTTGATGCAGCGGTTGATTTTCTGCGTAAAAAAGGCCTCTCTGCTGCATCTAAGAAAGCAGGGCGTATTGCTGCAGAGGGCGTGGTACTCGCCAAATCTGAAGGCAACATGGCTGTGGTACTTGAAGTAAACTCAGAAACAGACTTCGTGAGTAAAAACGAAAGTTTCACTGGCTTTGTTGATTCTCTTGCTGATTTTATATTGCGAGAAAAGCCTGCCGATGTTGATGCACTTAAGGCGATGAATTATGAAGGTGAACTGACTGTTGAGCAGGCACTCTCTCAGCTGATTGCAACCATTGGTGAGAACATGAGTATCCGCCGCTTCAAACTGATTGAAGTCGATTCGGGTGTTACTGCAGCCTATGTCCATGGCGCTGGTAAAATCGGTGTACTGGTAGGTATCAGTGGCGACGCATCTGATACACTAAATGAGTTTGCTCGTGGTGTGGCCATGCATGTAGCAGCTGCTAATCCACAGTTCATCAATCGTGATGATGTTTCAGCTGAAGCGATTGAGCGCGAACGCGCTGTTTTAAGTGAACGCGCCGCAGCAAGCGGGAAGCCTGAAGCAATCATTGATAAGATCGTGACTGGCCAGATGGGCAAATTCTACTCGGAAGTTTGTCTGCTGGAGCAGGACTTTGTCATGGACAGTGATGTGAAGGTTGGCAAGGCACTGGCAAATATTCAGGCAGATGCTGAAATCACTTCCATTGCCCGATTCCAGCTTGGTGAAGGCATAGAGAAGAGAGAAGAAGACTTTGCTGCTGAGGTAGCAGCACAGGTGAATGGCTGATTCGTCTGTGAGCAACAAGACCGGAACCCCTTCGACAGCGCCCTATAAGCGGGTGCTGTTGAAGCTTTCCGGCGAAGTTCTGATGGGTGATACCAGTTACGGTATCGATCCTGAAACAATTTCCCGTCTTGCAGCTGAACTCATAGAAGTTCGAAAAAGTGGTGTTGAACTTGCCATCGTTATCGGTGGAGGCAATATTTTTCGTGGCATGATGGGGACAGCATCCGGAATGGATCGGGCAAGTGCCGACTATATGGGGATGATGGCAACGGTTATGAATGCCATTGCCCTGCAGGATGCAATTGAGCGTCATGGGGAGCCTGTACGTGTCGTTTCCGCTCTGCATGTCAGGGAAGTTGCTGAACCCTATATTCGTCGCCGTGCCGTTCGTCACCTTGAAAAAGGGCGGATTATCATTTTTGCTGCCGGTACCGGAAACCCTTATTTTACAACAGATACGGCTGCAACTCTTCGAGCTATGGAGATTCAGGCAGATGTGGTTCTAAAAGGAACCAAGGTTGATGGTGTTTACACTTCAGACCCGATGCGTGATCCTGAGGCAATGCGTTATGAGACGCTTACTTTTACTGAAGCCCTGAATCGTCAGCTGGGTGTTATGGATGCAACAGCGATGTCACTCTGTCGTGATAATCAGATGCCGATTATTGTGTTTGATGTTACAGCTCAGGGTCAGATGTTGAAGGCCGTTTCTGGAGAGTCAGTGGGGACCCTTGTTTGGGAAGAGGAGAAAAGCGATGTTTGATGCACTAGAGACCAGAATGCAGAAGAGTATCGCAGCTCTGAAAACAGAACTGGCAACGATTCGAACCGGTCGTGCAAATGCTTCGGTACTTGATCATGTTTTTGTATCCTATTACGGCTCGGATGTGCCGCTGAATCAGGTAGCCAACCTGGCGGTTCCGGAGCCAAGAGTGATTGCCATTGCTCCCTGGGAGAAAACGATGTTGGGAGAGATTGAGAAGGCAATCCTCTCATCAGATCTTGGGCTTAATCCAAGCAATGATGGTGAGGTCATTCGCATTATTTTTCCGGAGTTGACCGAAGATCGGCGTAAGGAGTTGGTCAAGCAGGTCAGACAGGTTGGTGAGAAGGCGAAAGTTTCTGTCAGAAATATCCGTCGTGACGCCAATGATGAAGTTAAAAAAGACGATTCACTTCCTGAAGATGAGAACAAACGCCTTCAGGAGAGGATACAGAAAGTTACCGACCAGTTCATTGCTGAAGTTGATCAGGTTATCGAGCATAAAGAAAAAGAGATTCTGACGGTTTAGTTAGCTGCTGATGACCCCACCCACTGATGGAGCCATATGTTCTGTTCCCAAACATGTCGCCATTATAATGGATGGCAATGGACGCTGGGCGAAAGGGCGTGGTCTCCCTCGTCTGGAAGGGCATCGCCGGGGGGCTGAACGCGCCAGAGAAGTAGTCGAATGGGCCGCCGATGCTGGTGTTAAACAGGTCTCTCTCTATACATTTTCGACTGAAAACTGGGAGCGCCCGAAAGCTGAGGTGAGAGGGCTTATGATGCTTCTATCCACACTCCTGCCACGCGAGCTCTCCCGTATGCATAAAAATGGCGTTCGTCTTTTGACTCTCGGGGATATCTCCGTTCTGCCTGACCGGGCCAGAAAAGCTGTTGAGAAAACCTGCTATGAAACCAGAGACAATAGTCGCGTTGAATTGATTCTCTGCCTTAATTATGGAGGACAGCAGGAGATCGTTGAAGGCGCAAAGCAACTCTGTCGCTGGGCTGTTGAGCAACCTGACCTTGAAAATGCCCTGGACTCAGTGAATGCCACGCAGTTCCGCTCATTTCTCTGGCGTGGAGAGCTGTTGCCGGTAGATCTTCTGATTAGAACAGGGGGAGAGTTGAGAATTTCAAACTTTCATCTCTGGGATACTGCCTATGCCGAGCTCTATTTCAGCAACACATACTGGCCCGATTATTCGAAAGCTGAGTTTAATGAAACCATCGCTGATTACTCTTCACGTGAGCGCCGCTTTGGCCTGACAAGTGAGCAGGTGACCGATGGGTGAACTGAGCAAGCGTATAGTTACTGCCTCAATCCTGTTTGCATTCACTGTCATGTGGATGTTTTATCTGTCGGACACCTGGTTTGATCGTGTTGCAGTACTTGTCGGGTTGATGATGTCAGCAGAGCTTCTGGTGATGGTGGGTGTGCGGAGAATCGTCTTTTATGGGTTAGCCTCCGCATTTGCCTGGGCCTTGCTGTTGATTTTGTGGGTTGCTCTTCCCGCTGGCGTTGGTGCTTTGGTTGCGATCATTTTCACGATGGTAATTTGGGTGCTGATTTTTCTGCTTAACTCTGATGAACATCTGCTTCAGGATGATTTTAAAAGTCTTGTTTATGCTCAGTGGATGATGACCCTGCTGCTGATTTTTGTCTGGTCCGTTATGGTCATTCATCGTCAGGAAGGCGGCGTCTGGTTTTTGGCAGGCGCCATGGTCGGGGTCTGGAGTGCTGATATTGCCGCCTATTTTACCGGCAGAGCCCTGGGTATGAGAAAACTCTGCCCGGCAGTCAGTCCTGGTAAAACCAGAGAGGGATTCTTTGGCGCTCTGCTGTTTGGATCTGTTGCCGCCACATCTGTATGGGTATCCATGGTTGGCATGTCGATCTCCATGGCAGCAGTGCTGTCGCTACTTTTAGTAGTGGTTTCTGTTGGCGGCGATCTGGCTGAGTCTGCTCTGAAGCGTGCGGTAGGGGTGAAAGACAGCGGTTCAATACTGCCGGGGCATGGTGGAATCCTTGATCGGGTAGATGCCCTGCTTCCTGCCATTCCGGTTGTTGGAATGGTCTGGATGTCGATGTTATGAAGCTGACAATTCTTGGCGCTACCGGCTCCATAGGCAGAAGTACGATTGATGTGATGCTCCAGCATCGTGAACTGTTTTCTGCATATGCACTGGTAGGCCATCAGAATGCAGAAAAAATGAGAGAGCTGGCCGAACAGGTTCACCCTGAACTGGTTATTATGACTGATCCCGATGCTGCGCTGAAGCTGAAAGGGGTCTTGCCTTCAGAAGTACGGCTTGAAGCCGGCATGGATGCTGCAGTTGCAGCTGCATCCGAATCATCAGTTGATATGGTGCTGGCAGCCATGGTGGGTTCGGCCGGGTTGCCAGCTGCTCTGGCGGCAGTACGTGCTGGCAAACGTGTCGGTTTGGCAAATAAAGAGTGCCTGGTTACTGCCGGGCGGATTTTTATGCAGGCGGCAGGTGAACATGGCGCCACTGTTGTACCGGTTGATTCCGAGCACGCTGCTGTGCATCAGGCGCTAGCCGGGCATGATCATCATTCTGTGACCAGAATTATCCTTACTGCTTCTGGCGGGCCTTTCAGGAGCCGTGACCCTGAAACGCTTTATGATGTAACGCCGGAAGAGGCCATAGCCCATCCAAATTGGGACATGGGTGCCAAGATTAGTGTTGATTCAGCAACCATGATGAATAAAGCATTGGAGCTGATTGAGGCGAGATGGCTCTTTGACATGGCGCCTGAAAAACTTTCAGCCATCATCCACCCACAAAGCATTGTTCATGCCATGGTTGAGTATCGGGATGGCTCAGTTCTGGCTCAGTTGGCAGAGCCAGATATGCGATCACCCATTATTTATGCCATGCAATCCGAACCTCGCCTTTCCAGTGGGATCCCATGGCTGGATTTAACAAAATCCGGAACGCTTGAGTTTCAGGAAGTGAATGAAAAACGTTTTCCTGCGATGCGACTGGTGCAGGATGTGATGAAGGGTAAAGATTCGCTGGCCATTGCATTCAATGCTGCAAATGAGGTGGCCAATCAGGCATTCCGAAATCGCAAGATTGGATTTATGAGTATTGTAGAGAGCGTTGAGTCTGTGCTCTCTCAGGTGGAGAATCTCCCCGTGGAAACGCTGGAGGATGTGTGGTCGTATGATCGCGAAGCCCGTCAGTTAACAGAAGAGGTGATAGCTAAGTGTTAGAGACGCTGCACACTACATTGGCATTTATTGTTGCTATTGCACTGCTTATTGCCGTGCATGAATACGGTCATTTTATTGTTGCCAGAAAGCTTGGTATTAAGGTTGAGAAGTTTTCGATCGGCTTTGGGCCATCACTGATTTCATGGTGGAGCAGAGATCGGGAGGTCCAATATGTAATTGCGGCGATTCCGCTCGGTGGTTATGTCAAAATGTTGGGTGAGAATCCAACAGAGCAGGGTGAAGGTGACAAACAGCTGCTCTCTGATGAAGAGAAGTTGCGTGCATTTGATGTTCAGCCGCCGTGGAAGAGGGCGTCTGTGGCTGTAGCAGGGCCGCTGTTTAATTTTCTCTTTGCAGTTTTGGCTTATATGTCGATTGGCTGGATTGGTCAGTCGGTCATGCCTCCGGTGATTGGGAACATTGCCCCTGCGTCAGTGGCTGAACAGTCAGGTATGCTGGAAGGAGATATCATCCGATCCTTGAATGGGTCACCTGTTTATTCCTGGGTGCAGGTTGAGGAGAAGATGAAACGGGTGGCTGGAGAGAGTGCGGTCATGGAAGTGGGTCGTAACGGAACGACGATACCACTGCGTTTCTTCCTCCCTTCTACTGAAAAGGATGTTCTGCTGATTAATGTTTCAGAAACGGCGCTTGGAATTTTCCCGGGTGTTAAGGTGGTGATTGATTCGGTTGCAGCAGATTCTGCAGCTGAGCAGGGGGGGATACTGCCTGGAGACCATATCATTCAGGCTCAGAGTGAACCTGTCACTAATATTAGAGAGTTAATCGAGACTGTTCGCAGCAGGGCGGGGGAGCCTGTTTCTATACAGGTTCAGCGTGATGGGACTATTCTCAATCTTACTGTTGTTCCTGCAACCGATGAATCCGGCCACGGGAGAATTGGAGTGCGTCTCGCAGCTTCTCCTATTCATGAACCTGTTGTCTACCGGATGGGTGTTGTTGAAGGGCTCTTTTTTGGCTTTGAACGCACTTGGGAAATGACCACTATGACAATTCAGGTGTTGGGGAAGATGGTTACTTCAGCCATTTCACCCGAAAATCTGGGGGGGCCGATTGCCATAGCTCAGTTGGCAGGCAAAACAGCCGAATTGGGGCTGGTTGCTTTTATGTCGTTTTTAGCGCTTATTTCAGTTAATCTCGCCGTCTTAAATCTTCTTCCTGTTCCGGTCCTTGATGGAGGACATCTGGTATACATCGCTCTTGAGAAAGTTAGAGGCAAACCTCTTTCTCCGGCAACGATGGAACGAACCCAGGTTGTAGGGATAGGACTGATTGTCGTTTTGATGTTATTTGCATTTTATAATGATTTGCTACGCTTGTTTAGAGGTTAGGATGCCCCCAGTTTTTCAAAAAATATTTTCACATATCTTCAGTGCTCTGTTTGCTGTTACACTGGCTATGGTTCCGGCAATTGGGGTTTCTGCCGAGCAGACAGTCGAAAAGAGGGTCTCCTCTATTGAAGTTTCTGGAAACCGCTATGTTGAAAGTGCTGCAATTCTGGCCAATGTTGAAACGAAAGTTGGCAAGATCTTAAGCAAGAAAATGATTAGTCAGGATGTTAAACGGCTTTTTAAAACAGGTTATTTTGAAGATGTCTATGTCGTAGGCACTCCACAGCTGGATGGCGTTCGCCTGACCTACACCGTCAAGGAAAACCCGTTGATTTCTAAATTGGAAATCCTGGGGAATGATGAAGTTGTCGATAAAGACCTTAAGCCAAAACTGAGTCTGAAACCAGGCAGGGTTTTCAGTGCTGCCAAACTAAGAGCTGATCGCAACACCATTCGTAAAGCATATCTAAAAAAGGGCTACTATCAGGTTGACGTAACGGCTAAAACCGTCATTGAGAAAGATGAGAGAGTTGCTTTAACCCTGACTGTCAGTGAGGGGGAGATTACGCACATCAAGAGAATCCAGTTTATTAATAACAGAGCTTTTTCTGACAGTGACCTAAGAGGTGTTCTGGCATCTCAAGAGTCTGATTTAATGAGTTGGTTTACCGACAAGGATGTGTTTAACAAAGAACGGTTTGGGGGGGATGCTCAACTGCTGCAACAGCACTACTTGAATAATGGATATCTTGATATTGG
>Ga0316187_10005526_pt1 | contig 10908 bp, 11 predicted proteins | sample CroRivburrow1_MG_FD_204927 | JGI IMG/M metagenome (GOLD analysis project Ga0316187, IMG submission 204927) | Coastal sediment microbial communities from Maine, United States - Cross River worm burrow 1 | ecosystem: Environmental > Aquatic > Marine > Coastal > Sediment | place: USA: Maine...
GATCTTTTCCCGAGCTTCGCTGCCCTGCTCGCTGGTCAGCACGGCCGCAACGAAGTTGCGGGTTGCTTCCTGGGTGACGCCGCACTGAGGCGTCTCCAGGGTGCCCGTGCATTTGAGCGGGATAGGCAGGCCGACCAGCACCGGGTTCACATCGAAGCTGTGCATATCCGGGTTGTCCTCGAAGAGAAACTCCACGTCCATGTCGAGCACGTCGGTGAGGGGGTCGTAATCGCCGTCGATCGCTGCAGTCAGATTGTCCAATGCCAGATCGAGTTGGTGTTTGGTGCCGTTGATGGCCCAGTCGCCGATCAGGCGTTCGTAGTTCCACATGTCCGGCCAGGCGGCGATGCGCTCCGGCTCGCGAAGCAGCGTGGCCAGCGCCAGCAGCGGCTGTTTGATCTGGGCGATGTCGATGCGGCCGTTGCCGCCATCGAAAGTGGTCTGGCCGCGCACGGAGCGGACGAGCTCTTCCTTGGTGTTGCCCGTCATGGTGATCTCGCCGCTGTAGGCGAGCGGCGCGATCCAGCGCATGCGCTGATTCAGGAATTCCATCAGCGAGGTGCTGTCCGCCCGGGCGAGATCCGGCTCGATCCGCCAGCGCACCGGCTCGGCGGAAGCGTCGATGTCCACAATCGCGCCAGCGCTGCCATCGAAGAAGTCCGGGATCCGGGCCTCAGTCGTGCTCACACCGCCGGTGTTGCTGAGGGTCAGCGTCACATCGGTGAAATTCTCTTCTTCCACTGTCAGCCGATCGAGCAGGCAGTCGCCAGTCCAGTCCACGGTTCGCCAGATCGATACCGGTATGATCGCGCCTTCCGGATCCGCTGGCTGGGTGCTTTCCCGGTAAGCGGCATCCAGGTTGCAGACACCGGATGCCTGGGTGGTCTCGAAACTGGTGTCGGTCAGCGAGGCGGTCCGGGCGCCGGGGTCGATGGCAATCAGGCCATCGAGGGTCAGCGGCAGCGGATCGCCTGAAGCCGGTTTCTGAGTCAGGGTGGCGGTGAACGGCGAGGGGGTGGCTGGCTTGAAGTTCTGCAGCCGGAACGCGTCTATCTCGGTGACCTCTTCACCCTGAGCGATGACGAGATCGTCCAGGGTCAGGGCCACAACCTCCCACTGATTGATATCCCGGTTTCTGATCACGCTCATGAAGCTCAGGTCCAGCACCAGCTCGCCGAGCTCGTAGCGACTGCCCTCGTACTCGGTGAGCACGCCTGCCGCGGAGAGCCCGAGTGGCGGAAAGAACCGCCAGCTCAGATCGCCCGTGATGTCTACGATTACGCCGGTGCGCTCTTCAATGAATGCCTGGATTTCCGGCTTGAAGCGATTGGCATCCTGAAGGAAGTAGCCGATCGCCGCGAAGATCAGCGCCGATACAGCCAGACCGATCAGGGTTCGAAGCAGGAATTTCATGAGTCGCGAAGCCTCTACGTTTTCGGGGAGAAACGCAGGGATTATAGAACGGCGGGCTGTCGTTCAGCTGAACAAAGAAACGATTTCAGAGAACGGCCTTATCGGGCCTGAGATCAGGGGTGCCGGGCTTCGGTCAACGAGCGGCGGGGCGTCTTCAACGCCTTCAAGGCCTTCGACCAGGATGGCGTCAGCAGGGGCCTTCGGCACTGACGGACATGCGCGTTCAGCGCGTCCTCGGCCTCCTCAAAGGAAATGTACGGGCCCTTCGCCAGATTGCCTCTGACGTTAAAATACCAGCGATCATCTTCATCCTGGTAGATCCGGTCGGTGTTCATCAGATTGGATCCAGGTACTGCTGTCCATGAGCGCGTCCGTTGGAAGGCAACGGACAATGCAGCACAATCCTAGCGCTGCCACCAAAAGCATTGCACCACACCAACATGAAGCTAATGTATAAACATGTAACGCGAGGAGCAGATTGTTGAGCGTCGAACCCTTTGATCCTGGTGCACTTGCACTAAAACTCGATTCGGCGGTGCTCGAGGAGCTCGCCGGTGCGGCAGCCCGGCTGGATGAAGACGGCTTCGGCCTGGATCGGGATCGGATCAGCGTGCTGGCCGCCGTTGCCCGCCACGACGAGAAGACGGATTGGAAGGCCGCCGCTGTCGAACTCGACACGGAGCAGCTGATCGCCTTCATTCGCTTCTACACGGTTGCCGAGCGACTGCCGGGTTGGGAGGCGGGTGCTCGTTCGCCGGTGATCCCCCTGGCCGCGGAGCTGAAGCAGCGGGGCGACTATCCGGACGATCTCACCGCCTGGATCAAGGCGAACACCGATAATCGGTTTCTTCCCTACGGCAGTCTGATGGATCGGCTCTGAGCGCCTGCGGGCGCGGCTTTAGGAGTATACTGCGGCCGCTTTTTTCCGAGATGAGCCCATGAGCAAGCAGTCGGGCGCGCGGACGGCGAGCGTCACGCGCGATACCCAGGAGACCAAGATCACCGTGGCGGTGAATCTGGATGGCACCGGTATTGCCGAGTTCGATACCGGGCTGCCGTTTTTCGAGCACATGCTCACCCAGATCGCCCGGCACGGTCTGATCGACATGACGATCAAGGCCGACGGCGATCTGGAGGTTGACGCGCACCACACGGTGGAAGACGTGGGCATCGTCCTTGGCCAGGCGGTGGCCCAGGCCGTCGGCGACAAGTCGGGCATCAATCGTTACGGCCACGCCTACGTGCCGCTGGATGAAGCGCTATCCCGGGTGGTCGTGGACTTCTCCGGCCGGCCCGGCCTCGTTTATCAGGTGGACTACGTGCGCGATCGGATCGGCAACTTCGACGTCGATCTGCTGCGCGAGTTCTTCCAGGGTTTTGTCAACCACGCCCAGCTGACCCTGCATGCGGCGAATCTTTACGGCGACAATGCGCACCATCAGGCGGAGACGCTGTTCAAGGCGTTCGGACGTGCGCTTCGCGCGGCAATGACGCCGGATGCGCGTATGGCGGGTCAGATACCTTCCACCAAAGGCAGCCTCTAGTCTAATGCTGCTGATTCCGGCCATCGATCTGAAGGATGGTAAGTGTGTGCGCCTGAAGCAGGGGCGCATGGAAGACGTCACCGTGTTCTCGGACGATCCGGTCGCCATGGCCGTGCACTGGAAGGATTTGGGCTGTCGACGGCTGCATCTGGTGGATCTGGACGGCGCTTTTGCCGGCGAGCCGAAAAATCGTGCCGTCATCCAGGCGATCACTGAAGCCATGGACGATGTGCCCGTGCAGGTGGGTGGTGGGATCCGCGATCAGGAAACCATCGCCGCCTATCTGGAGGCCGGTATCTCTCAGGCTATCGTCGGCACCAAGGCCATCGAGGAGCCGGGGTTTCTGGCGGCGGCCGCTGCCGAGTTTCCGGGCAAGCTGATCCTGGGTCTCGATGCGAGAGACGGGATGCTGGCTGTTGCGGGGTGGGATGAGACTTCGGCCGTGGAGGCGATTGCTTTCGCCCGGGAAACTTCCTCACTGCCCCTCGCCGGCATCGTCTACACGGACATCGCCCGTGACGGCATGCTGAGCGGTGTGAACGTGGAAGCGACGGTGCGAATGGCACAAGCGACGGAAATTCCCGTGATCGCATCCGGCGGGGTCACCAGCCTCGAAGACCTTGCCGCGCTGAAGTCAGCCTTTCAGACCGCCAGCGGCACGCTCATGGGCGCCATCACTGGCCGAGCGATATACTCGGGGACGCTGGACTTCCAAGCAGGGCAATCCCTCCTCGACCAGTCCGCCTGAGCGGCTCGCGCGGCGCCACCAGCTCGCTCAACGTGGTGAGCACCACGTCTTCCGGCAGCGATGCCAGCTTCTCCTCGAGAAAGGCCACCGTGATCGGATAAGGATGGGCGATCACCACTGCCTGTCCCTGGCGCCGGGCAATGCTAAGGCTTCTCTGAAACGCCGCTTCCAGGTGCGCGTCCGTTCGCACGTGATCGAGAAACACGTCGCGGCGGATGGTGGGCACATCGTTCGCCCGCGCCGTCGACTCGGCCACCGTGTGCGGCGTCGTCCGGCTGTCCAGGAAAAAGAGGCCACGTCGAGCTATGCCCGCCATCAGCTGCTCCATCGGCAGCCGGTGGGCGGTGAGCAGGCTGCCCGTGTGGTTGTTCACACCGGTCACGTTCGGCAGCCGTTCGAGGGCTGCTTCGAACTGCGCATCGAAGCGCTCCGGCGACATGTCGAGGGCCAGCGTGCCTGGCTCCATCCGGTTCGCAGCCACCGGCTCCATGGGTTGATGCAGGATGATCTCGCGGCCGGAGGCATGGGCTCGCTCGGCGATTTCCAGCGCATGCGGCGCGTACGGCAGCATGCCGAGTGTGAGCGCTTTCGGCAGGGCCAGGAGTTCTTCTGCCCGGCGCAGGCTGTAGCCCACATCGTCGACGACGATGGCCAGTCGCGCGGTGTTTGCGAATTCCGTTGCGGGCAGGTCGCGGATCAGATCATTGGCCCGGCCGATCTGCGGCAGCAGCAAGGAGAGAACAGCGCAGAGCGTGAAGGCGACAAAATCAGCGGGGGTGAGTGAGTGCCAGGGAGAGACCTGGTGAGCGGGAGATGTCCTAACAGGGTCAGGGCTGGGCAAAGCTGCCGAATCCGTGGCTCGTCAGGTTTTGCAGAATAGAGGTGATGGAAGAGGAATGCCAGCATTAAGGCTCTGGCGGCATCAGAGTCTGGCGTGCATGCCTTCCGTGTGTTGCTCTGTTTCCGCTGCCTTCAGCAGCGCCAGTGCCTCTGCCATCAGCGCCGATTCGTCGTCGCCTGCCTCGAACACGACATCCGGTTCGATGCCTGCTTTGTGAATGGTCCGACCGCTAGGCGTGTAGTAGTAGGCGGTGGTGAGCTTGAGCGCCCGGTCGCCGGTGAGCGGCATGACGGACTGAACCGAACCTTTGCCGTAGCTGGTGACGCCGAGTAGCTTGGCCCGGTCGTGATCCTGCAGAGCGCCGGCCACGATCTCGGCGGCTGAAGCGGAGCCGGCATTGATCAGCACCACGATGGGCTTGCCGGCCAGCGCATCCCGACCCGAGGCCCGGTACTTGAGATGGCTCGACGGCAGGCGGCCCTCCGTGTAGACGATCAGGCCGTCGGAGAGAAAGGTGTCGGCTACTGAGACGGAAGCCTGCAGCACGCCACCGGGATTGTTTCTGAGATCGAGGATCAGGCCTTCCAGAGGCTGGTCGTTGTCGTCGGCCAGCGCCTCCAGCGCGCGATTGAACTCCTTGGCGGTGTTCGACTGGAACTGGGATATGCGCAAGTAGCCATAGCCCGGTTCGATGAGTTCGCTGCGCACACTGGCCACGGTGATCTCGGCACGGGTGAGGGTCACGTCGAAGGGGGCTTCCGCTTCGCGGTGGATGGTGAGCGCCACGTCGGAGCCCGGTTCGCCGCGGAGCAGAGACACCACCTCCATCAGCTTTCTGCCGGCCAGAGACTCGGCATCGAGGGCGATGATCCGGTCGCCGGATTCGAGGCCGGCGTTCGCCGCCGGCGTATCGTCCAGGGGCGCGATCACCGTGAAGTATTCGTCCACCAGCCCGAGCTCTACACCCACCCCACCGAACCGGCCATTGGTCTCGTCCTGAAGGTCGGCATAGTCGCCTTCGTCCAGGTAGTTCGAGTGGTCGTCCAACTCGTCCAGCATGCCTCGGAGCGCGCTGGAAACCAGGGTGCTGCGATCCACCTCGTTCACATAGCTGGCGTGCACCTGGTTCAGGACTTCGTCAAAGGCCTGGGATTCCGGCGACTCCCCACGGAAATCCATCCACCGGTGGTAGCCGGAGATGCCGAGAGCGATACCGGTCACCATGGAGAGCACGATGCCGATGAGTGTGATTGGACGCAGGTGCATGGATAAGGAGTGTATTGGAGGCTCAGCGCCTTTGCAGCCATCCTATCGGATCGCGGGCTGCGCCTTTTTGACGTACTTCAAAGTACAGACCGCTCGATTGCTGGCCGCCAGACTTGCCTGCCCGGGCAATGACCTCGCCGCCCTCGGTCCAGTCGCCGACGGTTTTCAGCAGCACGTCGGCATGGCCGTAAAGGGTCATGAAGCCGCCGCCGTGATCGATGATGGTGAGGAGGCCGAATCCCCTCAGCCAGTTGGCGAATACCACCCGGCCTCTGAACACGGATTTCACCTCCGTACCTTCGTCGGCTGCGATCAGCATGCCGTGCCAGGTCAGACGACCATCGGCCCTTGATTGGCCGAAGGCATTGGTGACCCGGCCTTTCAGCGGCCAGGGCAGCCGGCCCTTCCGGGCCACGAATGCGGAGCCGTCCAGGTCGGTGGCGCGACGCGAGAGTTCGGCGAACAGTTGCTCGAGCCGGCTGCGGTCCGCTTCCAGCCTTTTCCGCTCGCTGGTCTTGTCCCCCATTTCCTGATCGAGTTCGGCGATCAACCCGCGCCGGTCTTCCCGCTCCCGCACCAGCGCCTGCTCCCGGGATTTCAGGTCCTCCCGCCTGGCGCGCTCCTCTTCTGCCCGGGTCTCGAGCTGAAACCGGTTGTCCGCCAGATCGTCCAGGGTCTGCCGGTAGTCATCGAGGGCCTCGAGCCGGGCATTGGTGAAATAACGGTGGTAGCGGGCCATGCGCTCGAAGGTGTCCGGTGATTCCTGATTGAGCAGCAGCTTCAGGAAGTCCTGACCGGACATGCGGTAGCTGGCGGCCAGGTGCTCGCCGATCCGCTCGGCCTGATCGGCCCGCTGGGCCTCCAGGGTCTTCTGCTCGGTGGCCAGATCGTTGATCTCTCTCTCGACGGTTCTCAGCGCCTTGTTGGCGGACTCCACCGTGCGGGCAACGGCGGCCACTTCTTTGTCCTTTTCCTGAACGTCCCGTTCCCAGCGGACGCGTTGCTTTTCGGCATCCGTCATCCAGCGGTCCAGCGCGTTCAGGCGTTCCACCACAGCATCCAGCGCCTTCTTTGCGGCGGCTGGATCATCCGGTTCTGCGGCGGATGCCGGTATCAGGGGGAGGGAGAAAAGGAGGCCGCCGGCAAAGCAGGCAGCCAGTCGGAGCGGTCGGAACAATCTTAGGCTGGTTCGGTTCAAGCGCTCGCCGGCGAACTCGACAAGTCCGCCGGAGCCGGAATGGTCACCAGGGATTTTCCGGTCATTTCCTGCGGGATGTCCATATGCATGAGGTCGAGCAGCGTCGGCGCCACGTCGGCCAGCGTGCCCTGGTCGGCAAGCTGCACTTCGGCGGGACCCAGGTAAACGAGCGGTACCGGTTCGCTGGTGTGGGCCGTGTGAGCCTGCTCGGAGACATGGTCGAGCATCTGCTCGACATTGCCGTGATCGGCGGTGATCAGCATCTGGCCGCCGGTCTCGGCGAGTCCGGTCTCCAGCCGGCCCAGGCACTCATCCAGCGTTTCCACTGCCTGCACGGCGGCGTCGAATACGCCTGTGTGGCCAACCATGTCGCCATTGGCATAGTTGCAGACAATCAGATCGAACTCGGCGGACTTTATGGCGGCCAACAGCTCGTCCGTCAGCTTGGCGGCGCTCATCTCAGGCTGCAGATCGTAAGTGGCGACCTTGGGTGAGGGAATGAGCAGTCGTTTCTCGCCTGCGAACGGTTCTTCCCGGCCACCTGAGAAGAAGAAGGTGACGTGGGCGTATTTTTCCGTTTCCGCTATTCGGAGCTGGGTCCTGCCGTGGTCGGCGATGTACTCGCCGAGCGTATTGGTCAGCACAGGCGCATCAAAGGCGCAGGAAGTGTCGATGTCGTCCGCGTAGCGGGTGAGCATCACGAAATCGGCCAGGTTCGCGACCGTCCGCCGGTCAAAGTCATCGAACGATTCGGAGGTGATCGCGCGGGTGATCTGCCGGGCGCGGTCGGCGCGGAAATTCATGAACACCACCGCATCGCCATCGGCGAAGCGCACCGGCAGCTCGCCTTCCGCGTGCACGGCCGTCGGCTGCACGAACTCATCTCCTTCGTCGCGGCTGTATGCCTGATCCAGCGCATCCACCGCGGAGGTGGCATGAAAAGGTGCTTCGCCCCGCACCAGCAGTTTGTAGGCCCGATTCACCCGATCCCAGCGCCGGTCCCGATCCATGGCGTAGTAGCGGCCGCAGATGGAGGCGACCTGGCCGTTGCCCAGTTTTTCGAACAGGCCCTCGGCCTTTTCCAGCGAGGCTCGGGCGCTGCGCGGCGGCGTGTCCCGTCCGTCCAGGAATGCGTGCAGCATGACGCGCTCGATTCCGCGCTCCGCGGCGATCTCGAGCAGCGCGAAGATCTGGTCCTCATGGCTGTGCACACCGCCGGGAGAAAGGAGCCCCATCACGTGCAGGGTACCGCCGGAGTTTTCAAGGCGATCGAAGCATTTGTTCAGCGCCCGGTTGCGGGCGAACTCGCCCTGCTCGATGGCTCGGTTGATGCGGGTGAGGTCCTGATAAACCACGCGACCGGCGCCCAGGTTCATGTGGCCCACCTCGGAATTGCCCATCTGGCCGTCGGGCAGACCCACATCCGTGCCGGAACCGGAGATCAGCGTGTGCGGGGCTTCCTGCCAGTAGCGGTCCCAGTTCGGGGTGCTGGCGGCTGCAATGGCATTGCCTTCCACGGCTTCGCTGTAACCGAAACCATCCAGAACGACGAGTACCGTGGGTGTCTTCAATTGCCTGACCGGGGTAGCTGAAAAGGCTCGGCATTTTAGCAGAAAGGCGTCGATTAGCAGGCACAGGGCCAGCGCTGGTTGCGGTGTGTATAATCGCGCGTCTTTTTCGCACACTCAGCCGAGAATTCCGCTGGCAAAACCGGCCCCGATCGGCTTCTGACCCGGCACGGCAGCTAACAACTATGGATCAGCTATTTTCCTTCATCAGCAATCATCCGTTTCTGGTGGGCACCTTTATCCTGATACTCGCACTGTTTATCAGGAACGAGACCCAACGCGGCGGACAGTCCGTATCCGCTCAGCAGCTCGTGGATCTGGTCAATCGCTCGGATGCGGTGGTGCTCGACGTTCGCGACAAGAAAGAGTTCGAGGCGGGCCATATCGTCGACGCCATCAACATCCCCTACTCGGCCCTGGAGTCCAGGCTCTCGGAGCTGAAGGATTTTAAGACCCGGCCACTGGTGGTGGCCTGCAAGATGGGCCAGCACTCGGGTGCCGCCGGGACCCTGCTCAGGAAGAACGGCTTTGAGCAGGTGAGCCGATTGACGGGCGGTGTTGCCGAGTGGCGCAATCAGAGCCTGCCGGTGGTGAAATCGTGAGCGATGAGTCGACGCCGGAAGATCGCCCGGCCCAGGGACAGGTTCGGATCGAGAAGCTCTACCTCAAGGATGCCTCTTTCGAGTCGCCGAACACGCCGGCCATGTTCCAGCAGGAGTGGAAGCCGGAGATCGAGCTGAACATCAACACCCGCTCCGAGCAGGTGGTGCCGAATTACTTCGAGGTGGTGGTTACGGTGACGGTGACGGCCAAGCTGGCTGAAAAGACGGCGTTCATTGCCGAAGTCCAGCAGGCGGGGCTCTTTCACATGGAAGGGTTTCCGGAAGAAGCCATTCGCCGGACGGTGGGCATTTTCTGCCCGACCACGCTCTTCCCCTTTGTGCGCGAGGCGGTGGATTCGCTGGTGGTACGGGGCGGTTTTCCGCCGCTCAATCTGGTCCCCATCAACTTCGAAGCAGCCTACGAGGAAGCCATGCGCCACGCCGAGGCGCAGGCCGCGCAAGCCACGGAGTCGGGCGACGCCCCCATCAAGCACTGACCGCCCGGTCAGGCCTCAGCGATCTCCGGAGCGTTCACCGACCACCAGAGAAACCAATCTGACGCCAGGCCTCGTAGAGCACCACAGACACACTGTTCGCCATGTTCAACGACCTGGATACGGGCTGCATGGGCAGGCGCAGCACCCGCTCGGGGCCCAGCTCATCCAGCAGGGGCTGGGGCAGCCCACGGGTTTCCGGGCCAAACATCAGTACGTCTCCCTCTCGAAACTGAGCCTCGGCATAGAGGCGTGAGCCGCGGGTCGAGAGCGCGAACATCCTATCCCGGCCGACCTCGGCCAGGCAGGCATCCAGGTTCGGATGCAGGTGCACGTCGGCGAACTCGCGGTAGTCGAGCCCGGCCCTGCGCATGCGTGTGTCGTCGAGCTCGAAGCCGAGAGGCTCCACCAGATGCAGCATGGCCCCGGTGTTCGCGGCCAGGCGCATCACGTTGCCCGTGTTCGGGGGAATCTCCGGTTCGTAGAGGACGATGTGGAACGGCATTCGGCGCATCCATTGGCGGCAGGCCGATCATAGCCGCTCGATCACAGATCGGTGAGATGCAGCTCAGATATCTTTCGGGTCAGCGTGTTCCGCCCCCAGCCGAGCAGCTTTGCCGCGTCCTGACGCCGGCCGCCCGTCTGGCGCAGGGCCACCCGGATCATCACCTCTTCGTACTTCGGGGTGGTGATGTCCAGCAGCGGCTTGTCGATCTGCTCGCTGGCGGCCTGTTCCGCCCAGCGTTCCAGCGCCTTCTCCCAGCGCACGCCGTTTGAAGTTTCCGCCGCCTCGACCTCGGTCTTGAGCTCCGGTGGCAGGTCGCCAGGATGAATTTCCCGGCCGGAGGCCATCACGGTCAGCCAGCGGCAGGTGTTTTCGAGCTGCCGTACGTTGCCCGGCCAGGGCAGGGCGCTCATATAGTCCATGGTCTCCGGGCGCAGGATCTTCGGCTCCTCGCCGAGCTCAGTGGCGGCCCGGTCGAGGAAATGGCGGGCCAGCAGCGGTATGTCCGTGCGACGCTCCGCCAGGGTCGGCACGTGCACGCTGATTACGTTCAGACGGTGAAAGAGGTCTTCCCGGAAGCTGCCATCACGCACCCGGTCTTCCAGGTTCTGGTGGGTGGCGGCAATGATGCGCACATCCACCTTGATCGGAGAGTGGCCGCCGACCCGGTAGAACTCGCCGTCCGCCAGCACCCGGAGCAGGCGGGTCTGGGTGTCTTGAGGCATGTCG
>Ga0316187_10005527_pt1 | contig 10906 bp, 9 predicted proteins | sample CroRivburrow1_MG_FD_204927 | JGI IMG/M metagenome (GOLD analysis project Ga0316187, IMG submission 204927) | Coastal sediment microbial communities from Maine, United States - Cross River worm burrow 1 | ecosystem: Environmental > Aquatic > Marine > Coastal > Sediment | place: USA: Maine...
CCCGGTTTCCCGAGGCTATCCCCCACCTCTAGGTAGATTACCCACGCGTTACTCACCCGTTCGCTGCTCGTGTACCCCCGAAGGGGCCTTACCGCTCAACTTGCATGTGTTAAGCACGCCGCCAGCGTTCATTCTGAGCCAGGATCAAACTCTCCAGTTGAAAATTGCGAACATCACACCCAAGGGTGTGACGGTCATCTCAAATGATGAATTTAATCATTATTCGAATCTCATAAGTTTTCCATCGCACGATGATTTCTCATCGCTTTGACAGAGGTCCGTCAGTATCTCGATCCAGTTTTCAAAGAGCCTGCGCCCGAATTGGGCTCACCATTCTAGGACACCCACCCGTCACTGTCAAGCAGTTTTGCTTGTTGCTTGGGGCTCGTTCCTTCCGAACGGGAGCGCAACGATACGGAAGGTCCGCTCTCGTGTCAACCCCTTTTTCGGAGTTTTTTGGAGAATTTCTCTCCCGGGCCCGAAGGTGGCTGATTCGCATGCCGCGCCGCGACGATCATGCACCCCGCAAGTCCTCTGCTTCCAGCGAATTACGCCATAACGAGTCAATCAAGACTGATTACCGTTCGAATTGGCTGATGAGGAACCCGGACAAAAATTAACGCGAAAAGAGAGGGGGAAGAGCTCCAAGGCTGAGTGACTCGGATGGAACTCTCGACAGGATGGAGGGCGCCTCGTTGAGAAGTCCGAACCCTTCCCCCCTGGTCTCTTCGCGTAAGGTGGGGTGCTGCCCGAGGGCAGCACCAGGGAGCCGGAAGTTTTTCCACCTTGCAGAATGAGTGTGGGGCTTCCTGCCTGGACCGACAATCCCCCGGCTGAGGGGATTTTCTATATTATTCAGAACTATTCCTGATTATAGCCTCAGGCGGCGAGTCGATGCCCAGCTATTGGACAGAGCCTCTTGCAAAAACCCTCTCTTGCGATGGTTCGTGGTCTCTGTGCCGGCGAGACGCCAGCACTACAAAGGCTGAGATCCATTGTAGGGCCGGCGTCTCGCCGGCCTGATGGTGAGGAAGGTCGGAAGACCTTGGTCCCTGATTCTTGAATTTTGCAAGAGGCTGGGACAGAGAGGCTCCAACGATCCGAGCTGTCAACTCGTCCCCCGGCCGAACGCCACACGTCTGCCGTCGAGTGTCCAGGGCTCGGTGAGCAGCCGTTTGAGGGCTTCGGGATAGGCTCGATGCTCCTCGATGAGGATTCGGTCCGCAAGCGCCCCGGCATCGCCGCAGCCCTCCACCGGAACAGCCCGCTGAACGACGATCGGCCCGTGGTCGAGCTCGAGATCGACGATGTGGACCGTGCAGCCCGAAACCGCGACCCCGTACTCAAAGGCGTCGCGCTGGCCGTGCAGCCCGGGGAATGACGGCAGCAACGAAGGGTGAATGTTGAGGACCCGGTTCCCAAACCCATCGATGAAGACGGATGACAGGAGGCGCATGTAGCCGGCGAGACAGACCCACTCGACCTCCGCCTCTTTCAGGCGCGCAACGGTGGCCTCGTCGTGGGCTTCCCGAGTGTCGAAGTCCTTGTGCGAGAAAACGGCGGTTGGGATGCCGTTGTCGGCGGCCCATTCAAGCCCTGCCGCGTCTGCGCGGTTGGAGATCACGACCGCCACCTCGGCCGGGACCTCACCCGATGCGCACGCTCGGGCGATGGATTGCATGTTGGAGCCTCTGCCGGAGATGAGGATGCCGAGTTTCGTCGCCATGCGGACAGTCTATGCGAGTCTCTTCATTTTTTCGCCCGGACCTCCCCATGGGAGTCACAGGCGAAATAATGAGATGGGTTGAGGATCGGATTCAATCACCGGGAGAGTTCATGATTTTCCTGCATCATCACCAGGTATGATCATCTCGAGCGAGGCTGTAGCTCGAATCTCCAACCCACACCATCCGATCAACCAGGAGATGCCTGCAATGGCGGGTGCTCGACACGCGAGCCAATCGGTGCGTGGTTGCTCTCCGGAAAACCGTAGGCGGGTCGTTCACGGCCCGCCTCAGAGACGTTGAGGATCAACGGGTCGATGTCGCTTGCTGGGGCCTCGATTTCCGGGGACACGCAGCCAACGACCTTGATCTCTGTTTCCTCATCGGCTCTGAGGCAGGGGCTGAAGACCCCTGCCTACGGTTCTCTGGATCGCACATGCCCCCTCGTGCTCCCCTGTAGAGCAGCGGACCCGAGTCTCGTTCATCGGCTTGCTCGCGGCGAACTCCGGATTCCTGGCACGCACAGACGACGAAGCCGCCGGCACCGACACGCGGATTTTCACCTCCGCTCCATGGCGTCGAACGCCATTCCGCTCCGGTCCGTCCGCTGCGCTGTCATAACGAGGGGGCCCGCGTCGGACGCGATGCCCCCTCACACTCCCCTGTAGAGCAGCGGACTGAAAATCGCGCACGCGTTTCACATCACTCAGGGGCACCAAATAAGACGGGGTAGCTCTTGTAGGAGCTACCCCGTCTTATTTGGTGCCCAGGGGCGGAGTTGAACCACCGACACGCGGATTTTCAGTCCGCTGCTCTACCAACTGAGCTACCTGGGCACACCAGGTCGGCGTTTTATATCCCAGGCTCGGGTGGGTGTCAACATGGGATCGGTTGCGGATCACGGGCGGTGGGAACGCGGATTGCGTACAATGCCCGACGATGGAGCTACTGAGATTTTTCCTCGCAACCGGCTGGGTGGCGAAAGTCGTCCTCATCATCCTCGTCCTTTTTTCCCTGGCCTCGTGGTCGGTGATCTTCGGCAAGTGGCGCGAGCTCACGGCGGCGGCCGGCGCCACGGACCGCTTCCTGAAGCTCTTCCGCAAGGCCTCACGGCTCAACGAGGTCGCAAGCCGGGTGCAGAAGTACCGGGAATCCCCGCTTGCACCCATGTTCCAGGCCGGCCACTCGGAACTCGAAGCCCAGCTTCGCACCACTCAGCGGCCATCCGGGACCAACCCCAACCTCAAGATCAAGAGCCTCGACGCGATCTCGCGCGCCCTGGAACGGGTCCGCGGGGCCGAGCTCGAACGTCTGCAGCGCGCCTTGCCCATGCTCGCGACGACGGCCAGTGCGACACCGTTCATCGGCCTTTTCGGCACGGTGTGGGGCATCATGAACACCTTCAGAGCCATCGGCGCCACGGGTTCGACCTCGATCTTAACCGTCGCGCCCGGCATCGCCGAGGCGCTGATCAACACCGCCGCCGGCCTCCTTGCCGCCATTCCTGCGGTCATCGCCTACAACCACCTTCTCGCGAGGGTTCGATCACTCAACCGCCGGATGGAAGATTTCGGGCTCGAGTTCCTCAATCTCGTTGAACGAAACTTCAACTGAGGCGAAGGCAATGGCAGGAAAAGTCAGCGACAACCTCGACGAGATGGCGGAGATCAATGTCACGCCCCTGGTGGACGTGATGTTGGTGCTCTTGATCATTTTCATCATCACCGCACCGATGTTGGTCCAGGGCCTGAATGTGAACCTGCCGAAGCAGGATGCTCCGTCCATCGCCAGCGAGAGCGGCGAACCCCTGGTGCTGACCCTCAACTCCGATCAGATCATCTATCTCGACGATGAACCGATCCACCTCGAGCTTCTCGCCGACCGATTGGGTGCGGCTCTCGCCGGGCAGCCGCACCCGGTCTTCATCAAGGCCGACGAGGAGCTACCGTACGGATTCGTGGTCAGGGTCCTCGCGATCCTCGACAAGGTGGGGGTCGAGCAGGTGGGCATGGTGACCGTGCCCGAGGATCGCTGAGTGGATCCAGTCTCCGAGATCCTCACCGAGCGCGAACGGACGCGACCGCGGCTCTTTCCCTACGCCATGATCGCCTTCCTGCTCCACGGAGGTCTTGCCGGGACCATCTTTCTCATGAGCCGCAACGCGGCGGCGCGTCCGGCCCAACTCCCGGCCGTGTCGGTGAGGATCGTGAAGCCGGAACCTCCCCGGCAGCGACGCCGTTCCACCGAGCCTGCGGCGCGGCCCACTCGAGCACCGAAGAAGGAAACCCCCGTCCCCAAACCAGAACCGACGGTGGCGAAACCGGTGGCGACGGCGCCGCCCGAGATCGAGCCTGCGACCCGGGCCCCCAGCGAGGACGCCATGGCCGCCCCGGAGCGGCGGGCAACCCCACGGCCGACACCGGTGCCGGCGCCCAGCGGTGGAACCGGGTTGTCGGTGGGCGGCGGCAACAACCAGCAGATCCCGGGCATCCCCTCCGACTTTCATTTCGCCTACTACGTCGAACGGATGTTGGCCCTCATCGAGGCGCGCTGGTACAAGCCGGTGGTCCCGACCGGCACCCGTGCCCTCGTCCGCTTCACCATCAACCGCGAAGGACGGCTCAGTAGAATCGAGCTCGAATCGAGCTCGGGCAACTCGTCCTTCGACCGTGCCGCCCTTCGTTCGCTCTACGCCACGAATCCGTTGCCACCGCTGCCGCCCGCTTACAGCAAGCCGAGTCTCACGGTCCACCTGACCTTTTCGGAGTGACCCATGCGAACCACGATCTTGTGTCTTTTTTCGGTTCTTCTGGCGTCCGTCGCCGTGTCTCAGGACGAGATCTACCTCGAAATCACCCAACCCGGCCTCCGCCGGGTCGCCGTGGCCACACCGCCTCTGATGGTCCTGCCGGGCACTCCCGCGGACGCGGCGCGTGGTTTTCAGGAAACCCTCGACGCCGATCTCGCGGCGGCAGCCCCCATCGCCATCGTCGAGCGGCGGCTCTACGCCCTGGTCGAGGACGACCCGCGGCCGGAGGTTCTCAACGAGCGTTGGCGTTCCATCGGCGCGCAGTTTCTTCTCAGCGGGACGGTGGTCCGCGCCGGCGGCCAGCTCGTGGTCGAGGCGCGTCTCGTCGATCTGGTCTCGGGCGAGTTCGCCTTTGCCAAACGCTATCGAGCCGGCATCTCCTCCTCCCAGGTCGTGGCCCACACCATGGCCAATGATCTCGTCCAGGTCTTCACCGGTCGACAGGGCCCGTTCCTGTCTCGAATCGCCTTCATCTCCGACCGGACCGGCGAATCCGAGCTCTGGGTCATGGACTGGAACGGCAGCAACCAGAAACAACTCACCAAGCACAACTCGCTGGCGCTGGCTCCAACCTGGTCTCCCGACGGCAAGAACCTGATCTTCACCTCGTATCTTCGCGGCACTCCGGCGCTCTACTTCCTGACCCCCCAGGAGGGCTATCTCAAGCTCCTGTGGGACAAGGGCGGCGTCAACTCGTCGGCCTCCATCTCGCCCAACGGCCGCACCGTCGCCTTCGCCTCGAGCCTCGACGGCAATGTCGACATCTACACGGTGTCGATCGACGGCGGTGAAGCGCAACGACTGACGACCGCTCGCGGCATCGACACCCAGCCCTCCTGGGCGCCCAACGGGCGCCAGATCGCCTTCACTTCCACCCGGTCGGGCAGCCCCCAGCTCTACCTGATGGACGGCGACGGGAGCAATGTTCGTCGGCTGAGCTTCGGCGGCCTCTTCCACGACGAGCCGACGTGGGCCTACGACGGCACCCGCATCGCGTGCACGACCCGCGACGAGGGCACCTTTCAGATCGCCACGATCGACGCGGTGACAACCGAACGGACGGTGATTCCGGCCTCCGGGAACAATGAATCGCCCTGTTTTTCGCCGGAAGGGTCTATGATCGCTTTCGAGTCGGACCGAACGGGCAGCCCCCAGATCTACATCACAGACGCCCACGGAGTACCCCACCAGTTGACGAGCGAGGGGTCCAACCACTCACCGACGTGGGTGGGTGCGACACAGTAAAAATACAGGAGCGTCCCTCTCCACCTCCCTTTCCTTCTCCCTCTCCCTGCTCGATCGTTCACCAGGGAGAGGGAATGAGATCGAAAGTGACGCTATGATGATCTCCAAGGAGCACACGTAATGAGTGACCGGAAGTATCGCCATCGCGGCTATCAGGACGACGACCGCGATCGCGAGCCCAAACCGCAGCGGCCCAAACCGAGCGGACCGCGAAACTACGACGACGGTCCACGCGGACGCGGGCTGGGAGCGCCCACGACGGTCTCCTTCAGGTGCGCCCGGTGCGGCCGCGATCTGGTCAACATCGCGGTGGAAACGGACGCCACCTGCCCCGGCTGTCAGTCACCGCTGCACTGCTGCTCCAACTGCACCTTCTTCGACACCGGCGCCCCTTTCGAGTGCCGCAAGGAGCTCGAGGCACGGGTCGAGTCGAAAACCAAGGCCAATGAATGCGAGCACTTCCAGCCCAAGGCGGTCCGCGACCTCGGGATCAAGAAAGAACCCACGGGCGAGAGCGGCGGTGGTCGTGAATCGAATGATCCACGGGCGGCGTTCGACGCCCTGTTCAAGAAGTAGGTATTAGGTCAGCCTCCTGCAAAATTCAAGAATCAGGGACCAAGGTCTTCCGACCTTCCTCACCATCAGGCCGGCGAGACGCCGGCCCTACAATGGATCTCAGCCCTTTGTAGTGCTGGCGTCTCGCCGGCACAGAGACCACGAACCATCGCAAGAGAGGGTTTTTGCAAGAGGCTCAGGTCTTAGGTATTAGGTGTTAGCCGGATACCCAGTCAGCAATCGAAGTGTTAACACGGGCGGGTGCAATACCCGCCCCTACGTGCTGTGGGAGAACGTCCGTAGGGGAGGGTTTACCCTCCCGCCTCAATCGCTCAACCCTTCGAACCCGCCTTGATGGTCTCGAGTCCGTGGGCGTTGGGGCCGGTCTCTTCCCGGCGAAGCATGACGGCAAAGAAGAGCGCAAGGAATCCGAGAATACTGAACGCCCACATGCCCGGATTGTGGCCAGCGGGGTTCTCGGCGCTCGCCTGATAGTGGTCATTCAGAAAGCCGATCACCAGCGGCACAGTCATCACCCCGATCTGCTGAACCAGAGTCATGACCGCATACGCTGTCCCGAGACGCTTCTCGTCAACGATGTAGGCAACCGACGGCCACATCACCGCGGGGATGAGCGAAAAGGCAACACCCATCATCGCAACCGGAACCACGAGCGGTGTGATCTGGTAGGCCATCATCAGAAAGACCGGCATCATCATCAGTGAACCGAAGACCATGAACAGCGCCCGGTTGCCCACTTTGTCCACCAACAGCCCGAAGAGCGGTGTGGCGACCATTGCAGCCAACGGGAGCACACTGTTGAACTGACCCGCAGTATCGCGAGTGAGCTCCCAGGCCTCCATGAAGAACTTGATGGAAAAGCCGCGGAACGGAAAGATGGCGGAGTAGAAGGTCACACAAAGGGCAACGACGAACCAATAGGACTTGGTGAATCGGAAGAGGTCTGAGAGCACCAGTTTGTCGGTCTCGCCCGCCTCGCCGAGACCGTAACGGCGATTCGCTCGAGCCTCGAGGGCTCCATAGACGATGGCGGACAGCACACAAAGCGTTCCGATCGCAGCCGCGATGATCAGCGGACCTCGCCAGCCCGTAAATGCGGACGGAACCCATGTAGGCATCCAGTCGGCGGAAAAGGACCCCAGGCGAGCGATGGTGAGATTGATGCCGAAGGCAAAACCGAGCTCCCGCCCTTTGAACCACTTGGCGAGGGCGCAGGTGATGGCAACGATCAGGGGTTCGGAACCGAGGCCGAGGAGAAACCGAGCCACCACCATCACCCAGAAGTTCGAGGTCAAGACCATCAGGATCGCGGCAAAGGTGCAGATGGCTCCAAAGATGATCGTTGATTTGACCGTTCCGTATCTGTCGATGACCACGCCGCCGATTAACAGGACGATGACCGCCGCAAAGCTGTAGACCGAAAAGAGCATGCCGTAGTTGGCGTCTGTGAAACCCATCTCGGACTTCAGGATGTCAGCGATGGGCGCGATGGAGTCGTAGACGTAGTAGTTGCCGAACATCGCCACGCTGATGACGACGAGAACGAGCCAGCGGTACGCCGGGGACGGCTGGGGGGTCAAGGCACCCGAGGCGGATGTGTCGGTCATGTGATGCTCCTTTGTGGACGGTGCATTGTAACCCCGCTCACGGAATACCCCTCCAGCCGAGCTGTTACAATGGAAGTCCGCCCACGACCGCGTGGTCATCACGGGCGGAATTCTCCACATGCTGACTCGTCGAAGTTTCATCCGTAGTGTGTCGCTCGGAGCGGCAGGATCCACAGGGTTCGCCGGTTACGGTCTCGCCGGCGCTCTCGATCTGCCCGGGCTGCAACACACCACCCTCGAGCTGCCGCAGTTGCCGCCGGAGTGGGATGGCCTGACCATCGCCCAGATCTCCGATGTTCACGCCGGACCCTACATGCCGGCCGAACGGATGGCGCGCGTCGCCCGCATGGTCGGGAATCTCGATCCTGATCTGGTGGTCTTCACCGGCGACCAGATGGACCGACGCCCGTCAGATGCGGACCGCTTCGTTCAGGGCTTTGCCGGGATCTCCGCACCGCTCGGAGTCTTTGGGATCCTCGGAAACCACGATCACTACTTCGACCCGAGGCTGTCGGAACGGGCGTTGGTCGAGGCGGGGATCACACCCCTGGTCAACCAGGGCAGGGTGCTCCGGCGCGGCGCTTCCGAGCTCGCTCTGATCGGGCTCGAGGACGTCAACGCGGGCTCCGGTCGGGCGCCCGATTTCTCCGTGCTCGGCCGCTACCCCAACGCTTTCAGGCTCTGCCTCAGCCACCAGCCCCGTACCTGGCACGCCACGGTGGCTGCCGGCGCTCATCTGACGCTGGCCGGCCATACCCACGGCGGACAGATCGCGTTGAACCAACGCAACCTCAATGTCGCCCGCTTCCAGAGTCGCTACATCGCCGGGCCCTACCGCCGCGCCGAAGCCACGCTCTACGTCTCGCGCGGGATCGGGGTCGGCGCGGTGCCGCTCCGCTTCGGCGCACCACCCGAGATCGACATCCTCGTCCTGCGGAGCAAAGCAGCCAAGGGCCGCCTCGCCGCCTGAGCGCCATCGCACCGTCGCAACCACGAAGACACGAATACACGACGCGAAACTGAACCCGGTTCCACCCACGATCTACCCGTGCGGTGCCAGGCACCTTTTTGTCGGACAAAAAGAGAGCCAGGCACACGCCGCCGCACACACCTGATCACTGGCCCCACCACCGGCTCGCTGCTAACCTGCTCGCATGCAATTGACGACGGAGCTTTGGATCAAAGGCGGCTTGAGTCTGCTGGCCCTTGTGCTGGTGATCCTGCGGCACAAGCGACCCGGAGACCTGAAGCCGAACCAGGCGGGCCAACTCCTCGGCGTGATGGCCGTCGTGGCGGTTCTCGCCTACACCAATTTCGGCCATTTCCACGGCGTGTCCATGCTTCACCACTGGGAGCAGTTCCACTACTTCCTCGGATCCAAGTACTTTCCCGAGGTCGGCTACGACGGGATCTATGTGGCCTCGCTGGCCGCCGAACGCGAACTCGATCTCGGCCAGGGCCCGCAGCCCCACATGCGCGACCTGCGAACCAACAAGGTTGTTCCGGTGGGCTCGTTGGTCAACCACATGAATGAGGTCCGCAGCCGCTTCTCCGACGAGCGCTGGCAGGCCTTCCGCACGGACACTCGATATTTTCTCGAGGCCAGCAGATACGACTACATCTCCAGAATCCGCAAGGACCACGGCTACAACCCGACCCCCACCTGGACGTTCACCGCCCGGATCTTCTCCCGATGGCCGGCGGCTTCAACAGCGACCTTGAAGGCCCTCGCCTGGCTGGACCCCATCCTGCTCTGCGGCATGTTCGTGATGATCTTCCGTACCTTCGGCACCCGGATCGGCTGCCTGGCGGTCGTTGTTTTCGGGCTCGGCTACCCGTGGCGCTTCGACTGGGTCGGCGGCGCCTTTCTCCGGCAGGATTGGATGGCCGCCGTGGGGGTGGCCATCTGTCTGCTCAAGAGGAAGAGCTTCGGCCTCGCCGGCGGCCTCATCGCCTACGCAACCATGGTCCGAGTCTTCCCCGGCGGCTTTCTCGTCGGCCCGGCGGTGGTCTTTGTTCGCCACCTGGTGGACGGCCGATCGACCGCGTGGTTCCGCCGTCTGGCCGTGGGCTTCGGCGTCGGCGTTGTGCTCTGTCTCGCCGCGGGCAGCCTCACGGGAACCGGCCCCCGGGCGTGGACCGACTTCAAGTGGAATCTGTCCAAGCACCACGGCACCTGGCTCACCAACAACGTCGGGCTCAAGAATGTCCTGCTCTACGACCGCGCGACCATGCGCCGCGACGACGTCGATTTCCGGCTGCCCGAACCGTGGATCCACTGGCAGGCGAAGATGAACCGGCTGCAGGATGAACGACGGCCGGTCCTGCTGTTCGCCTCGGCACTCTTTCTGGCCGTCGTGGCGGCGGCGGCGTGGCGGCTCGAGGTCCACGAGGCTGCGGTCCTCGGGACGGCCGTCGCCTTCGCGGTGGTGGTTCTCACCTGCTACTACTGGGTCATGCTCCTGCTGGTGCCGCTCGGTCGGGGACGGTGGGGGCCGACCGCCGCCTGGCTGGGGCTCAACGCCGCGCTCTATGGCTTCCACCTCGCCAATCGAACGACGTTGTCGTTCGAGATGCTCTACGGGCTCACCTCGTGGGCTTTGGCGATCTACTTCCTCACCTGGATGGCACCGGATGCATGGAAGACAGCTGCCGAAACGTGGACCCGACTTCGGAGAGGACCACCGGTCTACGGCGAGCGATAGACGTCACAACCACGAAGGCACCAAGACACGAAGTCGACACAAAGGAAAAAACCATTGGCGGCAAAGCCGCCAATCCAATCTTCTTCGTGACTCCCTTTGTGACTTCGTGTCTTTGTGGTTGCGGTGGGCAACATCGCCTCCTACATCGGATAGAGACCTTCATCGCGAGTGGGCGGTGCGCCGCCGAAGCCTCCTCCGCCATCCTCGCCCATCTCACTCTCGATGGCGTCGCCGAGGTCT
>Ga0316187_10005528_pt1 | contig 10904 bp, 9 predicted proteins | sample CroRivburrow1_MG_FD_204927 | JGI IMG/M metagenome (GOLD analysis project Ga0316187, IMG submission 204927) | Coastal sediment microbial communities from Maine, United States - Cross River worm burrow 1 | ecosystem: Environmental > Aquatic > Marine > Coastal > Sediment | place: USA: Maine...
GCTGAACCGATCAACGTGCACGTCTATTCGGAGGTGCTGCAGAAATTCCGCCTCGCCGCGCAGGGAAAACGTCCCGGCAGACAGCCGCCTGAACACCTGGCCAAGCGTGTCGAGACCTATTTCGATCCGCTGCCCTTCTACCATGAGACCCTGGAGTCGGAGCTGGTGGATACCCAGGAGTATCCGCTCAATGCGCTGACCCAACGCCCGATGGCCATGTATCACTCCTGGGACAGCCAGAACGCCTGGCTGCGTCAGATACATACCCACAATTACCTTTTCATGAGCCCGCAGCTGGGTGCGTCGCAGGGCTTCGGGGATGGCGACTGGGTCTGGGTGGAATCACCGCACGGCAAGGTGCGCTGTATGGCGCGCTTCTCCGAGTCGGTCGAACCCGGCACGGTCTGGACCTGGAATGCGATCGGCAAGGCGTCCGGCGCCTGGGCATTGCACCCGAAGGCCAACGAGTCGCAGAAAGGATTTCTGCTCAATCACATCATCGCCGAGGAGCTGCCGCCCTGTGAGGCCGGCGCGCACCTTTCGAACTCGGACCCGGTAACCGGCCAGGCAGCCTGGTTCGACGTGCGGGTGAAGGTCTACAAGGCCGCCGACAACGAACCGAAGGCGACCTTCCCGCAGTTCCGCCCGCAACGCCGCGTACCCGGACAGGACGGCCGGCGCGGCAAGTGGCAGGCCTACTTTGCCGGGGTCTTTCGGCGCAAGGTGGGTATCGAGTGAAAAACGTTTGGACGCAGAGTGCGCAAAGGAGCGCAGAGAACGCAGAGGCTATTGCGGTTCGACCCTGCAAGAACTCTGTGCCCTCTGTGGATCTCTGTGATCTCTGCGTCCCAAGAGAATAGGCAAATGACACAATTGGCACTGGTAATCGATCTCAACGTCTGCGTGGGCTGTCATGCCTGCGTTACCTCGTGCAAAGAATGGAACACGTCCGGCTGGGCGGGGACTTTGGTCGATCAGCGTCCCTACGATGCCGATCCGACCGGGACCTTCTTCAATCGGGTGCAGATGTTCGAGGTCGGTGAGTATCCCAATACCGAGACGGTGCACTTTCCGAAGAGCTGCCTGCACTGTGAAGAGCCGCCCTGTGTGCCGGTATGCCCGACCGGTGCCTCTTACAAGCGTGAAGACAATGGTGTGGTGCTGGTCGATTACGATAAGTGCATCGGTTGCAAGTACTGCTCGTGGGCCTGCCCCTACGGTGTCCGTGAGGTCGACGAACAGTTGAAGGTGATGAAGAAATGCACCCTGTGCATCGACCGGATCACTGACCAGACGCTGCCCGAGAGTGAGCGTAAACCCGCCTGTGTGTTGGCTTGTCCCACAAGCGCTCGTCTGTTCGGCGATGTGCATGACCCCTCATCGGAGGCGTCGATCGCGATTCATGAGAACGGGGGTTATCAGCTGATGCCTGAGTGGGGCACGCAGCCGGCCAACCACTATCTGCCGCGGCGCAAGACCCGTATCCAGATCTTCGATGATGAACTGGAACGCGCGGACAACCCGTTGAAGAAAGAGGCGCCGCTGCCGGCTGCCGAAGGCGAGACCCTCGACGATGTGGCGTATTAATGGGCCGGGGGCCGCGGGCCAAATTCGATGAGCGCGTAAGTCGGGCTGCGCCCGATACCGGCAGGTATAGCCTGCCCTACGACGCTCGGTTTGTTCGGAGTTCGAAGGTGCGCACGTTCGAGGCTATGAAGATGACAGATTCCAAGTACAGACCTACTAAACGATGCAGGGGCATCGTTTCTGGGTCCCCGGCCCCCGGCCCCTGGCCCTGGAGTTAACAATGCATCCTGCATTTTCGGTAATTTTTCTGACCACCCTGATCGGCGCGGGGCAGGGACTTTTCATGGCACTGGTCACCGGTCAGGTTTATTCCCTGGCCAATCTGCTCGAGCCCCAGGACAGCGTGAGCTTCTATGCCATGGGCAGTCTTTTGGCGATGGTGTTGCTGGGCCTCGGTCTGGTGGCCGCCGTTTTCCATCTGGGCAAGCCGAGCTATTTCTTTACGCGTGCCTGGCGTGGCATCACGCAGTGGCGTACCTCCTGGCTTTCGCGTGAGCTGATGGCGCTGCCGGCCTTTATGGGGCTGGTTTTTTTCTACGGCGTAGCACACTACGCGCAGCTGACCCAGCCGTTGTTCGTGATCAAGGGTCAGATTCCGGTCGATCCGACTCTGTTGCTGGGCGTTGTCGGGGCGCTGATGTCCATCGTCCTTTATGTCTGCACTGCAATGATCTATGCGAGTTTGCGCTTTCTGCAGGAATGGCACAGCCCGCTGACGGTGACAAATTTCATCCTGTTTGGCCTGGCCTCGGGCTTCACCCTGGCAGCCGCATTTTCAGCCTGGAGCGGTGTGCGTCTGGTCGGTTTCTTTGGTACCTGGGCGGTGATCTTTACAGTGCTCGCGGCAATCACGCGTGGGTTCTCGATGTATCGCAATGGCCGCATCAAGCACAAGTCGACCCTGCGCAGCGCGATTGGCGTGCGCCATACAAATATCCGCCAGAAGTCCATGGGCTTCATGGGCGGCTCTTTCAATACGCGCGAGTTCTTCCACGGCGCCAGTGAGGGCACCCTCGCCTTCGTCAAACTGTTCTTCATGCTGATGGTGTTTGTGGTACCGGTGGGCCTGTTGGCGGCCTCCAACGCCCTCGAGTCAGCCAACCTGCCGATCCTGGCATTCTGCGTACAGTACGTTGGCCTGATGGCCGAACGCTGGTACTTCTTCGCCGAGGCCAAGCATCCGCAGAACCTGTACTACCAGTCGGTTGCCTGATCGAGATCCGCATCTTGGGGCTGCGCCTGCCGACCGAGCGTCGGGCACAGCTCGACCTGCCTTGCCCGCAACAACGACGAGCCTGCCCTTTGCCGATCGGTAATCGGTAAAGGACCCCGTGTGGGGTTAATATCCGCCCCTACGCTTTGTTTGTTGTGAGGGGTGGAACACCATGCGCCTGATTGAGATCGTTGCCGACGAGGGCCATACCGACACCCTTTCGGGGATTGCCGATCAATACGAGATCACGGATCACTGGTGGGGCGCGCCCGCTGAAGACGGACGCCGGTCCTTCCGCATGTTGGTCAACGACAGGGAACGTCAGTCCGTGATGGACGCCTTGCAGAACATCCTCGGCACATCGGCTGACACCCGTATCGTGGTGCTGCCGGTTGATACCGTGTTGCCACGTCCGCAGGAAGACGAGGAATACAGCGCGGCGGTGACGCGCGAGGAACTTTACAGCCAGATCGAAAAGGGCGCCCGTATCGACAGCAACTATCTGTTGCTTACTGTCCTTTCCACCGTGGTGGCGGCAATCGGCCTGATCGAAGACAACGTTGCGGTGGTGGTCGGTGCCATGGTGATCGCGCCGCTCCTGGGCCCCCTGATTGCCTTGTCATTCGGTTCATCATTGGGCGACGGCAAACTCCTGTTGTCTGCATTGAAGACCGGCCTGACGGGCCTGGGTCTGGCGTTTCTGGTGTCGCTGTTCATCGGAATGGTCTGGCCGGTGGATATCGGGCGCGGGGAGGCCCTGATCGCCAGTACCGAGATCCTGGCCCGTACCGACGTCGGTCTTGCCGGTGTCGCGCTCGCGCTGGTATCCGGCGCCGCTGCCGTTCTGTCGCTGACCACCGGCCTTTCGTCCACCCTGGTCGGGGTCATGGTGGCGGTGGCCCTGCTGCCTCCGACGGCGACCATGGGGATGCTGGTGGGTGCCGGGTACACGAAACTGGCCGGTGGCGCGATGTTGCTGCTGGCGGTCAATGTGGTCTGTGTGATTATCTCCGCGAAGCTCGTTTTTCTGGCCAAGGGGGTACAGCCGCGCACCTGGCATGAACGCAACAAGGCGCGCCAGTCCACTGTCCTTTATGGGGCAATCTGGGGCGCTCTGCTCCTGGTGCTGGTGCTCATCGTCTATGCGCGCCACCGGGTGTTCGCATGATGGATTTGCGACATAATCGCCACCGTCGCTGGTGTGTTTGTAGTGTGAAAAGGCCCGAACACCTATGAAGTCTCCGGAACTGCTGGCGCCTGCCGGTACCCTGCGCAACATGCGTTATGCCTTCGCCTATGGGGCGGACGCCGTGTATGCCGGCATGCCGCGTTACAGTCTGCGCGTGCGCAACAATGATTTTCTCGAAGACAACCTGCGTACCGGTATCGACGAGGCGCATCGTCAGGCCAAGCAGTTTTTTGTGGCTACCAATGTGATGCCGCACGGCGCCAAGCTGAAGACCTTTCTGGAAGATATTGCGCCGGTGGTCGCGATGCAGCCGGATGCGTTGATCATGGCCGACCCGGGTCTGATCATGCTGGTGCGCGAGCGCTGGCCACAGATGCCGATTCATCTGTCGGTGCAGGCCAATACGGTGAATGCCGCGGGGGTGAAGTTCTGGCAGTCGGTCGGCCTGACGAGGGTGATCCTGTCACGCGAACTGTCGCTCGACGAGGTGGCGGAGATCCGCCAGGTATGCCCGGACATGGAAATCGAGGTATTCGTGCATGGTGCGCTGTGTATCGCGTATTCGGGGCGCTGTCTTCTGTCGGGCTATTTCAATCATCGCGACGCCAACCAGGGAACCTGCACCAATTCCTGCCGCTGGGATTACAAGATCGCGCGTGAGGATCTGGATGCGGTGGCGGAGATCCCCGTTTCGCAGATCAAGCGTCATCCGAAGGCGGATGAGGTGTATTACCTGGAGGAACATGAGCGGCCCGGAGAGTTCATGCCAATCTTCGAAGACGAGCACGGCACCTACATCATGAATTCACGCGATCTGCGCGCGGTCGAACATGTGCATCGCCTGACCGAGATCGGAGTGGACTGCCTGAAGATCGAGGGCCGGACCAAATCGCACTATTACACGGCGAGAACCACGCAGGTCTATCGCCGGGCGATCGACGACGCTGTCGCGGGTCGGCCGTTCGACCCGGAGCTGCTGGCGGAGCTCGAGAATCTCGCAAACCGCGGTTACACCGACGGTTTTTTCCAGCGTCACGAAAGCCAGGAACTGCAGAGTTACCGTCAGGGGGCCTCGAACAGCACCCGCTCGCAGTTCGTGGCGGAGGTACACGGCTTCGATGCCGACAGCGGGCTGTCTCGGCTCCTGGTCAAGAACAAGTTCCGTGTCGGCGACGAGATGGAGTTGCTGTCGCCGCAGGGTAACCGGCGCTTCCGCCTTGAGAGCATGCGGGACAAGCATGGAACGCCCCTCGACGAGGCCCCGGGCGGCGGCTGGGAGGTGCAGGCGCAGCTGCCTGTGGGAGCCGATGAAATGGCGCTGCTGACGCGCTTTCTGCCCTGAGGTCGACCATATTCCTACCCTCGCGCACTGCTTCGTTTCAGCGGTCAACGTGAATTCTCCTTGACTTGTTTTGCAGACAACCCAGTTAGAAATCACTAATATGGCGGGATCTTGATGTGGGGTTTCGTTGGGGAAAAATTCATGGACAGCAGGTTATTCGGGCGATCAGTTCTGGCCATTGCGCTCCTGGGTGCCCTTACGGTGGCCCAGGCTACCAACGGCTATTCGCCGACCGGATTCGGCACCGCCAACAAAGGCCTGGGCGGTGCCGGCGTTGCGATGCCGCAGGACGCCCTGGCGGGTGCGACCAATCCTGCTGGCATGCTCGATGTGGGGAACCGGTTCGATCTGGGCGCGGCGATCTTTGCGCCGGACCGTGGTTTTACCGCCGACAATAATGCGGCCCCCGTTCCACCACCGCCGAGCGTCCCGCCAGGCACCTACGACAGCAGCAACGATTACTTTCTGATCCCGCACTTCGGCTGGAACAAGCAGCTCGATGAGGTCAGTAGCATCGGTGTCCTGGTGGGCGCCAATGGCGGCATGAACACCGAGTACAACAGTGCGATCTGGCGGAATTTCAATAATGGCAGCAACATCGCGACCTCACCCACCGGGGTGGATTTCTCACAGCTGTTTCTCGGCGTTCCTTATGCCCGCAGGCTGAACGAACGGCACACCGTCGGCATCATGCCGATCGTCGCCGTGCAGCGTTTCAAGGCAGAGGGCCTGGAACCCTTTCAGGCTTTGTCGGTTGATCCGACCAAGGTGACCAATAACGGCCATGATTATTCCTGGGGTTACGGTATAAGGGTCGGGTGGCTGGGGCAGTTGACCGATCGCCTGGCGCTGGGCGCCTCTGCGCAATCCCGTCTGTACATGACCGAGTTCGACGATTACGCCGGGTTGTTTGCCGAGCAGGGCGATTTCGACGTGCCGCCGACCGTGACCGCGGGACTGAGCTTCAAGGTAACCCCCGAGGTCACCCTGATCCTCGACTGGCAACGCATCTTCTACAGTGACGTGGACGCGCTGAGCAACTCCAACGACGCCGCGGTCGGGCCCGATAACCTGCTCGGAGCGGACGACGGACTGGGATTTGGCTGGAACGACATCGACATCATCAAGCTCGGCGTGCAGTGGGAATACAGTCCCAAACTGACGCTGCGTGCCGGCGCCAGCCACGCCGACCAGCTGTTCGACAACGGTGAGTCCCTGTTCAATGTGCTGGCCCCGGCGACCGTCCGCACCCATGCCAGTCTGGGGATGACCTACCGCTTCGACAAGTCGAGCGCCATATCCTTGGCCTACACACGGGCCTTCGAAGAAAAGATCAAGGGTCAGAATCCGAGCTTCACCGGACCGCAGACCGGCAGCGTGCAGATGGATCAGCACGAACTGGAGGTCAGCTGGAGCTGGCTGTTCGATTAGGAAGCGTCGGTCCCCGGCTTCATGCGGGCAAATGAATTGCGCACAGTGGCCGCCTGCCCAGGCGAGCGCAATGCCCGGCGAACCTTGTCGGCCAGCGAGGGCAGACTGAGCAGGTCAGCGATGCAGTGCTCGAATGCGGCCTGGCCATGATCGTTTTCGGCCAGGCGTTGCAGATAGGTATCTAGCAGTGCGCGGTCATCCAGCGTCTCCCAGGCGCGTCCGGATATGGCGGCGAGTATCTCAATATGGTTGCCGGCCGGATGACGGAGGATGCTCCTGATCGGAATTGCATTTGAGGCACCGGTGCCGCCGGCAGTCGACAGGCCACGAATCAGTGCAGCAAGCAGCGGGATGTCCGGTGGCTGTTGCTCCAGGGCCAGCTGCAGGCGCCGGACCAGGGCCTCTGTCAGCCGGGCGCTGAGCGGCCGGCTTTCGAGACAGTGGCACAGCGCGACCAGCGGTTCCTGGGGCAGGTGCGGGATTGCCGTGGTCAATGGTTCATCGTCGTGACGGCAGGCCACATCGGCGATGCCCTGGTAGCCGACAAAGCTCCACTGGTCCCAACCCGGCGTACCGCCGAAATAAGCCAGGGCGTGCTCATAGAAACGTGACGGAGAAAGCCCCAGGTCCTTGCTCAGCAGGGCGTGAAACAGGGCCCTGCGATCCTCGCGCGGTGTGAAGGCGTAGGGATTGTCCTGCAGGAATGCCTGCGGATCGGCCCCCTGGGTCTTTGCCTGCGCGGACTCGAACAGGCGGTTGAGCAGGTAGTCGCGTTCGGCCTGTACCAGCAGACCCTGCTCGTCGAGGTCGAGGCGGAGAAACCAGATGACCGGGTCGGATGGTGTGGCGGCTGGCAATTGCACCAGGGCGAACCAGGCCTTGCGCTGCATCGGCAGGGGATACGGCGCATCCGCGTTCTCGAACGCAAGAAACTGCTTGCGGCCCAGGGCACCAATGCGTCGTCCGATATCGTAGGCGCGCACTGTGGCGCCGGCCTCTTCGAGGAACTCAAGGAGCGTTATGGAATCGGCCTGCATTGTGTCTGGATTGCCTGGAAATCTCGGATTTCTGAATGGGTAAATAACCTGCGTGAGCGATATGACTGCAACGGCCCGGTGCGCCGGCGGCCGGCCCGGCCGATCTACTCGATCCAGTCGACCAGGTGATTCTCCAGTTCGTCGGCCTCGTCTTCGCAGATCGTCCGGTCGCACACGCGATGCCCGGCGCGCACCACGGTCTGCGGATCGCCGGTGAGCAGCGGGTGCCAGGCCGGCAGGTCGCGGTCCTCGGCGATCAGGCGGTACGCGCAGGTCCTCGGCAGCCAGTAAGGATCTTCGAGCACGGCCGGTGTGATGGTCACGCAATCAGGCACGCGCGCAGACCGATTGAGATAATCCGTGCAGCGTCCGGTCGGCGTATCGAGCAGACGACAATGTACGTTCGTGAAATAGACATCCTGGGTGTCCTCGTCTTCCAGGCGGTACAGGCAGCACTTGGCACAGCCGTCACACAGGGATTCCCATTCCTCTTCGGTCATCTCGGTGAGTTTTTTTTGCTTCCAAAAGGGCATCTTGGGGCTTGACATCGAGGCGTTTTTTCTTTCTCGAAGAGGTTGTGGATGGCTAAATTAGTGGCTGATTATGCACAGGCTCGGACCGGGCTTCAATCGGCGGCTAAGTTGCCGGCATTTTGCCAGGTGGCACCTTAAATTCGCGCTTTAACACATTGTTTAAATAGAGGTTTTTGTCTTTTGATCACTTTTTGGTCAATCTGATGACCGTGACGTGGCAATGGGCCCTGTGGGGCATTCTATGCATGTTTCCCACAGAGTTTTCCACAGGCAATGTGGAAAAGATTACGGCTGAGATAACTAGTTGAGGTCCCCACCGTGCTCGGTCAACAGGAGGTCGATGTCGGTAATGATCAAAACGATCCGATTCGCTGCGGAATCTGACTGGCCGTAGACCTCCTCGGCCATCGGTGCGATAGCGCAGCTGGTCGGCAGTGGCATCTGAAGCACCAGCAACTCATGCAGCCTCGGCAGCAGGATCCATTGCAACCACTGGTCGAAACTGAGCGTGTCGACAGCGAACGGCTGGGTACTGCGCAGGGCCTCGTCGCTCGGCGGGGCGCTTTCCCACCGCGCCTGCGAGCGAAGCTCGGTCTCGAGTGCCTCTAGCAACTGGCTCAATTGATCTCGCACGGTATCTCCGTCTGCTCACGTCCCCGGGTTATCCTTGCACGCACATAGTTTGAAATCTAGGGAAGAGCCATGGGTATCCGGAGTGGTGGACAATCGGTAAAGAGCTGCCGCGGGTTGCAGCGCGCGATCATGGCCCGGAGCCTGTATTGCAGGGTTCCCGGTGGTGCTTGATGATCGCTGAGTGCGCAGAGCAAAACTCGGACGCCGTCATTGCCGCAGACGATGCGTTGATCATCGAACGCTTTGCGGATGCCGTTTGGATGGAGCGTGGCCTGTCCGCCAATACGCTCAACTCTTATCAGTCGGATCTGCGTCATTGCGCGCGCTGGCTCTTGGCGAACGCCGGCTGCGAACTGCTGCGGGTCCGTCGCGATCAGGTCCTGGGCTATCTGGCAGATGGGGTCGACCAGGGTATTCAGCCACGCACCAGCGCACGCCGGCTGTCGACCCTGCGGCAGTTTTTTCAATGGGGACTGCGGGAACAACTGCTGAGTGTGGATCCGACGGCACAGATCGAGGCCCCGCGCCTCGGACGACCTTTGCCCAAATCACTCAGCGAGGCCGAGATAGAGGCGCTGCTGGAGGCGCCGGATACAGGCACGGCGGAGGGCCTGCGTGACCGTGCCATGCTCGAGGTCCTGTACGCGACCGGCCTGCGTGTGTCCGAACTGATCGGTCTGCAACCGGACCAGCTGAGTCTCTCGCAGGGGTTGGTGCGAGTCGTTGGCAAAGGCGGCAAGGAGCGCCTGGTGCCCCTGGGCGATGAGGCGGTGAACTGGGTCGGGCGCTTTCTGTCCGGCGCACGCCGCGAACTCCTTGGCGGGCAACCCTGCGACGCCCTGTTTCCCACCCGACGGGGAAGCGGTATGACCCGCCAGGCGTTCTGGTATCGGATAAAGAAACATGCGCTGGCCGCCGGAATCCGTCAGGCCCTGTCTCCTCATACCGTGCGCCACGCCTTCGCCACGCACCTGGTGAACCACGGTGCCGACCTGCGCGTGGTGCAGTTGCTGCTGGGCCACAGCTCGCTTTCGACCACCCAGATCTATACCCATGTCGCGCGCGAGCGCCTGCAGGCGCTGCATGCCCAACACCATCCGCGCGGATGAAACTGATTCCCAGACTGGCCCGGTGCCCGATCCCGCTGACCCCGGGCGCCGGGGCTGACCCGCAAATTGCATGAAGGGTTTGGGAATCAGGGCGTGATGGGCAAAGCAGTTGGGCTGATCGGCCGAAGAAGCATAGCCGTAGCTATGGTTTGAGGGGGATCGGCACAAATGCAAAGTCCAGCGCGGCCTGAGCCCAAACAGGACAAGTTGCAGCTACGAAAATAAAAGCTGAAACGATTCAAACGCTATCCTTGATGCTGCAGACTTCAATCCACCTGTCCGCCTTCATGCAATTTGTGGGCTGATGCCCCTTGGCTATGCTCGGCGGTGCCTTGAATTCAGGCCGATTTCCTGATCGCCGGTCACAAATCCGACGGCGCCATGTGATAGCCTTGCGTCGGATTTGTTTGGGAGCCTATTCATGCCTTCATTCGATGTCGTGTCTGAAGTCGACCTGCAGGAAGTGCGTAACGCCACCGACCAGGCCAATCGCGAAGTCGGTACGCGCTTTGATTTCAAGGGCAGTGAAGCCCAATTCAGCCTCGACGACGGAGTGGTGAATCTGCAGGCGGAAAGCGAGTTTCAGCTCGATCAGATGATGGATATCCTGCAGAAAAAGCTGGTGAAGCGTTCGGTCGATATTTCTTGCATGGATATCGCGAAGCCCGAGACGGCGAATAATCGCGCGCGCCAGGCGGTCACAATGAGGCAGGGGATCGACACGGATACCGCGCGCAAGATCGTCAAGGAAATCAAGGCCGCGAAGATCAAGGTCCAGGCCCAGATCCAGGGTGAACAGGTACGTGTCAGCGGCAAGAAGCGCGACGATC
>Ga0316187_10005531_pt1 | contig 10904 bp, 9 predicted proteins | sample CroRivburrow1_MG_FD_204927 | JGI IMG/M metagenome (GOLD analysis project Ga0316187, IMG submission 204927) | Coastal sediment microbial communities from Maine, United States - Cross River worm burrow 1 | ecosystem: Environmental > Aquatic > Marine > Coastal > Sediment | place: USA: Maine...
CATTCGGTTTGCTGCGTGTTGTGATGATACTTGTGATCGCCATGACCATCTCCAAGCTGCTACGGCGGATGCTGCAAAAAATTGCAGAACATAAAGGGGGAGAAGTCTCTGGGCTCTACACGGTAGGCCGCCTTGCTCACTATGTCATTCTGCTGCTGGGTCTGATGATCGCCTTATCATCCATTGGGCTTGATTTTAGTAATCTGGCATTGGTTGCTGGTGCACTCAGTGTGGGTATCGGTTTTGGTCTGCAATCGATCGTCAATAATTTTGTCTCGGGTCTGATATTACTGTTTGAACAGACAGTAAAGGTGGGGGACTATCTGGAGCTGGATTCAGGTGTTCGTGGCACCGTAAAAGAGATTAATGTGCGCAGTACCTTGGTTAATACGAATGATAATATCGATATTATCGTTCCAAACTCTGAACTGGTCAGCGCCAAGGTCACCAACTGGACCCTGCGTGAGGCGATACGACGTCTCCGTGTGCCATTTGGTGTGGCCTATGGCACAGATAAAGAGTTGGTTAAAACGGCTGCGTTGGAAGCGGCCGAACGTATCAGCTACACAATGCGCGGATCTAAGCGACGGGAGCCCCAAGTATGGCTGGTGAATTTTGGAGAGAGTAGTCTGGATTTTGAATTGGTTGTCTGGGTCAGCCAATCCTCTGTAAAGCGGCCCTCTGCTGTGTTGGCTGCCTACATGTGGGAGCTTGAAACCTCGCTGGGAGAACACGGTATTGAGATACCCTTTCCACAGCGCGACCTGCATGTGAGAAGTCTGTGTGATAAAAAGGATGAGATTGATGAAGTTTGTCCAAAAAGAGTGTAATCACTTGTGAAAAGGGTGGGATTACAAACGCTATATGAAACTGATTTATTAGGGCTTGCTTAAAAGATCATCTCATACAGGGTGAGCAGAATCTCAAGCACAATCAGAATGACGATATACCACTCGACTCGTAGACTTCTTTTTGTATTCAGCAGACCAAGCAGGGTTTCGGCAGTGCGTGATAGAAGATCCAGCTTGCGCTCCAGTGCTAGGTTGCGTTCACTGAGTTCATATTCATCTTCCAATCGATGATAAAGACGCTCCAGCTCGGGATGCTCCCAGAGCAGCTCGGGCTTTTCCATAATTGCTGCTCGCCCCACCATTTTTGCTTGAATGACCAGATTATCTCCAATATGGCGAATTAGCTCACGCCCTCTGTTTCCGCCTTTTCCGTGTCGTTGCAGGTTAGCTGCGAGTGGCTCAACACGGTCGAAACTGGATGATATGCTGGCCTCGTAATGGGATAAAAGCACACTGCTGGCCAACACCTCAGCAACCAGTTGCAGGCGCTCTATATCGAACTTTTCAAGCTGAATATGTGAGTTCTCAATGCCCTCATGCTGGGTATTGTCCAACGCCAGTTCTGCAGTTTCAATTTCAGGTTCTTTCAGCGGCTCGCTGATGAGTGGTTCCAACCCTTTGAGAAAATTAATCTCCTCCAGAGAGGTCAAACCGAAAAGCACTATGACACCGTATCTAAATAGAGCTGCCCACCCCTGTTGGCCTTCAGTAATGATCAGTGGTGAGGAACCTAGCCGGTGGGTGGAGGCAAGTAACCGCAGATCAATCCGCTGGCCTACATAGAGTGCGCGAACCGGTATATTGGAGAGTTCGCTAAACAGTAAGTTGCTCATTTTTGGTTGCTCAATAAACTAATGGATTGGAGTGATTTACATATCCAACTCTGGACTGGTGTGGTGCTGGTAAATATGCAGGGAGTTGGGTTGATCTCATAGATGTGCCAACTGACTCGAAAGCCATCACCATTGAGCGGCTTCTGGCGTTTGTGCGCCGTGAAACCCTGCATCATCAAGAACTGCTCGACTCTTGATAATAGACTCGGCATGATGATTGAGTGCCTATTGTTAAAAAAATTGACACATGTTTTTTATGTCTCCATAGCGTACAAGCCCAAGAGAATAAGCTCCCTTGGGCTGAAGCTTTTATAGCAATAACCAGGTTCCAAGTCCCAGGAAACAGACAAAGCCAACCACATCAGTAACTGTGGTAAGAATTACTGAGCCGGATAGGGCAGGGTCAATTCCCAAGCGGTCTAGTATCAGTGGAACCACAAGGCCGGATAGGGCAGCGATTAACATATTGAGCAGCATGGCCACGGCGATAATCAGAGCCAACATGGGGTGGTCAAACCAAAACCAGACAATCAGGGCAACGACCAGCGCCCACAAAAGGCCATTAATGGTGGCAATGGCAATCTCCTTGGTTGCGAGCCAGCGGGTGTTGGTATTGGTGATCTGTCCCAGGGCTAGTCCTCTGATAGCCAGTGTTAGTGTTTGGCTGCCGGTAATGCCGCCCATGCTGGCGACAATCGGCATCAAAACTGCCAGCGCCACTACTTTATCAAGTGTCTCCTGAAACAGGCCGATCGCCCAGGAGGCCAGAAAGGCTGTAGCCAGATTGATCCCTAGCCACAGCATGCGGCGGCGGGCAGATGGCATGATGGGGGCGAACAGATCCTCACCCTCCTGCAAGCCCGCCATCTGCATGAGTGGCTGTTCTGCTTTAGCGCGGATGAGATCGATGACATCGTCTATCACGATGCGCCCAATCAGCCGGTGAGTTTCGTCTACTACTGCAAGGGATAGGAGTTCTCTCCGCTCACACAGATCGGCTACTTCCGATTGAGGTGTATCTGCTGAAACATAGCCTGTATCGCCTTGCATGACATCGGCAACTGTTTTTGTGAGATCTGCTGTGAGTATGGTTTCCAATAGGAGCTTGCCCTCATAGATGCCTTCACGGTCTACAACCATCAGTCCATCGGTGTGGGGTGGAACGCCACCGCGCAGCCTTAGATATCGGGCGATTACATCGAGGGTAACGTTTGAGCGTACGGCTACCCATTCGGTTTCCATTAGTCGCCCTGCTGAATCCTCCGGATAGGCGAGTGTGGCTTCCACCTGTGATCGTTCGGATTCCGATAGGGACTCTAAAATAGCTTCACTGAGGCTGTCCGAAACGGTATCGATAACCTCAGCGAGGTCTGGAGTCTCCATTTCTGAAACTGCCGCCACAGCCTCTTTAGAGGGCACTGCCTCGAGCAGATCACTACGGGCAAGATCTGAGACACAGGCGAGTGTCTCGCTCCGCAAAGCCTCAGCCACGCAGGCCCAAACTGTTATGCGTTTGTTTGTGGGAAGTGCTTCCAACAGGGCGGCAATATCGCCTGCTTCCCATGTCTGCATGAGCGCATGTAAAGCAGCGTAATCGTCAGCTGCTATCAGATCCTGGGCGTTGCTGAGGGTGCTGACGGTAGTGGCGGCCGGTTCTGGTCTGTAGCTGTCGTCAGGCATCAAAGTTCGGACTCCGGGGTTGAGGTTTGAGGGGAAGGCTAACGCACATCCACACCATCGATATGAGTACTTGTATGTGGCGCATTTTTGAACTCCCAAGAAGAATTGTCAATTGGATTTGGCGACCTATAGGTGCCCTCCCTGGCAGAAGAAAATTTGATCGTACGGATCAAAATATTTGGTTGGAAATGTGAGGTAAACAAGCCTATAAGACCTTCGTTAGGAAGGCCAATTGCGCATTCCGGCACTATTTGGAGATCATTGAGGTGCATAAAAGAGCGATTGATGGCGGGTTTGATGATTCTGATTATTGGGATGGTAGTTTCCGCATACGCAAACGTCAGTATGAGGAGCGGCAGAAGCGGTGCCATGCTGATGAGTTTCAGGAGAACGAGGAGTGCACAAAAGTGCGACATAGAGGGAGGCGTTCTAATTTTCGTGGCTATGGAATGATGGATTGATGTGGCTGTGACTGGTTGATTAATCAGTCACAGTTTTAGGTTGAAGTGAGTTATTGATCTGAATATGGCTGGTTGATGTAGAGGTGTGCACTGCTTGTTCTACCCCTTTTGCTAAAAGCCATAGAAACTTAAAGAGTGTTTTATGAGTGCTAGACCATTGAGTGATGATGCGGATATTGGTGAGTTGGATGCTCTGGTAAGTGAGATGCTGTTATCAGTACCATCAGATGGCGGGAGTGGAGGTAAATTGCGTCAGACAGCTGATGCGCGGCGTGAAGTGGAGCAGTATCTTGAGGAAAAGCGGTTGCGTGAGCAAATGCAGGATCCTTATTACTGATTTCGTATTTTACAGGCTTCTAAAAGGTTTCAGCCGAGGTTGAGCTGCTTTAAAAGCGTCTCAACCCGCTGACAACGGTCACCTTCAGCAGGATAAACAGCATAGGCTGAGCGTTCTATCACCGGAGCATTCTTGACTGGGAAAATATGGCCCGCATTTATATCTTCGCTAACCATAGGTTCTGCAAGGTAGGCAGCACCACCTCGTTCTAAAATAAAGTTATGCGCGATACGCCCCAAGCTTATGTGGATGGATGGTGGTGGCATATTGGGAAAAAGGCGGGCATGTGTAACCGCAAAGGTTGTGCCCCAGTCAACCATTAGGTACTGTGAATTCAGCGCCTCTTCTGTAGAGAGTCCCTGCTGGCTTGAGACCATAATCAGTCTGATTGTCGCGATCTCCTTGACATTCAGTTTTGCCAGATGCACGGGATCGAACATAAAGGCGATATCCAACACACCGTCCAATAGGTTCCGCAGTAGCATCTCATGGCTTTGGGCATCAATATGCAGTGCTATTTCTGGCCGCAGCCTGTTCAACTGATGAATCCAGTCCTGGGCCAGAATGTCCCACAGGCTGTACATACCTCCAATAGAAATTGAAAGGCTATGCTCTTCGTCCATCGCCGTCTCCTGCACGGCGCGGTGCCATGCTGAGAGTATGGCTTCGGCATGTTTCGCCAAGCGCTTACCTGCGGCAGTTAACCGAATATCGTTGCGCTCACGGAGAAAAAGTTTGACGCCAAGGCTCTCCTCCAGTTGGCGAATCCGGGCGCTGACCGCAGATTGGGTAATAAAGAGATTTTCTCCTGCACGTCCGAAGTGGTGGGTTCTGTTGACTTCAAGAAAGGTTTTTAGCAGTTCTGTGTCCATGGCGGTAGCATCAAAAAATGTGATTGATACGATCATTTCATTTCACTGTATTCATGGCAAGTATCATCTTATAAAGGCGCCTGTCCCGGCTAGTGGCTATATATGCTGCTCGGGGTGGGCGTAGTGCTCTATTTCATTTTTACAGAGGAATATATGATGAAAAAATTATGGGTCACATTTGCCGGAATCGGACTACTTGTGCTTTCACAGATGGCGTTCAGCAGTGATGAAGAGTCGCTGCGCATGGAGTGCCACGACCAAGCGGTACTGAACAATGTCCCTGAAGCCGATCTTGAGGTGTATATTGAGGACTGCATGCAGAACGCTGATGAGGTAGAAGTGGAAGAGGATTTAGCGGAGGATAAGGATTAAGTAAGTGATCTAATCGAGATCATTTAAAGATTGCTTGGAGGTGTTCTTTCGACCTCTTATCGTGATAGCCGGGGCTGATTTGTTTAGCCTCGGTTCTTTTTTTTAGTGCTGTTGTTGCTATCGAGTGATGTAGTGCTGACCCGGTTGAACTGGAGTGGAGTCAGTTTTCTAAATTTGGCCAACTGGTGTGGCAAAGTGCATTTTTCTGACTCTTTTTTACCCCATACATCAATTCATCAACGATCTTTATCATCTCCTTAGTGCTTTCAGTGAGTTCATTAAAAGTGACCATGCCGACGCTGAAGGTAACTGGCCAGTTGTTACTGTCCATTGCTTCTTGCAATTGTTGATGGGCATGTTGAAAGGCTGAGTTGGCATCTGCAAAGCTGGTTTCAGTTAAGAGTACTGCAAACTCATCCCCACCAAGACGAGCAATGATATCTGTTTTCCTCATGTGTTGAGTTAATGTGGTTACGACTGTTATCAATAGCTGATCACCTGCTGAGTGACCGAGTGTGTCATTTACCGTCTTGAAGTTATCAAGATCGAAATAGGCTAGCGTTAGTGGGTGTTTGTAGCGGCGTGCATGATGGACGTATCTATCCAGTTGTGCATAAAAACCACGGAAATTGGCTGCGCCAGTCAGGGAGTCTGTATCCGCAGCGGCCTCTTCAACTCTTAAACGTTCACGAAAGAGAGAAAAAAGGTGTGAGATGATTAAGAAAAGAGTCAGCCGTACAAAACCATTCCAGTAGATGGTGGAAGGGTGAGAATATTCATGTCCTGATGAAATATCAGATAGCAACCAGAAACCTGCTGCCAGAAAGCATATAGCAATCCCAATTCGATAGCTTCCAAACCATGCAGCAATTGTTATCGGGATGATATAAAAGATGGCGGATGAAAGCTCTGGCCCAAGGAAATGGTCCAGTAAACCAAAGAGGGAGGTTATACCGACGGTGATGAAAAAAATGGATAAAGGAGTACGCTCTTCAAAGAACTCTAGTAGTGCATTTATCAAGACTTTTATCTCGGTTATCTGTATCGAAATAATATCAATAATTCAGCTTGTTACAGTATTAAAACCATCTTCTGTGTTTAAATAGATACAGCAATCCACCTCCGCTTGTGATCATTGCCTCCTAATTTATTGGGTAACCGTAATACCAGTCTAGCTCTGGAATGGCTCGTGGGCTATATGAGTGCGGTTCGCTTGGTGAAAAATGCAGGTTTATGAAAGTTTATGTATGCCAAAGGTCTCGACAAGATCCTCGACTGTGTCAGGACATATACGGGGAGGATGACGCTTGGTAAAGTAACCCATGGTTTACTCTGTCTCGTTCGTGCCATGAAATTTAAGATGTTTACCATCCCTTATACTCTAGTCAGATAGTGGTTGTGTTTTTTTGTGTGGGAACCAGAATATATTCATTGTGATGCATGAAACACAATAAAGATCATGTTGGCCAAAGTACGGAAGCAAGGCGTCTGCATATCCGGGTAAAGGGATTGGTGCAGGGAGTTGGTTTTCGACCCCATGTGCATGCCTTAGCCAACCGTTATGATTTGACGGGGTGGGTTACAAACGATGGTGGTGGTGTCTCTATTGAGGTGCAGGGAGAGCAGATAGAATCTTTTGTGACTGCATTGCAGACTGATGCTCCGCCACTGGCTCGTATTGATGAGCTCTGTGTAGAGGAGATTGCTGCCAGGGAAGAGTGTAGCTTTGTTATCAGAGCCAGCCAATCCAGTCGGGTGACTACCTCGATCACGCCGGATGCAGCCATTTGTGATGCTTGCCTGGAAGAACTGTTCGACCCGGACAGTCGTTATTACCGCTACCCCTTCCTCAACTGCACCCACTGTGGACCGCGTTACACCATTACGCGGGCGTTACCGTATGACCGCGCGCAGACCTCGATGGCAGATTTCCCCATGTGCGATGCCTGCAGTGCGGAATATCGTGATCCGGCCAACCGGCGTTTTCATGCCCAGCCCACTGCCTGCAGTGCCTGTGGTCCGCAGCTCTCCATGCCGGTGGAGGAGATCGTGCGCCACATCCAGGCTGGCAAGATCCTGGCGATCAAAGGGCTTGGTGGATACCACCTGGTATGCGATGCCAGTAATGAAGAGGCGATTGTGCGTCTGCGTCAACGAAAGAATCGTGAGGAGAAGCCCTTCGCAGTGATGGTGGCCAATTTGCCCAGTGCCCGCCAGTTGGTCCACTGTAATGCAGACGCTGCAGAACTGCTGGAAGGGCATATTCGCCCCATTGTTCTTCTGCCTAAAAAAGAGAGTGATGTGCTGGCTCCCTCGATTTCACCAGGCCTGCAATGGCTTGGAGTGATGTTGCCCTATACGCCCATCCAGTATCTGCTGTTTCATCAAGCTGCGGGTGCCCCAGCGGGTACGGAATGGTTGCAGCAGCCTCAAACGCTGGCTCTGGTGATGACCAGTGCCAATCCTGGTGGAGAGCCACTGGTCACTGCTGATGATGAGGCTGAACGGCGACTGGCGGGAATTGCCGATATCATCGTAAGCCATAATCGCCCAATCCTGATGCGTGCTGATGATTCTGTGATGCGAGTGGAGCAGGGCGTGCCGGGTTTTATTCGTCGTGCCCGCGGTTATGTTCCGCAATCGATCAAATTGGCGCGAGAACTGCCACCCATTCTGGCGGTGGGTGGACATCTGAAAAACACCATCTGCATCACCCGCGGTAATGAGGCCTTTCTGTCGCAACATATCGGTAGTATGGATAACCCGGAAACGCTCCGTTTTTTTGAAGAGACCGTAGAACATCTGCTGCATATTTTGCAGGTTGAGCCTGAACATGTGGCGCATGATAATCACCCGGATTTCTACAGCAGCCGATTTGCAGCCGGACTGGGATTACCTACAGTAGCAGTTCAACATCACCATGCCCACCTTGCAGCTATAGCCGCTGAACACAGACTGGAAGAGCCGGCTATCGGGCTGGCATTAGACGGATTTGGCCTGGGTGACAAAGGTGAATCCTGGGGTGGTGAATTGCTGCTTGTTGACGGTGCTCACTATAGTCGTCTGGGACATTTGGCACCGTTGTCTCAGCCGGGTGGAGATCTGGCTGCACGACAGCCCTGGCGCATGGCTGCTGCGGTGCTACATAAATTGGGACGCAGTGGGGAGATTGCTGAACGCTTCCGGGAGCAGGCAGGTGCTGAACACCTCGAAGAGCTGATGCAGAAAAAAATTAACTGCCCTTCAACAACCAGCTGTGGTCGCCTGTTTGATGCAGCCTGTGGCCTGTTGGGCATACAGCCAGTTACCAGCTTTGAAGGTCAGGCCCCGATGCAGCTGGAGGGGTTGGTTACCCAACCTGAGGTTATGCACAATGGCTGGTGTATAAAAGGTGAAAGCCTTGATTTGTTCCCGTTATTGGAATCTCTGGCCGATTGTAAAGATGTCGTACAGGGTGCCAACCTATTTCACGGTACTTTGATTGCCGCTCTGGCTGAATGGTCGCAACAGGCGGCACAACGGACTGGGGTGGAGAACGTGCTGCTGGGGGGAGGCTGCCTACTTAACCATGTGCTGAGTCGGGATCTGGTACAACAACTACAGGCGGTCGGACTCAGGCCATTGACTGCCCGACAGGCTCCACCCAATGATGGAGGTTTGAGCCTCGGCCAGGCCTGGGTAGCAGGGTGCCGGGTGGGCAGCATCTGAATAGGATGCTGTAAGTTTACCCAGGCAGATGTTATACACTGTTGGCTTATTAATAATTGGATGATGCTTTATGTGTCTGGCGCTTCCGGCAAGGGTTCTTAAACTTCAGGATGCCAACATGGCCACCGTGGAGGTGGGCGGTGTGCAGAAGGATATCTCTCTGGGGCTGCTGGAGGATGTCGCCATTGGAGATTATGTAATCGTGCATGTGGGTTATGCCCTCAGCCGCATCGATGAGGAGGAGGCGCGCAATACGCTGGCGATGTTTGCCGAGATTGAACAGCGCTTCTGCAGAGAAGATTCACAGTGAAGTACATCAATGAATTCCGCGATGGCAAACTGGCGCAGGGGCTGGCTCGGGCCATTGCGGCTGAAGTGGAGCCAGACCGTCGTTACCATCTGATGGAGTTCTGTGGCGGCCACACCCATGCTCTCTACCGCAACGGCATCATGGGTCTGTTGCCGGAGAATATCCAGATGGTGCATGGCCCGGGTTGTCCGGTCTGCGTGCTGCCGATGGGGCGTATCGATGCCGCCATTGCACTGGCGAATATCCCTGACGTGATCCTTTGCAGCTATGCCGATATGTTGCGTGTGCCTGGGGCTAAAGGCACCAGTCTGATGCAGGCACGCGGGCAGGGGGCTGATGTCCGTATGCTCTACTCTCCGAGGGATGCCCTCGAGATTGCACGGCAAAATCCTGAGCGCGAGGTGGTCTTCTTCGCCATCGGTTTTGAGACAACAACCCCGCCCACAGCCATGGCGCTGCTGGAGGCACAACAACTCGAGTTGAGCAACTTCTCCATCTTTTGTAACCATGTCCTGACTCCGCCTGCGATGCGTGGCATCCTGGCGCAACCGAATGTTCTGCTCGATGGTTTTATCGGCCCTGGACATGTAAGCACCATCATCGGCATGCAGGCTTACGTCTTTGCTGCCCATGAGTACGGCAAGCCGGTGGTGATCTCAGGTTTTGAACCGCTGGATCTGATGCGGGCAATCCAAATGCTAGTACGTCAGCTCAATGAAGGCCGGGCGGAGGTAGAGAATGAATATACCCGCGCTGTACCCGAGCAGGGCAATCTGCGGGCCCAAGCGTTGATGGAGCAGGTCTTTGAACACCGTCCTGAGTTTGAGTGGCGGGGGCTGGGCACTATCCCCGATAGCGCCCTTCGGCTACGTGAATGCTATGCCGATTTTGATGCAGAGCGACGCTTTGATCTGCAGATTGATAATGCATCAGATCACAGGGCCTGCGAGTGCGCTGCCATCCTCTGTGGCCTGAAACAGCCCAGAGAGTGCAAAGTGTTCGGTACTGTCTGCACACCGGAGCATCCGTTGGGTGCTTGCATGGTCTCCTCTGAAGGAGCCTGTGCCGCCTATTACACCTATGGTCGTTATCAGGAGAGAGAATCATAATGAGCCGTTCTGACTACATCCGTCCATTGAATCTCAAAACCGGTTATGTGGAGATGTCCCACGGTGGTGGGGGCAGAGCGATGGCCCAGTTGATTGAAGAGTTGTTTGTCGAAGCCTTTGATAATCCGCTATTGCGACAGCAGAATGACCAGGCTGCCTTTGATGTTGAGGCTGGCCGGATGGTAGTCTCTACTGATGGCCATGTCATCTATCCGCTCTTCTTCCCTGGGGGCGATATCGGCAGCCTCTCTGTACATGGCACGATCAATGATGTGGCCATGGCCGGTGCCCAGCCCCTCTATCTCTCTGCTGGTTTTATACTGGAAGAGGGGCTGCCGCTGGCGGATCTGGCGCGCATCATCCATTCCATG
>Ga0316187_10005532_pt1 | contig 10903 bp, 7 predicted proteins | sample CroRivburrow1_MG_FD_204927 | JGI IMG/M metagenome (GOLD analysis project Ga0316187, IMG submission 204927) | Coastal sediment microbial communities from Maine, United States - Cross River worm burrow 1 | ecosystem: Environmental > Aquatic > Marine > Coastal > Sediment | place: USA: Maine...
TGGGGGGCTTTGCTTGGAGTGCCACGAACCGCACACGTCAGGGACCGCACCTCTCCTGACGTCTAGAGAGCAGCCGCTCTGTTCTTCTTGTCACTCCGAAGTCGAGCAGGTCCTATCTGCTGGCCATCCCCATGCCGCGATGGAGCAGTGCTCGAACTGTCACAGGGGGCACGAGTCGAGCTACCCTGCTCTTTTGCGCTCTGCCGAGCGGCAGCTGTGCGTCGACTGTCACGGGGATCCGGCGAGCGAGGCGGTCGTCAGCCACCCTCCGCTGGAAGGGGACTGCTCGCTATGTCATGCACCGCATGGATCGGGTCGTCAGGGACTCCTTGTCTCCCGGCAAGATGAGCTGTGTGGCGATTGTCACGGTGGTATCGGCGCTCGTGCCGGCTTGCGGGTTCTTCACGAGCCCATAGCTCAGGGCGAGTGCACAGGTTGCCATGTGCCGCACGGCGGAAGCAAGGGGCTCCTCTTGGCGCAGGGCGAACAGCTCTGCTCTCAATGCCATTCTTCGGAGACCTCTCCGACAGCACGTCAGCAGCATGCTCCATTCGAGGAGGGAGAGTGTGAAACTTGCCATCTGCCGCACGGCTCCGATACCGAGTTCCTCCTGACTGAATCGCCCGGACAGCTCTGCCGCAACTGCCACGACACTCCGGATGCACCGCAATCCGGCGGTACGATGCATGCACCCGCCGCGAACGATTGCTCGGCCTGCCATCAGCCCCACGCCAGCGACCAGGAGCCGTTGCTGCGGGCCGCGATACCCGCCCTGTGCTTGACCTGCCATACGGAGCTGGGTGAGCGGCTGGTCACCGAGACAGCGCATCAGCCTGCCGGTGAACCCGACGGCTGTCTCGGTTGTCATGGCTCGCATGTGACACCGCAGCGCAACCTGTTGCTGGTCGGAGAGAGTGCGACCTGCGGTCAGTGTCATGAGATCGACAGCAGCGAATTCACCGCAGATCATCTTGGGTTTTCGGGCGAGGATCTCGAGTGTGGATCATGCCACGACCCGCATGCATCGCTGATGGCGGGCCTGCTTCATCCCCTGCAGCACGAACCTTTTGCTGCTGGTGACTGTTCGGCCTGTCACGATGCGGTCGAAGAGCCCTCAGGAGGTGCCCAGTGAAACTCCTTCTCCGACGAATCGGATTCGTAGGTGCAATGTGCTTCGCCCTGGTGCTCGGTCCCGATCAAGGTGAGTCCTCTCCTACGGTGGCAAGCGCGAGGGGCGGCCAACTCTGTTTCGATTGTCACGATTTCGACGAAGCGTTGGCGAGCCGTTTTCCTCACCCCCCGATCAAGGAGGGTGCTTGCATCGCGTGCCACAATCCACACGTCTCGCGCTTTGCCGGGCTCCTAATGGAGAGGCCTGGGGTCCTTTGCGCTTCCTGCCACCCCGACACCCGCAGCGCCCAGCAAGCGGTTGTGCATCAGCCTTTCGCCGAAGGAGAATGCACAGAGTGTCACCGGCCGCATGGCGGCGACATTCGCGGTTTGCTCGTCAAGCAGCCCATGGAGTTGTGCGCTACCTGCCATGCCGAGATCGAATCCTGGGGCGCCAAGACCGTGCAGCATACGCCCTTTGCCCAAGGCCGTTGCACCAACTGCCACGAGCCGCACTCGGCTGCTGCCGAGTCGCTGGTCAAGACGGGTGGCGCTGGGCTGTGCGCTACCTGCCACCAAGCCAGCGCGGCCCTCCGGTCGACTCACTCCGGGTACCCTGTCGAGACAGCCTCATGCGTAACCTGCCACGATCCGCACGCCTCCGCAAGGGGGGGACTCTTTCGAGAAACGCTGCACGAGCCCTTCGCCAACGGTGAGTGCACCTCGTGCCATCAGGCGGCAGCAGCGGCCGACCCGTTTGCTCTTGTCAAACCAATGAGCCAACTATGCGCAGACTGCCACAGCGATCAGGTGGAGGCGGCGATGAGTTCTCCTTACCCCCATGTTTCCGCTGGGGGTGGTGCCTGTGTGGCCTGCCACAATCCCCATGCAGGCGACGGTGCTTCGATGCTCAAGTCGTCGACCGAATCAGTCTGCCTTTCGTGTCACGATCCCGGCGGTTCCAAATCCGGCCTGCCGCTGCGATTCAGCACGCATGGAGAGGAAGTCGGATGCTCCGACTGCCATCTGGCTCATGGCGGTCCGCGCCCTGTGCTACTTCGGCAAGATTCGATCGAGCTCTGTGCGGAGTGTCACACTCACGAGCACTCGATTCGCCATCCGGTCGGCGAGGAGGCAATCGACCCGAGAACAGGCAGCTCGATGACCTGCCTGTCATGTCACAGCATTCACGAACCGGGCTACGAGATGTATTTGCATGCCTCAGACGAAAGGGAACTTTGCGTCGGCTGCCACAAGGAGATCGGTGGAGGTTCCTCATGAATCGAGTCGGGAGACGACATCTGGTCCGAGTCGCGGTTGCGCTGCTCGGATTTTGTATTGGTGGATCAATATCGGCTCAGTCAGAACCACCTCGGATCTATGTCTGGTCCGAGACCCTCGGCGTGCCAGAGGGCGAGCAGATCCTGGCCCCTTCTGCGATCGCAACTGCAAGCGAGAGCGAGCTGCTGGTAGCCGATGGTATGGAAGAGCCGCGCCTTCTTCTCTTCGGCAAGCAGGGAGTTTCGTGGCAGCTCAAAAGCGTGGTCACTCTCCCCTCGGTTTCTCACTCGATCGTCTTTGACGGCAAGAATTGGATCGCAGCCCTTCGTGGAGAACTCGGCCTGATGGCATTCGATCGGGCAGATCTCTCAGCCCGCAAGGTACCGGCACAGCCGGGTCTCGTCGCGGGTCCCCTCGCCTCGACGCCCGGCGGCAATCTATTGGTGTTTGATTTGGTCACCGAGCGCGTCGTCGAGCTCTCTCCATCCGGTGAGGCTGTCCGCGAAACGGCGGTGCCGGGTTACGTAACTGGACTGGCAGCCGATTGGAGCGGTGGCTTTCTCGCTGCCCTGGCAGACGAGGCGAGAATCATCCGTTTCAACAATCAGTGGGAGCAGGTCGAGTCGTGGGAGCTTCCTCCCAGCGATGGCAAGCCAGCCTGGCCGGTGGGTCTGACTGTAGATGAGGGAGGAAAGACCACCGTACTCGATCGACACGGTGGCAGACTCTTAGAGTTCGACTCGACAGGCCGCTGGGTGGCAATGGGTAGCCGTCGAGGTTGGGAGCCTGGCCTTCTCTTCCTGCCGAGCGGTTTCGACAACCTGCCTGATGGCCGGGTTGCGGTCGCAGATGAGGGCAATGGAAGGGTTCAGATCTTTCGCCGTGTAGACACAGGAAACTGACATTGAAAAGCTCGGATCTCAGGTTTCTTTGTGGTTTCTACCTGGTGGCGTTACTGGTTACGCTGGCGCTGGGTTCCTCGCTCGCGGCGCAGCCGACCTACAAGGACATTCTGACTCTACCCGTCTCAGGCGATCGGATCGTCTCCGCTGTCGCGGTCACTGTCGATGAGGCTACTGGTGAGATCTTCGTCTGTGACGAGAGGGGAAATCGGATTCTCATTTTCGATCGAGAGGGTCTTTTCAGCTTCGAGATTGCCGGTGGCGAGAACTTTTCGGCACCGAAGGATCTCGCAGTCGACCGAGACGGGTTTCTTTTCCTCCTGACCGCCAGGAGCGGTGCCAGGGGTTGGGTCCTCACCCTGGACTTTGATGGGTTGCCGATCGGTGAGTTTCAGCTCTCCGGTCTGCCTCCGCAGCTGCCGCCGCCGATTCTCGAATCTATCGCCATTTCTCCCGACGGCGCTCGATTGGCGACGCTCGACGGGCGAAACAACATGTTGTGGATCAGCGATCGAAGTGGGCGCATCGAAGCGAGTGTCGACCTGACCTCCGATCTCACAGACGCCGAACTCGAGGACCTGACTGCTAACAAGGTCGATATCTACGGCGACAAGATCCTCGCAGCGATGACATCGTTAGCTCAGGTTTGGTGCTTCGAGTTCGATGGCACGCCTTGCGGCCGGGTCGGAAAAAGAGGGGGAGGGCCATGCGGCCTGCTCTTTCCCACGGCCGCGGCACTGGAGGCCAGTGGAAACTACTTGATGATCGACCAACAGAGAATGGTCGTCCTGCGTTGGGACCCGAAAACCGATGCCTGCATCGGCGAATATATCGGGCCCGGAGATGCGCCCGGTTACCTCTACTACCCGTTCGACCTCTTTCTGGACTCTGCTGGACAGCTCTACGTGGCGCAATCCTACAGAGGGAAAGTACAAGTATACGCCGGGCTATCCCCAGCCCCTTCCGGGCCAGCTGCGGACTGAGCTAGCCTCGACTCCAGTCAATCCCCGGTGCCGATCTCGTGGCACTTCTTGCAGAGACTTCCCTGGTTTGCAGTGCGGTAAGGACTGGGGATCGGGTACGATCCCGAGACCACGCCGTCGTCGGCCAGGACAGCTACGTTGAAGTCCCAGCGACCCGCCGCCGGGGCGGAGCTGGCATGGGCCCGGTGGCAACTCAGGCACATGACCCAGCTCGCCGCAGCAGGGCCCGAGGTCGAGTCGATCGTCACAAAAGTATCTTCGAATGGAACTTCCGGTAGGTAGGAGCTCGTCGCCAGGCCACCCGTCGGATTGTCATCGCCATCGTACTGCTCGTATTGGTGTTGCTGCTTTCCATGAAGTCGCTCCTCCGAAGGATGCTCGAAGCCGGCGAGACCATTCTCGTGGTAGCGACCATGACAATTCCCGCACCAGCGGCTAATCCCTTGCCTGTAGGCCGTATGGTTGACCTTCGATTCACCAGTGGAATCCAGCTGGATTCCCTCTGCATCAGGAGCTGGCTCGGTAAAGACGAAGCTGCCATCCTGAACCGGACCGACACCACTCAGCATACGGAAGCTGTCGTTCCCGTGCGGGTCGTGACAGCTGGTGCACCCGAGCTTCTCGCTGGGAAAACTCCCGCCAGGTGAAAACGAGTAGCGGGGATCAGAATCCAGTCCATGGTCCGGCGCGACGAGATTGTGTCCGGCCCTATCGCCTGGGATCGGATCCATGTCGCCATCGGGAGCATCATTGAGGTTGTCTTCGCGCAGGAAAACGAAGTTCCCTCCGCCCATCTCGGGGGGTGGCAACAAGAGGCTGCGGCCCAGCACTGCACCTTGCTGGTCAGCGTGGCACGACAGGCAAAGATCACTCGGACTGCTCTTCAGTAGACCCCACTCGGACGGCACCAAATCGCTCACAGGCTGACCATCAACCGATTCATGAGTTGTGTGGCAGGCATTGCAATTGGCGACACCCTTTTCGTGAAATGCAATTCCCTCCCGCGGAGAGGCCAAGGACAGCACTGCTAAGGCCAGCGGTGCGAGTGCGCTCGTTCTGAATGACATTCTGAATCCCCCCGAATCGTGATACGGCAATAGGGCGAAGGCCGCGGAAGCCTTGAGTTCCTCTGGCCGTCAGGCCACGCGCCGTGCAAATCCGGCAGCGATAGTAGTACATCACAGATCCTACTCACTGGCTTCCTCTATCGACTCCTCGGCGCGGCGAAGCCCGTTTCGCGCTACTTCGAGGCCTGGATTGAGCTTCAAAGCCGCCTCGTAAAGCTTGATCGCCTCCTCGAGGCGCCCTGACATTTGCAGAACATGTGCAAGATTCACTTTGGCCTTTGCATTTCGAGGTCGAAGGTGTACTGCATCCTGAAACATATCCATGGCGCCCAGGAGGTCGCCGTCCTGTGCCAGAAGAGTTCCCAGATTCACCATCGCCTGATAGAGGCCCGGGTTCAGGTTTAGTGCCACTTTGTAGGACTCTTTCGCCTGCACTCTATCGCCCTGCAAGACATAGAGATTGCCCAGCCCAAAGTACACTCGGTAGTTGCCTGGAATCAACTCCAGAGCTTGCCCAAAGTGGTCTCGCGCTTCTTCGATCAATCTTTCCCTGGTTTCAGGATCGTCTTCCTCCTTTGCCAGATCTCCGAGCGCCGCTGCGTAGTTGAGCTGTGCTGTGCCGTTTCCGGGGACCTGTGCTACGGCGGCACCGAAGAGGCTTACCTCATCCTTCCAATCCTGGCACCGTGACCAGGACTTCGCGCCTGCTGCCAGAACCACCAGGATTGGCAGCCCGATCTTTAGTAGTCTGAAAACGCTCCTGCTATCGACTGGGTAGCTGCGCTCAGCGACACCGCGACCAAGCTGCCGTGGCGAGAACGTCAATTGACCGGGCCACTGGGGAAACCTGCAGCCGAGAAGCCATCCAACTACCAGACAGAAACCGACCGAAGGCACATACAGGAATCGCTCAGCAACCGGAAATCCAGCCTGCCCCTGCGAGGTCAACGGCAGGATGAAGTGACTTGCCGGGACCAAACACACCAGCCAAACGAGGACTCCATAGGTGACTCCGGCTTCTCGAAGGCGTCGCCTCCAGGCCCACCAAGCAAGAGCGATGAACACCGCAAGCCCAGCGACGACTGCTGCCGACCAGGGAGATTCGACCATCTGAACGTCATGCAGAATGCTGAGAAGCGACGGCCAGAGGAGCAGCCGACTATAGAGCCAAAAGGCGCTCCACCAAGTCCAGAAGAGGGCCAGGCGGTCTCCGGCTGTCGGTCCCTCAAGCACGGTAGCCGACCCGATCACGGCGAACCGCAACCAGAGATAGAACCCGAGGAGCACAAATGAAGGCACGGCGGCGCGGATCGGTAGCCAGGCTCTGGCCTGGAAGGAGTCCTTTGCCGGCAGCTCGAGGTATTTGCGTGCTGCAACCAGGACCGGGAAGACGGCCGCGGCCTCTTTCGAGAACAGGGCACAGGCGAAGGCCAGCAGCGAAAAGAAAAGCCAGCGTTGCTTTCCCGTGAGCCCCAGCTTACGATCGCCGATCAGAGCGCAAAGGAGAAACAGACCCAGCAACAGGTCCGACCGCCCCGACACCCAGGCCACGACCTCGACGTGCACCGGATGGACGGCGAAGAGTAGCCCTGCGAGAAGTGCGACGCTCCCCTTCCGATCGAACCACAAAAGTCCGAGAGAGATCACCAAGGCGGAGGTCGCAGCATGAAGCAGGACGTTCACGAGATGGAACCCCCAGGCCGCTCGGCCAAACAGGTTCGTCTCGATCATGTGCGACAGCACAACCGCAGGTCGCCAGTAATCGAAACTACCCTTCTCCTGGCTCTCCTGGAAGAAATTCGAAGTCAGGGTGGCGGTGGCCCGCGACCAGTCGTCCAGACTCTCTTGGGCCAGGATAATCGTGTGATCGTCCCAAACGAATCCATGGCCCAGGGTCGCTGCATAAACCAGAACTGCGACGAGGAAAACACCCGCGGCTCCGAGAGCCGCGGTCTTGGTCCCCGGTATCGCCCGGCGGGTAGAGGACGCCATGAAGATGCTGTTGGTCTCGGGAGTAGTCATGCTGCCTGAGAATGCCCTAAGGGAGAAGCACCATCCGTCGTCTGGCCAGCATACCGAAAATCCTGGCTGGCTCGAGCTGCAGCGCCCTCTGTTTGGTTCAACTGAGGGCCCCGAAATGTGATAATCGGCGGATGCCGGCGCCAATGGCAAGTCATCGGCCGAACCCGAAACCGACCCCATAGTCAACATCCGTACTCCACTAGGAAAGTCCTTGCAGAGCCAGCCCATGTCTCGGTTCAGCCTACCCTGGAAAGAAGCCACTTTGGCTGTAGTTTCATTGGTCCTCTTCTTTGCGATCTTGGAAGGTCTGCTGGCCTTGGTGGGCATCGAGCCGGTCACACGGGAGGGTGATCCCTTCGTCGGGTTCTCCTCCCAGGCACCGTTGTTCGTTCCGGAGCCGAAACTCGAGGGTGAAGACTTCTTGATCACGGCACCAGACAAGAGGAAGCTGTTCAACGAGCAGCAATTCCGCCGTAAGAAAGGACCACGAACCTTTCGGATCTTCTGCCTAGGTGGGTCGACAACGTATGGTCGCCCTTACTTCGACTCGACATCCTTTGCCGGTTGGTTACGTGAGCTTCTGCCAGTTGCAGATTCGAGCCGTGATTGGGAGGTAATCAACGCCGGCGGCATCAGCTACGCCAGCTACCGCGTCGCCGCCTTGATGGAAGAGCTGTCCCAATACGAGCCCGATCTCTTCATCGTGTACACGGGACACAATGAATTCTTGGAGGAACGAACCTACGGGTCCTTGCGAGAGCTCCCGGGACCTCTCCGATCCGCCGCAGCTGTGCTGGCCCGCACGAGGACCTGGGCAGCGATGAGTTCTCTACTGAGAAAGGGAGCCGCCTCGACCTCGGATGGCCAGGATTCCAAGTACCTGCTGCCGGCGACAGTGGAAGCAAAGCTGGACAAGTCGGCCGGCCTCGAGCTCTACGAGCGAGACGACGCGCTCACGAGCCAGATTCTGCAACACTTCAGGGTCAGCCTCGAACGCATGACTCAGATCGCCAAAGACACCGGTGCAGGCCTGGTCTTCGTCACGCCAGCTTCGAACCTGCGGAGCTTCTCGCCTTTCAAGAGCCAACATGTCGACGGTTTGAGCGACCAGGACCGCCAAAGATCTGAGGCTCTACTGCAGAGGGCCGAGTCCCTGTCACGGGAGAACAGGTGGCAAGACGCCCTCGCCGCGATCGATCAGGCACTTTCGGTGAACCCTCGATTCGCCGACGCCTACTACGCCCGCGGTCAAGCCCTATTTGCGATGGAGCGCAAGGATGAGGCCAAACGAGCTTTCGAACGAGCCCGAGATGAAGATGTCTGTCCACTACGGGCATTGTCCGAGGTGCGGATGGTCCTTCAGGAGGTTGCGGAAGAGACTCAAACTCCGCTGATCGACTTCATCGACCTCTTGGAAAAACGCATCGACAAGGAGGACGGACACTCGATTCTTGGCGAGGAGTTCTTCCTGGACCACGTCCACCCCTCCATCGAGGGTAATCGGTTTCTGGCGATCAGTCTGCTGCAAGCGATGACAGCGCAGGGAACGGTAAACCCCGGCACGAGTTGGGGAAAGGAAGCCATTCAGAGAATAACTCAGCGTGTCGAAGGGGAAATTGACCGAGCCACCCAAGGTCGCGCTTTGGCCCAGCTCGCCTGGACACTGGATTGGGCCGGCAAGGAGGAGGACTCACGCCGCCTTGCCTATCGAGCCCTGGAGTACGGCATCGAAGAGCCGACAATCCTCCTAATCGCCGCCCGCCACAGAGCTTTCGAGGGCGATTTGGCGGCAGCCGAGACGCTCTTTCTGCGAGCCGTGAGAGCGGACCCCTTGAGCCCCACCGTGCACTATCAGTATGGTCTCTTCCTCACAGACCTGCAGCGGCTCGAGGCCGCGGCTGGGTACTTTCTAAGGGCGAGTGTTCTCTGGCCGCAAGACTTCCAAGCTCATCTCAAGTTCGGCCTGGTCATGGCTGAACGGCGCCGCTTCGACGTCGCTCTGCCCTCTCTTGTCAAGGCGCAGCGACACAACCCAGGCCATCGAGCAACGGAGGCGGCCATTGCACGGGTCGAGGAGTTGCTCAGCCCCATCAAGAGCCACCCAGCACCTCTGGAAATCAGAATCGAGACGTTCTCATCGGATGCTCCCAGAGTCATCGCGCAGACCAAGGATGGAAGCGAAGGCCCCAACACGTTGTCAGGAGTCTGGACGGAATGGTATGAGACCGGCGAGCTGAAGAGCTTCGCGGAGTATCTCGACGGCTCACCCGCTTCACTAGCCTTCAACTGGGACAAGGAGGGTGCCGTTCGGCGTCAGGACCGGCCGGCCGAGCAGGGGTCACCGTGATTCCTCTTGCCAACCGGCGAGACGTCAATCTCTTCCGTTTGCAGTCGATTGCCCCGACAGCGTTCTCCGGAAGGCCACGTCCAATACCACGACCTCCTCACCCCGCTGCACCTCGACCGCCGCGGTGTCACCCCAGCGCATCTGGGACATGAGGATGGCCAGAGCCTCTCTATTCGGAATGAGGTTTCCATCCATGGAGATGAGGATGTCGGCCATCTGAAAGCCAGCCTTCTCCCCCACTGAGCCTTCGCCGATGAAGATGACGGTCCGTTGGCCCTCGTCACCGGTGCTGCGGGTGGAGATCCCCAGGCTCGGATAGATCGGGTCGGTGACGGGCGGCATGCCCCACAGAAAGTCGGCGTAGGACGCCTGGACCTGGGCGATGGTAACGCCGTCACCGTCCACGACACTGATCGGGATCACGGTGGCCATGGGGACCTGCTCCCACTGGGCGATCTGGCGTTGGATTCCCAGGTCGTACGTGACGTGGCCGGAGCCCACGAGGACCACGAGGATCGCATTGGAATCCGGATGCTTCTCCAAGGCCTTCAGGGCATTGTTGCCGAAGGTGGCATCCCAGGTGCACTGCGCGTCGAACATCCCCTGCCACTGCTCGTCGGTCATCGACGCGTGGAAGTCCTCGTCCTCGAAGAAGGCCTTGAAGAGCTCCATGTGCTCGGCGTTGTCGGTGTCCACCGCTGGTGGCATATTAGCCATCTGCTCCTCGGTGAGCTCCTCGAAGCCTTGCTTGCGTACCGCGGCGATCACCTCGCGCGGGGTGTTGAGGGCATACATGGGGATACCTTTCTCCCGGGCGAAAATGAAGATGGACCGGTAGTAGTCCCAGTGATAGCCCCAGGCCTCGTACCACTGCGAGATCTCGAGAAAGCCCTCCTCGGTGTAGCGTCCGGCCACCCAGTTGTCCAGGAGTTCCTGCTTGGTGTAGGGGTACATCTCGAGGCCGATCAGGACCTCGCGGCCGGCTCTCTGCAGCGCCTCGATGACCTGGAACTGAGCTCGGTGGAAGAAGATGTCTGTGTGGCTCTCGCCCATGAAGACGATGCGCTTGTCGGCCAGCTTCTCTGCCAGCTGCGCGGGGCTCAGCAGCTCGCCGGTGCGAGTGTCGGTGATGGCATCGAGCACTAGGTCGGCCTTCTGCGTCTTGCGGGCCGGGTCGCCGATCTCCATGCG
>Ga0316187_10005533_pt1 | contig 10903 bp, 5 predicted proteins | sample CroRivburrow1_MG_FD_204927 | JGI IMG/M metagenome (GOLD analysis project Ga0316187, IMG submission 204927) | Coastal sediment microbial communities from Maine, United States - Cross River worm burrow 1 | ecosystem: Environmental > Aquatic > Marine > Coastal > Sediment | place: USA: Maine...
AAGTAATCTCACGGATATTTCTCCCGGAGGCTTCATAAAAGGCCATAAATTCATCCCAATCGGGATCCCCGATCCATTTCTTTAAATGGGCTCCATAGAATTCGTCCAGTGGTGAAATATACGGGCCCTCAAGATGAATCCCCGGTATAGATAAACCGGTATCCGGATCTTCGATAGCCTCAGCAAGTATGGCAAGGTTCCGCAGCAATAGTTTTCTGCTGCTTGTAATCAATGTTGGATAATAACTGGTAACACCATTTTCTCTAAGCTTTTCAGTAATTAATTGCACCTTCTGAACATTCAGATCCTGGTCTACAAAAGAATGTCCAATATATCCATTCACCTGATGATCAATTAAGCCTGGTGCAATAAAAACCCCGGGATCAACCTTAGCAGATGGTTTATCATTTTTTGAAATCTGGTTGATAATACTGCCTTTGATATCGATAGAAATCGGAAGCTTATCAATATAGGATAATCCCTTTATAAGCATACTTAACACATTTTATGTCAATATCCAACATTTTTATGTCGGACCTTCGCCAAGATTTTATCACGATAAAATCTTAACCAAATTAAATTTATAGAAGAAATATTTATTTTTCTTTTTGTATTTTTCTTATCCTTATCTCGCTATAATTTTTGGATTAGGTTTTACGGCTAGAATACTAATCTCATCAAAAATATTCCCGGCAGTGGTTATACCAACAAGAGGCTGAATAATTTTACCTTCCGGAGTATTCTGTATACTCATACCTGCAATTTCGGGTACAGTTACATTCCCCACAACACCATTAATTTCGGCTCTATACACAATTGCCGGCTGTCCTGTACCATATACATCTTCTTTTTGCCTTATCGGATCGTATTCCTGAAAATGATCATTATAATCACCGGAAAGGTTGACTTCAATCCAGCATATCCAGTTGCTGCCGGTATTCACCCTTGCCCTGGTCGTAAAATAGCCTGGCTTAGGAGTAGCACCAGTTATGGCGGCAGGTGCCGGATTTTTATAATTTGGAATATCATCTATTTCATGTTCTATCTTATATATTTCATACCATAATGGTAAAGCGACCGGCACTTCCGCCTTTCCCTCCCAATCACCTTCAGCTGCCCGTCGGGTGGCAAATACTGTTTGCCTGATACCTGATAAAGGATCTTCAAGCCAGATGGCAAACGTCGGAGGTTCTCCAAAAGTAGATTCCCTGATCAATTGTTCGTTAATATGAATTCTGAATTCTATATCTGTCCTTCCCCAGGTACCCCTATAGGCAAATAGCACAACTGCCCCGGCAACGACCACTAATAAAATTAAAAATATTAGGACCTTCCTCATAAGTTAATAAGTCATTTAGGTCAAATTATACTTCTTCCGGCACCTCAAAAGCTTTTCTGTATGCCCCTTTAGCCAGAGCCTGAGCTTCCTGATCATTAGTAATCTGTTCATACTCATCAGAAAATAGCAGTTGTTTTTTGTTCATCCTGTAAGAATAATTTGCCAGGTGTAAAAGTACCGAACTCCTATGCCCCTCCACAATATTTCCATTGGGTTGATTACGTGTTCGAATACAATCAATATAATTGCCCAAATGATCATTTAAGGGAAAGAGCCCCGTCTCCTGTGCTACAATTTTACGGTCTTTATCAAAAACCTGCCATCCCCCTCCCATTCTGCCAACATACATGACTCCTTCAGTTCCGTATATTACTATTTTAGTTGAGTTTTGCTTCCATTCCGGGTAACCTTCACCATATCGTATTTCAGGGCTCGTTTTTAGCATATATGGAGTAAACTCGCCTGTTTGCAATGTCATCACAAAATTTCCATAATCAAATGTGGTCATCTGGTAATCCGGGATGTCCCGCTGGTCATCGAAAAGATAACGGCCACCTGTACAATAAACTGATTTTGGGAATCCTGGATTATCCAATACAATTCGTGCCAGATCCATTTGATGTATTGAACCGTTCGAGAGGGCATAACCTCCTGAATAATCCCAATAATATCCCCATGATTTATTCCGGGATATACTGTAAGGAGCTATGGGGGCTGGTCCCAGCCACATATTCCAATCGATGGTATCAGGGATTTCTTCACCCTCTTTCTCATTAAAAGGAACAGGGCCATTCAATAATCCCATAACATTTACAGCCACGACTTGTCCTAAATCTCCATTCTTAATATAATCCCTGGCGTTCAGGGCATAGGTGGAGCTGCGGTTCTGGGTTCCACATTGAACAATACGTTCATATTTCATAGCAGCTTCAATCATTTTCTGGCCTTCCCGTATATTAAAAGAAACACACTTCTCAACGTATACGTCCTTCCCTGCCTGACAGGCCCATATGGTCGCCAATCCATGCCAATGTTGCGGTGTAGCAATTATCACTCCGTCAACTTCCGGATCATCAAAAACGACACGCATATCTCTGACGCGTTTCGGGCGGAAACTCTGGAGTTTTTCAAGTTCTGAAATAGCCCGTCCACCTCTTGTATCGTCTACATCACATACATATTTAAACAGAATATTTTTATTAATTCCTGCAAGGCTAAGGGTGAGTGTTGTACCCCAGCCACCCGCTCCGATGAGTGCCAATATCACACGGTCACTGGCATTTTTTCCATCATTATTTGAAAAGGTGGTTTTAATCTTTTTTCGATATGCAGGGATTTCTTTAGAGAATTGAGATTCATTTTCATCAATTTTACCGGATTTATCATTATCCGGAATATTTGAACAAGAGCTTGCAAGGCTCAATCCTGCAACACTCAATGGCAGGTTGCTGAAAAATTGCCGTCGTTTCATTTGCGTAATATTTAATTGAAATGATTAGATATATAAGCCATAAAAATTATTGTTATAATTAACTCTTAAAATAAAAATCACCATTTAATAAGCTACATAAATTTAATATTTTCAATACTCTACATATGAAAGTTTTGAATACTTCTATATCTCCGTATTAATCTTATCTTTCCTTCTTTACTTAAAAATTTGTTGTCCTTGTTTCACCCGAATATGAGGTAATCTTAATAAAATCCACATCCCCGGACACCCTGCAAACCCGCGATGAGCTAGAGAGATATCCACTACCATAATAGAATTCTCTGCGTTCTTCAGCGCCGCTTTTGTATTGTATAATAGCATTCGCATCATCAGTTTTTAACCTGATGATCTCACCATCTGAACATGCCGTTTCAAATACTTTCATTTTACCTGAGTTCTGAGCTACCAATATCAGTGGTTTACCATCCCGACTAATGAGTTCAGCCATTCCTTTAGCATCTCCATCAACAAAAAAACCACTGGATCTTCCAGGTACCGGTTTGAATTCTCCGGTTCCATCTCCATAAAGCAATAATCCAATTGAGGCGTCATATTGACCATCGTCAACATTTGAAGAATAAGAATTCCCGGCTAATAAAATATCACAATTTCCATCACCATTGTAATCATTTGCCAGTAAACCAAACACCGGCGCAAATTGAGCATCAATCGGCAGTGGATTAATCCGGAATGATCCTCCTCCCAGGTTTTCTACATAAACTGTATTAAAGATCCGGCTATCCGCATGGTAGGCGTCTGCAATTTGGTCCTCATTGAATATGTCTTCCATCGTTGCTTTGGCATATTCTTCATATGTATTATACTTAACCTTGATAAAAGGCATCTGATCAATCATCAGGTTACGATGATAGATCGGGTAACTTTTCCCCTGAACATAATAACTACAGACTGGATCGGTATATCCATTCTTGTCAAAGTCTTTCGCAACAATGCGCATCGGTTGATCTTGTGATACTTTGAACCGGGTATTCAGCCCATGATTTCCAATCACATAGTCGATATCTCCATCCATATCAAAATCAGCGCCCACAATACTATTCCACCAACCCGAAAAATCGGCCAAGCCAGAACCAGCTGTTCTGTTCACAAATCGGCCTTCAACATTCTTAAATACCGTTATGGGCATCCATTCCCCTGTAAGGATTAAGTCAGTCCAGCCATCTAGATCATAATCCGTCCATAACGCTGATGATACAAGGCCAGTATATTGTAAGTCTTCAGCAGATTCCAGCGTTATATCGGTGAACCGAATAGCATCCGGTCCTTCACTGTCGTTCCGAAGCAGAAAGCTTCTTTCAGGAAATGGATATTTCTCTAATTTAACCCGCCCACAGATGAAAAGGTCAAGGTCGCCGTCTTTATCAAAATCTGATGCTGAAACCTGAGATCCACATACCCCTGTTTCAGGCAAGGCTTTCTTTGCTGGCAGAAATTCACCATTACCATTATTAATATAAAGCCTGTCTGAATAAAAAGGATTGCCAGGAGGGAGGCCAGTTCCTCCACTTACAACATACAAATCATCATCTCCATCGCCATCTACATCGAACAATAAAGATCCCATATCTTCATAATTTGGATTATCCGGCAGTTCGTTGGATTTGAATGATCCGGTTTTTTGTTGTATGAAAAATGTACCGAAAGATCCTGTTGCCCCACCTACATAAAAATCATCCAGGCCATCAGAATTAACATCCCCAACACTAATACCTGGCCCTTCTTTTGAGTACATATGAGGTAATAGGGGCTGTATATTGAAATCAACAAAATCCTTTTCTTTGTGATAAAAAACAATGTTTTTTTGATCCGACACCTCCTTAAAACATTTTGTGCTTTCTTCTTCAGCATTTGCGGTCCTTTCAGAAAGGTTTGCTTCATTATGCCTTACGTCAATAACCTGATCCGCCTTTAGGTTGTAAAGAATCTGCTCTTTACCATCAGGCCACCAAACATAAAGTGAGTCTATTTCTGATACAGATCCCAATCCAAAATGGATCACAGGGTCGATCATAGACTGAAACCCCCTGACCGGATAATTTTCGTGATACTGTTCACTACATTTAGAATACAACCATATTTTTGCTCCAATACCCCTATTGTTATTTTGGCTTCCTGATAAGTGGATCTTTAAAAAATGTGAAACACTATCCGGTCCTAGATTATCTATCAGTTTGTTTTCATATATAAATGCCGGATCATCAATGTTATTCAATACCAGGTCCAGGTCACCATCATTATCAAGGTCCGAATAGGAAGCTCCCGTGGAATAGGATGGTTTTTTCATTCCCCATGCAATAGATTTATCCTCGAATAGAAGATTCCCATTATTATGATAGATAACATTTGGTTTTTTAACATTCCCCAACTTAAGTAGTTCATCCCTAAGGATATTACCAAGAATACTGAATGGCATATCCGGATCTTCTCTTCTCTGGTTCTGAACAACGGTAGAGAAATCCATATTTGATAAATCCTGAGGAATGCCATTCCCGATAAACAGGTCCCTGTAGCCATCATTATCAAAATCTGCAAACAATGGCGCCCAACTCCAATCAGTTTCGAAAACACCGGATAACTGACCTATTTCGCTAAAACTTATGTTCCCTGAAATCTCCCCATTATTTAACTGCAGCATATTCCGAATATATTGGTGTGAATATCCCTTTTCCAGTTCAGCCTGGTACCGACGATAAATGCGCATATTCCCGGCCATTATTCTCTTTCGGAAATAATCTTCCGGTAGCATATCGAGGGTAAATATATCCACCAGACCATCGTTATTGATGTCTGCTATATCCATGCCCATCGCGCTGTAACTGGTATGTTTGAAATATGTTTGTGCACTTTCTTTGAATTTCCCATCACCCTGATTTATATAAAGAAGATCATTTGTTATATAATCATTAGCTATGTATACATCCGGCCAACCATCCTGATTGATATCGCTAACACAAATGCCCAGACCAAAACCGTCCCAGGTTATTCCGGCTTCCTTTGAAACATCAAGAAAGACCGGCATATTGGTTTTGGGATCAAATCCATTGTTTTTATATAATCTATCTGTATTTCTCATGGATCCATCCCCCTTCGGGCCCCTGATGGAATTTTTATTTGGAATATTCATCGAGGAAGTAAGGATATACACATCCAGGTCTCCATCACGGTCATAATCAAAAAAAGCTGACTGTGTTGAATAACCATCATCATCAAGCCCTGCTTTTTCAGCCTGTTCAGTAAAGGTTAATTCTCCGGATGCCCCATTATTTATATATAATAAGTTGCGATAATCATCAATAATATTTCCTCCTACACAAAGATAAATATCAAGCCAGCCATCTTGATTCAGGTCGACCATATTGATCCCGGTCACCCAACTCCCTAAAGTATTTATACCAGAGGATTCGGTTATGTCCTCAAACAGGAAGTTTCCCTTATTCAAATAAAGTCTGCTTTTCTCCATATTTGCACCAAAAAAAATATCGCTTAAGCCATCATTGTTAATATCTCCTATTGCCAGACCGGCTCCATTGTAATAGTATTCATAAAATATAGAATTAAAAGTATCGGTCTCATGAAGAGCGTTTTCGAAATAAATTTGGGTATCTTCAGGTGTATGAAGTTTAAATAAGGCAAGATCATCCATTGATTCCATTGGCCCTGAAAGTTCACAGCCAAGCAGGAAAGTCATCAGAACAAATTTAAACAGAGCATATCGCTTCAAAGTTGTTATCATGTTTTTAAAAATGTTATTAAAGAGATATTCATACATGTTGGTTATCACCTAAACTATATTACCCATTTTGAAGTTATCAAGCTTTATTTTTGAGATATATAATAATCGTTTAGGCTCATCATATCAGTAATTTTATAAATTAATATAAAATCTCATATATCCCAATTTATGTAATCTGTAAAATGATTATTTACATTAATATGATATAACCGAAAGAATCTCCTAAACTATCTGTCTAGAAAAGAAGGTTTATTGCCAATTGAATTTAGAACGCAAAAAGTGATAATAGAAAAGCATTTTTAGTCTGCTTCACAACAAAAATTCCAAATAGATTTAAAATATAAAAAGTCCAAAAAAGAAGTAAGCCGTAGATAAAATATCTACGGCTCAGAAAACTTCCATGCAAACTTATGATGTTACATTTTTATTCTCCTGTTGCATAACCAGGATTTTGTGTCATATTCTCATTTAATCTTAAATCCGCTTGTGGAATAGGCCAGAGATAATCATTCTGATCACAATTTGCTTCAATATCCTCTCTCTCAGGCCATACATCACACAGGATCTCTTTTCTGATCAGGTCATACCAGCGGTCGTATTCAAAGAACAATTCAAGGTTCCTTTCCTGTATCACTGCTGCATCAAAGTCTGCTTGTGACATGGCAGTAGTTACAAGGGGATGATCCGGATTGACAGCATCGGCATTCGCCCTGTTAATGATCTGGTTGACAGCATCCACTGCTGCCTGGGTAGGACCGCCGTTTACCATATTCTCAGCTTCTGCGAACATCAGCAATACATCCGCATACCTAAGCAACGGAATATTTGCAGTTGAAGTGAGTCTTTCCATTGTCTCCCTGTCATTATAAACAAATTTCCTGACAGGTGGAGATCCCCTCCAGCTAACTTCTTCTCCAGGGTTACCATCCCAGTCTTCAAGGATCATATATGCTTCCTTACGAGGTTGCATTGGGTAACGCTCTGCCCATGTTCTTTCAGGACCAAAGTCATTCCAGCCAAAGGCCATTGAACCCGGCAACCAGATCTGCGGAGGTGTTGAGTTATCATCACTTGTGGCATTAAAGGCAAAGATATTTTCCGGGCCCAGCTTATTTTCAATCTTGAAAACATCATGTACATCAGGTATTAATGAATGTACATCATTATTAATAATAGCCAGGGCCATATCACGAGCATTTGCTGCCTGTGTAGCATCCTTCAAGGGTGCAGAAGCCATAGTCAGATAAACCTTAGCCAGGAAACCTCTTGCAGCATCTTTTGTCGGTCGTCCGGGAGCAAAAGATGGATCCCAGGATTCCGGCAGGTCACCCAAAGCAGTTTGCAGATCCGAAATGATCAGTGTATATACATCCCGGATTGGTTGCCTTTCTATTACATCATTCACCAAATCTGTTTCCTCTGTAATGATCGGGCAATCACCATAAAGTCTGACCAGGCTGAAATAGTTAAAGCCCCTCAAAAATTTGGCTTGTGCCATCAATTCATCTTTTGTTTGCTGCGGAACCGTGGGCCCGAGATTGTCATCAATCAGGGCTTGAATAACGTTATTCAGGTTTGCAATTGCAGCATAATGTATCCGCCAGAAACCATTACCGTGACCACCAGTAAATGCAAGGTTTTAATTGCCATTGGCATCATCGTGAAATGAACCCCATCCATAGGAATAGTTACCCCATTGTTGGTAGAGTGGATCCATTGCACCTGCTAATCCGGAAACTATCTGGCTTTCTGTCTGGTAAAAATTATCCGGAGCAGGAAAATCTATAGGATTCTCATCCAGATCAACACATCCGAAAGTAATCAGAGCGATCGTAAGACCCAAACCGACGACTTCTTTCAGTTTTGTTTTAATTATCTTTTTCATCGATATATATGTTTTCATTTTTATCATTAGAAAGTTAAGTCAAGACCAAAAGTATACGTTCTGGCAGGAGGATAAGCGCTTAAATCAACGCCAATCGTAGCATCAGAAGATGTAAAGTTCGCTACTTCAGGATCATAACCAGTATAATCGGTCATTGTCCACAGGTTTGTACCCGTAAAGTATAACCTTATATTTTTAAATCCGATTTTACTCAAAACCGATGGGCTAAAGTTGTAAGCCAGTGTTATGAGTTTCAACCTGACAAAAGAGGCATCTTCGACCCATTTGGACATCTCACCACCTCTTCCATTTCCGGCAACAAATACTTTTTGTTCCAGAGCTTGAGCTTCAACATAAGCACCGTCATATAAAGCAGGAACATCCGTATCCTGGTTGTCTTCTGTCCAGTAGTTAAGAACCCGTGGATCATTTGCTTCATAAGATTCCCTTCTGATCCTCATCTGGTTAAACAGGTTTACGCCCTGCATTCCCATAAAAAGGAAACTTAATTCAAAGTTATTATAGGTTATACGGTTTGACCAACCCCATGTAAAATCCGGGTATCCCTGGCCTATATCAACACGGTCATCATCATCCACATCTCCATCACCATCTGCATCCAGCAAATGATATTGTCCAGGAAGCTGCCCATAAGAGCGGGCTTCTTCGTCTTCATCGGAACCCCAGAGACCGAGGAATTGCCATCCCCGCATGGTACCATAAGGTTTTCCAACTTCAAGTACCATAAAATCACCCATACTGTATCCACCAAAAGATGCTGAATAAGACAGTCTTTCATCAGTACCAAGATCCAGGACTTCATTTCGGTTCATTGTGAAATTCACCGAAGTATTCCATCTTACCTTGCCAACTATGGGGTCGCCACCTATCAATATTTCCAAACCTTTGTTTTCGATAGATCCGATATTATCCAATACACTGCTTACGCCAACGTATCCAGGCAATTCCCTGGGCATTAACAGATCGTCTGTAACTTTTCTATATACATCAATGGTAGAAGTAAGTCTCCCATCAAATAAAGAAAGATCTAATCCGATATCAGCCTGAGTGGTGGTTTCCCATTTCAAATTGGGATTCGCCAGTCCTCCGATCGCAAATCCGGTATTTGTCGGGGAAATACCGTTATATGGATAATTTGTTCCATAATCACCTGGTCCGGAGTATAGTCTTGCCAGTGATTGATATGGGCTGATCCCCTGGTTACCTGTTTTACCATAACTAGCCCTAATTTTAAGTTCGGTTATGGTTGAAGATCCATCCAGGAATGCTTCCTCAGATATTCTCCAGGCTACTGATCCTGATGGGAAATATCCCCATTTGTTATCATCTCCAAACACAGATGATCCATCTGCCCGGTATGTAAATGTAGCGAGGTACCTGTCATCATAACCATAATAAACACGTCCGAGATAGGAAAGCAGAGATCTTTCACCGGAATATGATGATGTTGTCAGTTGCTGAGCACCAGCAAGGTTATTGAATCCAAGCTGATCTACAATAAATTGCCTGGCTTCGGTATTTGATCCATGCCATCTATCGTAAACTTGTTCCAGTACTGCTGTTGCAACCAGCGCATGTCGATCACCAAATACATTATCATAAGTCAGGATATTACTATTCTGCCATCTTTCTGTCGTACTATTATGTATTTGTGCTTCACCATTGTTAGAAAATCCACCCATGGTATTCAGATTGTAATAATCCCTTCGCTCGGTGTTAGCAATAATTGCACCTCCTGTTATTTTAAAGCTTAATCCTTTAGCTATATTAAAATTCAGCCAAAGGTTGAGATTATTCCTGTAAGTTGGTCGATCCATTTCGGGCTCTATGGCACTGGCAAGAGGATTCCATGTGTCACTGGGTCCATAGTCGGTATTTATAGATCCATCCGGCTGTAGTCCATGCCGTTGATAATTTCCTTCTGAATCATATACCGGTTCGGTTGGTGCCCAGCGTGGAGCAACATTAATTGCCATAGCCACAAATGCAACATCTCCCCTGAAATCCGGGGATTTATATGTTTCCTTTGTGAAAGATTCGTTTAACCCGAATTGAACAACTTTAGAAATATCTGCAGTTAAATTAGTCCTTAAAGAGAACCTGTCATAGGCAGATCCTTTCAGAATACCTTTATGGTCAAGGTAATTGCCTGATACCATGTACTTTAACTTTTCGGTGGCACCACTCACACTCAACTGGTAATTTTGAATAACTCCTGTTTCATAAATGACATCCTGCCAATCAGTACCGCCATCCCTTTCAAAGCGAGCAATATCATCCTGGGAAAATATCGGTACAGGAACATTTCCTGCACCTGTTTGCTTCGATCTCACTAAGTTCATATATTCTGCATAAGTTACCGCATCCATCACGTCCAGCTTTTTGGCTAAGTTCTGAATCCCGACACTAGCA
>Ga0316187_10005538_pt1 | contig 10895 bp, 6 predicted proteins | sample CroRivburrow1_MG_FD_204927 | JGI IMG/M metagenome (GOLD analysis project Ga0316187, IMG submission 204927) | Coastal sediment microbial communities from Maine, United States - Cross River worm burrow 1 | ecosystem: Environmental > Aquatic > Marine > Coastal > Sediment | place: USA: Maine...
CATTTCGCGGCAACGTGAGTACCTTGCCGATGCGTCCGCCGTGCAATTTACTCGCCAGACCGGCGGCCTGGCGAGTGCGCTAAAGAAAATTGGCGGTTATCAGGAAGGATCGTATATACAGGCAGCTGACCCGGAAGAAGTCAGCCACATGCTGTTCGGCACGGGATCCGGGCTCAGCAGCATCTTCGCGACACACCCTCCGCTGACAGAGAGGATCCAGGCGCTCGATCCCCACTTCAAGGCAAGCGATTACCCGACCGTCAACTTACGTACCCGCGATACAGCAAGCAGAACCAGCAGCGCGCACGTAGCCGGACTGCATTCTGGGACAACAACTGCGGTTGCAAGTGGCGGCGCCACCGACTTGTCAGAGACCATCGCCGAAATGGTCGGCGATCCTGAAACCCAGCACATTACATTCGCTGCCCAGTTGCGGCGATCAGTTCCTGAACTACTTTATGAGGCCGCACATTCAGACGAACGCGCATACCTGCTTACTGTCGCACTGATTCTCGACAGCAGCGGGCGCGATCTGGAGCGGCAGCTAATACTGACCGAAGAAAGACTCGGCACCGAACGTGCACAGCTAGTCAGGCAATACTACGATGAGATTTGCCGTATCGGTGCCGAATATCGATTGCCATTAATGGAAATCGCTTTCCCTGCCCTGAAACGCAGACCAGCACCGCAACTCAGTTACCTGATCGATCTCACCCAGCACCTGATCGGTGTCGATGGAGAGACGGACTTGTACGAGTATTGCTACTACCGCATTCTCATCGGCAATCTCGGCCAGGCTTCTGATCCATCTGCCCGGCAGAAACATCGACGTGGTATCCGGGAACCCGTTCGCCGTGCCGCTGTTGATCTTCTGCGAATTATCGCCAAACACGGTCACGAAGATTCGGGCGAAGCAAAACGAGCGTTTGATGCCGGAGTGGCATCGTTTGGCAAATGGGGAGGCCAGTTTGATTTTGATAGCGACTCCGGGACGTCCGTAACCGTACTGGATCAGAGTCTGGATATTTTGCTCGCGCTCAATAGCGACGGTAAACAGATGTTACTCGAGGCTATTACGATTGTGGTCATGTCAGACAAGACGCTTTCTGTGACAGAGGCCGAGCTAATTCGAGCCATCTGCGCAAGCCTGAATTGTCCATTACCTCCAATACTTGTCGAAAACCGGGCCGCTTGATACGGCGATGAGGAGCATCTATTTTTCGCGTATCATGGAACTCTTCTGGTTCTGGCTTTTCTACTAACTTCATGAGCGATAAAACACTGAAAACCCTGGTTGTCGTCCTCGCATTGACGCTCGCACTTCCGGCAGCCGCTGCGACACGAGAGGAAAAACGCGTTGGCGACGCGGCTGATGTCATTGACCAACTTTTGCGTATGCCAGAAAAAGCCATCCCGCCATCGTTGTTGTCTCGGGCATATGCTGTTGCCGTTGTTCCTGATGTAGTCAAAGCGGGCTTCGGCGTTGGCGTGCGTCGAGGCAAAGGCATAATCGTCGTGCGCCAGGATGATAATTCGTGGAGCAACCCCGCATTCATAACGCTAACCGGTGGTAGTTTCGGTTGGCAGATTGGCGCTCAATCAACCGATGTCATTCTCGTTTTTAAAACGCGTAAGGGTGTCGTTGATATATCGCGTGGCAAGCTGACACTGGGTGCCGATGCGTCGATAGCGGCGGGCCCTGTCGGCCGCCATACCGAGGTCGCAACCGACTTGCGATTTGAAGCAGAGATCGTGTCCTACTCGCGCAGCCGCGGATTATTCGCAGGTGTCGCACTGGAAGGAACGGGCGTCACAATGGATCACAAGGCGAACGCTGCCTTCTACGCTTCTTCCAAAATGACTCCGGATGAAATCTTCGCCAGCTCACCTAATATTGCTCCGGATATCGCGAACGAGTTCGTGCAGGTTCTCACTGCTCAGACACGGCGTCTACCAACCAAACCAGGCATGCAACCCGGCGCCACGTCGTCACCGACGACCGTTACCGACGATGCTCCGTCAGGCGTTCGTACATACGGTATGCCTGGCAATGACGAATCGGACTAATTGAACAAAGCTGCTGATCAATCGGCCGTGAACGAATTAATCCAACAGGTGCAATCTCTGGCCGAATTGATCGGCCCAAACGCTTATCTGCAGGCACTTGTAATCGCGGCCGGTTTCATTGCATTCGGCAAGATCGCGGACTGGCTGTTGTCGCGAATGATCGGCCGCTTCGCAAAACAATCCCAAACCGATATCGACGATCGGCTCATCGATCTGGTGCATCGGCCGATTTTCCTGTCGTTCGTACTATTGGGTTTAGGTCTCGCGACGCTACGAATCAAGCTTCCGGAAGCGGCTCAATTTCTTACGCTGGGGATTCTAAAGACGATCGCGGTGCTCGTCTGGTACAACATGCTGCGCCATCTTGCGGCGCTGGTTGTGCAGGTTACGGAACGTCGTCGCGAAAGCAAGATTGTACAAACGGGCATGCTGGCACTCATGCAGAACGTCGCCAAGGTCGTTTTGTTTGCGGTCGCTATCTATTTTTTATTCCTGGCGTGGAACATCAACGTCACTGCCTGGGTCGCATCAGCCGGTATCGTCGGGCTGGCACTTAGTTTTGCTGCAAAGGACACGCTGTCAAATCTATTTGCCGGTGTCTCGATCGTCATGGATGCACCATACAAGACCGGAGATTTCATTATTCTTGACGGCGGCGAACGTGGAATAGTCACACATATCGGTCTACGCAGCACGCGTCTTCTAACTCGCGACGACGTGGAGATAACAATTCCCAATGGCGTTATAGGCAACAGCAAGATTATCAATGAGGCCGGCGGCCCATCAGAAAAACATCGAATTCGAATTTCAGTCGGTGTCGCCTACGGATCTGATATCGACCACGTAATTGAAACTCTTGCACAAGTCGCGGCAGACAACGTCGAAGTCTGTGCGGATCCTGAGCCGCGAGTTCGCTTTCGTGCGTTTGGTGAGTCCAGTCTTGATTTTCAATTGCTATGCTGGATAGAACGACCTGTTGACAGAGGCCGCATCAATCACGAGCTTAACTGCTCGGTGTATAGGGCTTTTGCCGATAACGATATTCAAATCCCATTTCCGCAGCGTGATTTACACGTGCGAACAATGCCTGACTGAGCCTGAGGATGTTTTTTCCTGGTTTAGTTAGCTGACTCTTCGTTACGTTTCCGCAATTCTTCACGGATCGATTCGAGGTCGCTCTCAGATTCCGCATCCATCACAGGAGCATTGCCACCATCGGTCGCCGCTGTAGACGCCGAACCCTCTGAGTATTTTTGCTCTGTTTGGTCTATTGCAGTGACTTCAGGAACTAACGCTACGGGTGCGTTCGCTGAACTGGCTTCAACTGCAGACTCTCCTTCTGGCGACGCAGGCAGCTCCCCAAACTGAGCCAGATATTCCGCCTCCTTGCGCAAACGAATCTGTTCCGCCGATCGGCGACGTGCCTCTGCAGCCGCCTCCTGAGTCCGGCGTAACGCCTCACGTTTACGTTCAGATTGTGCCTCAAACGCGTCGCGTCTGGACCGCTCTTCTTTGGCCTCGACAATGGTAACGGCCTGCCGCGCATTCACGCACTCCGCATCGTAACGAGTTTCTTCACGACTGACTGAGCATCGGACAACCGCGGCCTCAAGCATCATCGGATTATCCAGAAACTCAGTCACAGTACGGGGTGGCGGCTCCTCACTACAAGCAGCAACGAGGGCAAAACCGCACAGAAACAGTGGCATTCGAGTTCTTATCATGATCCAGATCGAGTCCAAAATTGATTAAATGGTATAAATTTCAGCGTCCTGCAGCCCCGTATACTACCATCGCTGCCGGTATGTGAAATGGCATCAGTTCGCAGTTTTCGGCGGTGAGAAAGCGCTTTTCACGCTATAGTTATGCGGCTCCCACACAAGAAAGCGACTGCAGTGACCGATACCAACCAATTTTCCTTGCTCGGCCAGCGCCGCTTCGCCCCGTTTTTCGCCACACAGTTTCTCGGCGCGCTGAACGACAATATTTTCCGTCAGGGCCTGATTATCCTGATCACATTCCAGGGTGTACTGGTTGCCGGCATGAACCACAGCCAGCTCGCAAACGTCGCTGGCGCACTGTTTATCCTGCCATTCTTTCTGCTATCGGCCACCGCTGGCCAGCTTGCCGACAAATACGAAAAGTCGATGCTCATGCGCCGCATCAAGCTGCTCGAGATCGGCCTGATGCTTGTCGCCGCATATGCTTTCTTTATTCAACTCTACTCGCTCTTGTTGTTCGTACTGTTCTTGATGGGTTGCCAGTCAACTCTGTTCGGCCCCGTCAAATACGCTTACCTGCCACAACAGCTCATGCCCGAAGAACTTATCGGTGGTAATGCGCTCGTCGAAGCCGGCACATTCGTCGCGATCATTCTCGGACTCATCGTAGGCGGTGTAACTACGCAGACGCTGCTGGGTATTTGCCTTGTGTCTATGGCGCTGGCGGGGTACCTGGCGAGCCGTCAGATCCCGACAACAAAAGCGGTCGATCCGGGCTTGAAAATTAGCTTGAACGCATGGAAAGTTACCTGGCGAATCGTCGGTTTTGCTCGCGAAGACCGTACGGTTTTTCTGTCGATTCTCGGTATTTCGTGGTTCTGGTTCTTTGGTTCCGCAATAACTCTGCAGATCCCTGCCTACACGATGGATACGCTAAACGGCAGCCCGACAGTAACAACGAGCCTGCTAATCGCATTCGCCGTAGGCGTGGGAATGGGTTCGCTGCTCTGCGAACGCATGTCTGGTCATCGCATCGAACTAGGTCTCGTACCGTTCGGCTCAATCGGGCTAAGTCTCTTTGCAGTAGATCTGTACTTTGCACAACCGACCGCTCACACACTCGCAGTTTCCTCTGTTAGCGAATTTCTTAGTCGCCCCGGAAGCTGGAGAATTCTAATTGACCTGAGCTTACTGGGCGCATTCGGTGGATTTTACAGCGTTCCCCTGTATGCCTTAATTCAGAAGCGATCCAAACGTCGACATTTGTCGCGAATTATTGCGGCCAACAACATCATCAATTCCGTTTTTATGGTGGCCGCTTCTGTCCTGGCAGTCGCTCTGCTACGCCTGGGGTTTTCGATTCCCGAGCTGTTTTTGGTACTTGCAGTACTCAATATCGCGGTTGCCGTTTACATCTATGGCTTGTTGCCTGAGTTTTTAATGCGGTTTCTCGCCTGGATTCTGATCAGCCTTTTTTATCGTATTCGCATATCCGGACTCGACAATATACCGAGCAAAGGACCTGCCGTTGTCGTCTGCAATCACGTTAGTTTCATGGACCCCATCCTGCTGGCGGGGTCGATAAAGAGGCCCATGCGCTTCGTGATGTACTACCGGATTTTCCAAATTCCATTGCTGCGCTTTTTCTTTGAGCACATGCAGGCGATTCCAATTGCCGGCGCCAGGGAAGATGAGCTGTTGATGAGCGAAGCATTTGAACGCGTTGATGAAGAGCTTGCCGCCGGCAATATCGTCTGCATCTTCCCGGAAGGAGGAATTACACGGGATGGCGAGATACAACGGTTCCGCCCAGGCATCGAAAAGATCATCGCCCGGAGAGCCGTTCCAGTCGTGCCTGTTTCTCTCGGGCGCCTTTGGGGCAGTTGGTTCAGTCGTCGCAAAGGTGGCGGCATTCGGAAAATTCCCGGGCGACTGTTTGCACGAGTACCGATTACAGTTGGCGAATCAGTCCCGGCTCGCGACGTGACTGCTGCGCGACTGGAGTTATTGGTACGAACTTTGCGCGGCGATCAGCGCTAGTTCCACCAGCCAACTGACTTTACAATTCATCTTCAACCGGCACACCAAGCCGGCGGTACCATTCCTCAAGCAGATTTCGTTTGTTACCAAACAGACCCGGGCCTTCGTCTTCTCTAAAATTCAGTCGCACCAGACGAACGAAAAAGTCACCGGCGACGGGCAGGTAAAAACGGTTCCCTGCTGCCGCCGCTGAATTGGAATGCGAACCAAAGACCATGTGGCCCCCGTTGACTGCTTTTGGCCCACGAATGGCATCGATCCATACAAGCCCTGTCGGGGATGATCCTGCCTGATGTATCCAACGTGCCGTTCTGAACAAGACCCGTGACCCACCGGGCGCGAACACAAGCTCCTCGATAGCGCTTGGCAACTGCAGTACGGACTCGCCAATACGACCCTCTCGCAAATTGAATTGTTGCACCACATTATCCTCGTCTACCAGTACGAGGAAATCTGATCGCGGCGAAGCCTCAAGCCAACGAATTGGCGACTCACCCTGCCAAAGAGTCTGCACGCTCCAGCTATCTCCAGAACCACGAGAGACAACTCGTAGCGCCCCACTTTCGCTACCAATATACAGGTGATCCAGGTCCGTGAATGCCATTGCCGAACAGCGCTCACCCAAATCGAAGCTTGCGAGCATCACGCCAGTTTCTGCATTAACTAATTGTGCGCCGGCTCCATTAAGAACTCCTACCAGCGATGCGTCAGGAGAGAACGCAAGCTTGTTGACCGGATCGCCCGCTATGACGACGATAAACGGGTTGGGCATCCCATCCGAAACATTCCAGACGCGCACAGTGTTGTCGTCAGCGACGCTCGCGACGCGGGATCCGTCGGCGCTAACCTCGAGATGTCGAACCTCGTCATTGTGCCCAAAGAAACTCACGTCGCCAGCCGCTGTCGCCAACCCCTCGGGCTCAATATTGGCAGGCAAAATATGCACGTTTCCTAGCTGGTCTCCAATAACCACTGTCGACGCATCCGGCGTCACTGTCGCCACCGCATCGCCCGCTGCAGGCCAGATACGTTGACTGAGTTCGGCGGCCCCACGCGCATTGGGCGGTGGCATTGCCGGAACGCGCCAGAAACGTGTCTGATTACTTGGCCCACCTGTAACGACAATCTGTTCATCGGAACTAAATGCGAGCATCGGGCCGAAAAAACTACTACCAGAACCCAGCGGTGAGCCAAGCAAATATCCGTTACCGCTGTCGTAAATCTGGAAGCCATGATCCGCCCTGCCAATAAGAACTTTCGAGCCAGACGCCGAGAAAACGAGCCGCCAACGTCCCTTGCCAAATTCTTCAAGCGCTGGATATTGTGGCTGGTCCACGCGCCAAAGCGACGCGCCCGATTCACCAAAAACGACTCCGAGCATTTCGCCAGCGGCAGCAAGGCGTATTTCACTCGGTTGTTCGGACAGGTCCACTTGCGCGACCAGCGCCCCGTCACGCAAGTCCCAAACCCGCACCGCACGATCATAGTCGGCGATAGCGATGCGATTGCCGCTTGCATCGAGTGATACCAGCGCTGGTGTCCCGGCAGTATCCAATTTTGCCGAGATAGCCGCGTCATCGAGCGACCACAGCTCGAATACCGAATCGCCGTCACGATTTCTCTGCACGAACAAATGGGTTCCATTCGAGGTCAGTCGAGACGTTGCGCTTGCAGAACCAACAGGTAACGTCGCAACCCGATTACCAGTGTTTGTATCCCAAAGGTGCACGGTGTCTTGTGTGGCAGTAACCAGCAAGCGCGCGCCTGCGCTCAATCCAATCAACTGTTCCGACTCATTGACAGCGACCGCACGAACCGGTTGAGCAAATGCGAGATCCCATATGCGAGCACTATCGCTTTGCATCGCACGAGCGACAGCATAGCGCCCGTCATCACTGAACCATAAGTTATCCGTTTCACGCTCGACCGGATCGGAGATATTCAGACCTCGCTGAAAGTCCTCAACAATGCCCTGTGAATTTAGCTGCAAATTCCAGCCTACTAATTGGCCCGCTACGCCGATCTCTTCATCACGAACACTGAGACTCCACGTACCATTTAGCCTCTCACCTTTCAGACCATTCAATTGATCAGCCGGGATGCGAATATCCTGGTTTGATGACGCACGATCGATCCCGGCATTGACTTCTACCGCTCGTCCTGACGGCGCGATGATTTTGATTCGCAGGTCGCTTACCCGAGCGTGACTCAGGTTAAGGCTCAATCCAACTCGATTTACCTCACCATCCCGATCCACGATGACTCGTCGCACCAGGGGACTGACTTCCAGGGCCGTGATCGCCCAGCTTTCACGCCGCTGCAGACTTTGTTGTTCAAGCGACCACTGTGATACCTCGGCGGCGCGCGTCTCGGTTAGCAATTTGTTGACAGGGTCGAAGACGATTTTATCGCGTTCGCTCTCGACCAGACTCGCGAGCAGCAGTGGATAGTCATCCGCGACCAACATCGCCGCACGATTGCGGCGCTGCGGTGTTGATGAGACCAGCGACTGCAATGCTGCGATCAGCGCTTCATCACGCTGCTCGTACCTGGTCGCCACACGCACTTTCCGATCCCAGAACTGCGCCCTCAACTCGTTGGGCATCCGCCCGGCATTGGGCAATATTGCCGCCATCTCTGCGACTTCCTCAATTTGCCGCTCGTCCACAGCGTTTCTGGCTCTTGTCTCTACGAAGCTGCGGTAGAGATTGTCAGCACCTGCAACATGGCCGGGAAACGAACGAAAATTGATATACGCTTCTTTCGCCTCACTTAGCTCGACCGTGTCGGATGTCAGAAGAGCAACATAAGCTCGCGGCAACAGCTGCATGTACCAAAAAGGTATCGCGATGATAATTAGCAGAACAACAGCGACAATGGCCGGAGTACGCCAGTTATTGGGCAGATTCTCGTTCGCCCATCGCGTCGTGAATACGGCGGCGTAGAGCCGATTTCGGATCGTTAGGTCGCCTTCTTCACTTATCTTCAGCAGGCCTATTGCGATCAACCGACGGTGCAGTGGCGAGCCCAGATCTGCAGGAACCACGGTACCTTTTCTAATCCTGCCGTACAGATTCAATAAAGCCTCGTGCCGCTTCGTGTCTCCAACGACCTCGCGGTGAATATGACTCATATGCGGCTCGTTGTGCAGAGCAGCGCGGCCAGCCAGCTGCTGGGCTGCGAGCTTGTCCACACATTCTGCGATGTCGGCCGTAATTTGCTCTCTTGAAATCGCTCGCGCCAACTTCTGAGTAAGGTAAGGCTGGCCACTTGTCCAGTAATAGACTCTGTCCAGTGCGATGACTGCGTCTTGTGGCGACAAGCCCAGCTCCGTTGCGAACAAGTCCAGATCGGCGCGCGAGAAGTCACCCAGCGACACCGGTTGAGTCACATTGAATGGCGAGAGCTCCGGCTCATCGATCAGGCTCAGTGGATCGCTTTCACCCAGCAGTACGAAAGTGAGCCGACCAAATTCCGGATCCGTGGCGCGAGCATTGTGAGCCGCACGAATACTGGCCAGCAATTGATCCGCAAAGTCCAGCCCGGCAATACATTGAATCTTATCGATGAAAACTACAATTCGCTCTGAGACATTTTGCAGAATGATTTCAGAGTAAAATTCGACAAGCCTCTGGCGATTACTTAGAAACGATTTATCCTGCCACCAGTCCTGTAGATCAATTCGAATACGCAACTGACGAAGCAGACGATAAGCAACGCTGTAATACCACCGACCTGCGTCGGCACCGGCATCACGTGCACCGATCTGCTCAAGATCCAGAATTGCAACTTTGAAGCCGTTGTTTTCCAGCCGGGCGCAGGTTGCCGCCACCAAGCTCGATTTACCAGTACGACTCGGAGCGATGATATGCGCATAACGACCGGAAACAACCGTTTCAAAAAGCACGTTATCTGCGGCACGGCGCACATAACCCGCGCGCACAGCGTGCAGCGGTGCACCGACGCTGAAGAATTCGCCGGTAGTATCGAGCCTGATACGCTCGGTACCAGGCGTCTTTTCGTCGGAATTGTCAGTCATCGATCTTTCCCGAGCAGCACGCTACTGTATTCTCTGTAATTTAGTGGAGCACCGCCAGCGCCCCGGCTGAATAATTGACTATACGATGGCTGAAAATAAGCTGCTCAAGAAGGACCTGTTCGGCGAAATTCGGCTTATAACAGCCGATGGCCGGACGCACATCATGCGGGATTCGAGCGCCGCAAGCGTTTGGGTACGCTGGCTCGCGCGACGAATGCTGCAACGGGAAGCGCGTATTCTGGCTGTGATGGACGATCTGGACGCGGTACCGAAGCTTCTCACAATCGAGTCCGACCGCTTGACGCGAAGCTACCTTGTCGGCTCGCCCATGCACATAGCAAGACCAACAAGCTCATCGTATTTCAAAGGTGCGGCAAAACTGCTGCGAAAACTGCACCGCGCTAACGTCGTACATAACGATTTGGCGAAAGAACCAAATATGCTGGTGTTTGAAGACGGCTCGGCCGGAATACTTGATTTCCAATTGGCCTGGTTCGCGCCACGCCGGGGGCGCCTGTTTCGTCTTCTGGCCTACGATGACCTTCGACACCTGCTGAAACACAAGCGCTACTATTGTCCGGATGATCTGACGGTCCGTGAACTGGCAATACTGTCCAAGCCGTCGCTGCCATCAAGAATCTGGATGCATACTGTCAAACCGATTTACATGCTGGTAACGCGCCGAATATTGCGTTGGTCAGACCGCGAAGGGGCATCAGACCGTGGTGACCAGTCGTGAAGTTTCGGTATACTGCCGACCGCGCTACATAAGGACGATCGTCGTGGACTACTGCCATCAACACAATCTCGTTAACCCGGATGCGGCCGGCGCTGAACGGCGTTTCGGGATTCGCGTTACGCTGCCACCCAACGATACAATTCGAAAAATTCTCGGCAACGACTGGGAAAAGCTCCACTGGTATCCGAGTGAGGCAGAGCGTGACCAGGCTTTTGAAAAGATGGCGGCACGTCACGGCTATTACCGCGACACCGACTCACCATCGCAGATCCTCGAGAAGCTCGTTCGC
>Ga0316187_10005539_pt1 | contig 10895 bp, 7 predicted proteins | sample CroRivburrow1_MG_FD_204927 | JGI IMG/M metagenome (GOLD analysis project Ga0316187, IMG submission 204927) | Coastal sediment microbial communities from Maine, United States - Cross River worm burrow 1 | ecosystem: Environmental > Aquatic > Marine > Coastal > Sediment | place: USA: Maine...
GTACGAGCGAGGGATGAATGTCTGCGTCGTTGTTTTTCGAAGATTGTACATCAATCGGATTATCTTGAGCTTGCTTATAGGTCAATAATCGCTCCCGAATCGAAGTGTATTCTGATAGCTCTGGTGTCTTACAAATACCAGCTCGAATAGGGTTAAGGTCCACATAGACCATACAGGTCAACAGTGCGGTTTCATCAAGCAGGGCTTGGCTTTTGAAACGTCCTTCCCGACGGACAGGGATGTCCTAGTGTCGCGGGCGAATGGATGCGCAAGAGCGACCAGAATCGGCCTTTACAATGGTCTTCCTGATTGGCCTGGCGTGCAATGGATTCGTTGAGGCAGCGCATAAACCAGCTGATATCGGAAAGTCTCGATCGCCACAACTCCACAATATCGGATACAGCATTTCGTTCTACGTCACTTAGTGATTCGCCTTGCTTGTAACGTTTGACCAGTAAATGACCACTAAACAATGCACACCATCGATCAATAACTTCATCCATTGACCATGCTGATACATTGTGTTGGTTAACGTGAAGCACCAAATGGTAATGGTTCGACATCACCGCATAAGCGCATATGTCAATGGCAAATAGATTGCTCAGTTGTTTGATTTTGTCCACAATCCATTGACGACGGTGTTCGTAGCATTTGCCGTTATATTTATCTTTACCACACAAAAAAGCACGCCTGACACAACGCGAAACGCAGTGGTAATAGGGTGTTGTTTCAATATGGATCTGATGTTCTCTGGCAATGGTCATAGTCGCTTACTGTACTGAATAGTTACATGGTTTGTATATCACCCAAAATAACTAATTTACGCTTTAGTTGATGCTCGAAGTGATGATAATGGGAGAGTAAGGGTTTTTAGGGGTGAATCTGAAAATCTCTATAGGTTTATTTTTATATGGATGTCCCTTAAAAACCTTCCTTAAAAACCCTGCCAGAAAAACGGGAAGTCAAATCAGAGCTAACTTCTTGAATAGTCTTTATTATCCCGATTTCCTATGAAACAAAAGACCGGTTCGTCGGATTTTACCCAATATAAGAAAACAGTGGATTGCTGTGTTAGTTTGCGTGCAGAAGTGTTGCAAATGCAACATATAGATACTATATTGTGCATATAGAACAGTAAAAAGGACAAGTCTATGGCAACTGCACAAGCACAAACTATCGATGACCGTTCAGTTCTTTCCAAATCATTGCTAAATGCCGGAAAGGCTCTGGGTATGTCGCAAGCTGAGATAGGACATGTCATCGGTAAAGATCGTACCTCAATAGCTCGAGGCATTGATCCAGAAAGTAAAGCTGGTGAGCTCGCGCTGCTACTAATTCGGTGTTACCGCGGCCTGTATGTACTTGTTGGTGGCAATAGCGATGATATGAAGCACTGGATGCATACGGAGAATCACCATACTGGCGGTGTCCCTGTCGACCAGGTTCAAAAAGTTCAAGGACTTAATCATGTTGTTGAGTATCTCGATGCAATGCGCGGTAAGGTCTAATGAACATATGGGCGGAATGTAGAGATAGCCTTTCGCCCGAAACAATCAGCAATGAACTTATAAGAGTTGTAGAAAGCCAGGAGCAAATTGCAACAAACAACATTGTTGATAATCTTGAAGAACAATCCGCATTAGAGCAAATGCTGGAAGGGACTAAGCCCGAAACTCCAGATGAAGCTATCGGCCTAGATTATTTACTTTCCACCCCATTTCGTTATCCCCCTCTAAAGTATGGTTCCCGATTCGGGACCAGGAATGAACCAAGTTTGTTTTACGGATCTCTTTCAATAACTACTGCATTTGCAGAGACGGGTTACTACCGGTTCTTGTTTTGGCTGGGAATGAGTGTACCGCCATCATCAGGTAAATTCGTTACTCAGCATACAGTGTTTAGCGTTAGATATATGACTGATAAAGGATTGAAATTACAAGATCACCCGTTTAACGATTATGAAGAGCATCTAATAAATCCGTCAGAGTACTCTGTAACACAAACGCTGGGCGCAGAAATGCGTAAGAATGATGTTGAAGCCTTTGAATACCGTTCTGCAAGAGATATAGATCATGGCCTTAATGCTGCTCTCTTCTACCCATTGGCGTTAGCGTCTACAAAACCGACACACATAGAGCAATGGATATGTGAGATCAATAAAAGCGCTGTTACTTTTTATTCATCTGCTACGACCGAAAGTTTTCATAAATACCCTTATGAATCTTACCTGGTCTACGGTGAGTTTCCGCAGCCTGCGTTTTGATTATGTAATTCATTCTGACTAGTCCATGTGTACTACTTTAGTAGCCTATTAGTACTATTGGATTCCAAATAATATTATTGGGTAAAACCCTAAAAATGTCGGTTAACGCCTTTATATATAGCATATTTCAAATTTTCGTTCTTCCCAAAAATGAGCGCTAAAATCGCCAGAAAAACGGGAAGCTAAATTGGCGCTAACTCTTCCTTTTTATTGAGATTGTAAGATTGCTGACAAAATGAATTAGAAAGTTATACAATTAACCTGATCCCTTTTTCGCTTTTTCTTTCTTAAAAAATGAGGGTTTATATGGGTGTCTCTTAAAAAATGTTCACATTGAATGTGGCATTTCCTTTTTATTTTCTTTTACAGTTTGTCTCTGTTGATCCTATTAGTTTCATTGTGTTATTGGTTCTAATTTCAATTCCACTCGCCTGTTTAACGCACGACCGGATTTTGACGTGTTTGGAGCGGCGGGGCGCAGTTCACCATAACCCACAGCTGCTAAGCGCTCTTTAAGTACATTTTTACTTACCAAATATTCTGCCACCGATAACGCGCGCCGTTCTGACAAGGCCTGGTTGTATTGTTCGGTTCCCGTGCTGTCTGTGTGGCCCATGGAGGTTATTAATGTGGACTTGAATTCGTTTAATACCAATACCACGGAATCGAGAGTGTTGTAAAATTGCGGCTTTATCGCCGACTCATTGGTGTCGAAGGTAATATTGCTGGGCATATTTAAAATGATATTATCGCCATCACGAGTGACACTGACCCCGCTGCCTTCAAGTTGTTGACGCAATTTCATTTCCTGGCGGTCCATGTAATAACCGACACCACCGCCCGCAAGTGCACCTACCCCGGCACCAATTAACACGCCTTTTTTGCGATCATTACGGCTAGACGTGGCCGCCCCCAATAATGCTCCGGCAAGCGCGCCTATTGCGGCCCCAGTGCCTGCTTTTGCCGTCGTTTTTTCCCCTGTATACGGATCTAGGGTGGAGCAAGAAGTGATCGATTGGATCACTAATATACCTATAACTACCATGAAATGGTTGGTGAGTTTACTTTTTAACATTTGGATTTCCTATTTATGTGTTTATTTTGAAAATACAACTATTGAAATTATAACCTAATTCTGAAGATTGAATTGTTAAGAATTGTGAATTCTTTCTAGAAAACTATGGCTGACCCCAGTTTCGCAGTTTTGAAACACAAAATGGTAATGATTCGACATCACCGCATAAGCGCAGATATCAATGGCGAATACTGTGCTCAGTTGTTTGATTTTGTCCACAATCCATTGCCGGCAATGTTCATGACATTTGCCGCTGTATTTATCTTTACCACACACAAAAGCGCATCTAACATAACGTGAAATACAGTGGTAGTAGGGCGTGGATTCAAGATGGATTTGATGCTCTCTGGCGACAGTCATCGTTGTTCACTGTACTGAATAGTTACAGGGTTTGTATATCACCCAAAATAACTAATTTGCGCTTTATTTGATGTTCGATGTGATGGTGATGGGAGGATATGGATTTACATGGGTGTCCCTTAAAGTCTTCCCTTAAAGTCTCTAATAGATGATAGTTTGTCGAATGCATAAGCTCTCTCGAACCCCATCCTTTTTATCGAGATTGTAAGATTTCTGACAAAATTAATTAGAAAGTTATACAATTAACCCAAGCCCTTTTTTTCTTTTAGTTGCACCCAACAACAGCGCCCAACTACAGCGAACTGATAATAATTGAATACCATGAAAAAAAAGTCCATCAAAAACAGTAGCTCTAGGAAAAAGACAACAGCCAATATCAGCAATGCAAAAAATACTAGCGTAAAAGACCAATCCGGTAGCCAAGTGGATTTTCCAATTGTCGGTATCGGTGCTTCGGCCGGTGGGCTGGAGGCGTTTACATCCTTTTTGCATCACCTCGAACTCGATACGGGAATGGCCTTTGTATTAATCCAGCACTTGGACCCAAAACGGGAAAGCATGTTAAAGGAACTTTTGGCCCGGCAAACGTCGCTACCCGTCTTGGAAGCCACCGACGGTAAACAAGTAGAGCCCAATACCATTTACATCATTCCACCCAACGCTAACCTGGCATTACTGCACGGCCATCTACATTTGATGCCGCGCATGACTGCACCAGCGCATAATATGCCCATTGATTATTTTTTTAGAACCCTGGCAGAAGATCAAGGCAGTAAATCCCTGGGGATTATTTTATCCGGTACTGCATCTGATGGTGTGCTGGGCCTGAAAGCCATTAAGGCCGAAGGCGGCATCACTTTTGCGCAAGATGAAAAATCTGCAAAATATGACGGCATGCCCCATAGTGCAATTGCCGCTGGTTGTGTTGATTTAATCTTACCACCGGACAAAATTGCGCTTGAACTAGCGCGTATCGCCAAACACCCGTATATCAAACCTAGACAAGACAAACAGCTTAAAGCCAGCGAGAAAAAGGATGGTAACGAATATAATAAGATCTTTATTCTGTTAAGACGCCATTTTGATGTGGACTTCACTTATTATAAACATACCACTATTCAACGCCGCATTAAACGCCGAATGATGCTGCATAAAATCAACCGCCTGGCTGATTACGTTAAATATCTGGAAAGTAATCATGCAGAAATTGAGGCATTATTCAGTGACCTACTTATAAATGTCACAGAGTTTTTCCGCGAAGCCGATAGCTTTGAATCTCTTAAAAGCAGTGTGTTTCCTAGTATTATCAAAAATTCCTCATACCAGGATAAGGCGGTGAGAATCTGGATACCCGGTTGCTCTACCGGTGAGGAAGTCTATTCCATTGCCATGGTACTGTTAGAGTATTTGGATAACAACAAACTCACCAATTACCCCATTCAAATGTTTGCCACGGATATCGACGAAGCGGCTATCGAAAAAGCCCGCCTGGGTGTTTATGCGCCCGGTATTTCCGCGCAAGTATCGGCCGAAAGATTACAACAATTTTTCACCAAAGTGGATCAAGGATACCAAATTAATAAACATATTCGAGATTTATGTATATTTGCCAAACAAAACATCTTCAAAGACCCACCGTTTTCCCGAATTGACATTATTAGTTGCCGTAATTTGCTTATTTATTTAGGCCCGGTATTGCAAAAACGGGTGTTATCGATTTTTCATTATGCTTTAAATCCAGGCGCTTTTCTACTATTGGGTTCAGCTGAAACCGCGGGTGAATCCGCTGATTTGTTTCGACTGGTTGACCAAAAACAAAAAATCTATTCTAAAAAGTCAACCGCAAAGTACATGCCACTTGAATTTTCTATGCCGGAATTTTTGGACTCCACGGACCAAGCCTACGCTCCACAAGGTCTGGTGCGGCCTACTTTGGGTGGTGCTGATTTACAACATCTTGCCGACAAACAAATTATGCAGCGCTATGCCCCACCTGGTGTAGTGATTAATGAGCAGATGGAAATACTGCAGTTTCGTGGTCAAACAGGGGAGTTTCTTGAGCCTGCACCAGGAGAGGCTAGCCTCAATCTATTGAAAATGGCGCGTAATGGATTGAGTGTTGACTTACGAGTTATCGTCAATTCCGCCATTAAAGAAAAAACCACCATACGTAAAAACAACATCCGCTACAAACACAATGGCCAAGTCCAACATATTGGTATTGAAGTGACTCCCCTTCTGGATCTTGCCAGCAATTCCTATTTTTATTTGGTTTTGTTTCTAATCCCCCAGGAGGATTCTACAGCCGCTGATGTCAAGACCATTGAGCCAACAAATATTCCGGGTACCAGCGATAACGGACAAGAAGTGGAAATACTGAGACAGGAACTCGCCGCCACCAAGGAGTATTTGCAGTCGGTTATCGAGCAACAAGAAACCAGTAATGAAGAATTACGCTCAGCCAACGAAGAAATCCAATCCAGCAATGAAGAATTACAAAGCATTAATGAAGAGTTGGAAACGGCAAAGGAAGAACTGCAATCCACCAACGAAGAGTTGGCCACTGTCAATGATGAATTAGAAAGCCGCAACACCGAGTTAAATCGCCTCAATGACGACCACCGCAATCTGATTAGTAGCGCCAATATCGCTATGGTCATGGTGGGAAATGATTTGCGCATACGCCGTTATACCCCCTTGGCGGAAAAACAGCTTAACCTTATTCCCACGGATGTTGGCCGGCCCATTACAGATGTGGCACCTAATATAAATATACCGGACCTAAAAGATTGGTTACTGGAATCCATAGATCGTACTTGCGAAAAAGGCGGTGAATTTCAAGACGATAGAAAACACTGGTATTCAGTGCGTATCCGGCCTTATAAAACCACAGACAACAAAATAGATGGTGCAGTCATCACTTACATCGATGTAAACGAGTTAAAAACCAGTTTGGAAATCGCCAAAAATGCCCAGGAGTACGCAGAAGCAATCATTAGCGTAATGCGTCATCCCCTGTTGGTTCTGGATAAAGATCTGCGCGTACTCTCGGTTAGCCAAGCCTACTTGGATAGTTTTAAGGTTAGCTCAAAAGAGACCATTGGAAATTTATTATATCGGCTGGGTAATGGCCAGTGGGCTATTCCCAAGTTACGCACCGAATTGGAAAAAGCCGTTACTTCCGGAAAAGCATTTAATCATTTTGAAGTAGAGCATGATTTTGAGAGGATTGGCCACCAGAAAGTTCGCATTAGTGGCCGCCAAATACCTGTCAAGCCCGCCTTGGTATTAATGCAAATTGAGCAGGTCAATTCACCAGAAAGTACGGAGTACTGATTTAATTTGGGTAACAAGGTATGAAAGACTATAAAAAACTCACCAGTGAACAGCTTGCGAAAAAATTACAATCAGAGCAGGATTCACTTGAAAATGAACACGCTGGCGGCGATGTGCAAGACCTCGTACATGAACTACAAGTACACCAAATAGAGCTGGAAATGCAAAACCGTGAATTACGTGAGGCACAACAAAAACTTGAAGAGACGTGCGGTAGCTATGCCGATCTTTATGATTTTGCCCCCATAGGTTATATCGGTATGGACAATCGCGGTGTCATCCGGGAAATTAATCTCACTGCCGCAACCATGCTGGGCCTTGAACGTTCGAATCTATTAAAGCAACCCATGACACGCTGGATTGACCGCAGCAACCATAGCCAATTTTTTAACTATCTGCATAGCCAATTTATAGAAAATTCGGAATCGTCAACGATTTTGACATTAACACCCCATCCGGGGCATGCACTTTCCGTAAAATTGGAAAGTGTCATTGCCTATAGCCCGAGTCAAGATTGCGATCTGTGCCGTACCGCCTTTATTGATATTACCGAGTTGACGAATTCCCAAGCCTCAATAGTGGAAAAGGAAAATCAATTAACTCTGGTGATCGATGCAATGCCGGTACTAATTGCCTATATCGATAAGCTTTTACAATACCGCTTTGTGAATTTATTGCACGAGCAATGGTTTAAACGCAAACGTGAAAAAATAATAGGTGCCAAGGTCCGGTCGGTGACCGGACCAAATAATTTTTCTCTTATCAAACCGGATCTTGAAACTGCTTTAAACGGTCATCATGTAAAAAACGCATACCGCCTGAGTTTTCCTGATCAGAAAACACGTGATGTGGAGGCAGAGTATATTCCACACTATGACCAACGGAATGAGCTTAAAGGGATTATCGTATTAGTCAGCGACCGTAGTGAACAAAAAGCCGTGGAACAGCAAAACCGCCAACGTCAGGAAGAACAAGCCCGTATAGCGCGGTTTTTCACCCTAGGTGAAATGGCTACCAGCATTGCCCATGAAATTAATCAGCCATTATCCGCCATTAGTAACTATGCCCATGCCAGCCTTAATCTACTAAGGTCTGAATCCGGTTATACCCAGGAGGTTACTCGTGCCTTGGAAGCCATTTCCACCCAGTCCAACCGCGCGGGTGAAATCATTCGCAGTATTAGACGCTTTGTTAAAAAGGGTGAACCCAAACTGGAACCGGTAGATATTAACGAAGCCATCAAAAATGCAGTTAAATTTGTTGAGCCTGAGTCAAAACATTACCACATCCCTATCAAACTAGAACTCCAATCCGAATCTTGCAGTGCTCATTGCGATAGAATTCAAGTAGAACAAGTCATTATCAACTTGGTCCGCAATGCCATGGAAGCCATGGCTGATAATGTAAACAGACCCAAGGAAATCACTATCCGAACGGAAACCAACGATTCTATCGACATATTTGTTATTGATAGTGGTACGGGTATTCCCTCCAATATCATGGACAATATATTTGATCCATTTATCTCCAGCAAAAGCGATGGCATGGGCTTTGGTTTAGCAATAAGCCAATCAATTGCCACTATATGTGGCGGTGAAATTAAATGTACTAAAAATGATGAAAAGGGCTGTATATTTAAATTCTCTTTACCAATCATTTAAATATAAGTATACACAAGGTCCAGGTCCAAAGCAGGTCATGCGATTGCATGATTTGATGTCGAGGATACTCCCGACTTATTTTTGAACTCTTCTATTGTGTTAGGCAAATAAAAATAAATAGTCGTCCCTTCACCCACGGCGGCCTGGGCCCATACTTTACCGCGGTGGCGCTCAATGACATGACGCACGGAGGCCAAACCGATACCTGTGCCTTCGAATTCACTTTCCGAGTGCAAGCGTTCGAAGGCGCGGAACAATTTCGGTGCATAGCGCATATCAAAACCAACACCGTTATCTTTGATATAATATACATGCTCGCCCTGATCTTGCGCTGCTCCAAATTCAATACAAGCAGCAGACGATTGTCGAGTAAATTTCCAGGCGTTTTCCAACAAATTGTTTATCATCACGGCTAAAGCTTTATGGTCGCCCCAAACGCATAGGCCATTTTGTATGTTCCAACGCACGCAGTGTTTTGGATCGGCTTGTTGCAGCCGAATTGCGGCTTCACGGCATAGGGCGCTGATGTTTACACTTTCGAAATACATTTCATTACGTACAACATGCGCTAGCCCCAGTATATCGTCAATCAATTGTGCCATATACTTTCCTGCGGTTATAATGCGGTTTATTGAATCTTTTTCATCATCATTGAGCTTCGCCTCGGCATCGCTCAAGAGGATTTGACTAAAACTGGTTACGGCGCGCAACGGCGTGCGTAAGTCATGAGCTATGGAATAACTAAACGCTTCCAGCTCTAAATTCTTTGCTTGCAACTCAGCGGTTCGTTCTGCCACTAATTCTTCCAAATGGGCTCGATAATTTTGAACCTCAATTTCCGCCTGGCGGCGATCGGTAACGTCATTTCCTACGGATTGATATTCATTGATACGGCCCTGTTCATCGAAACTGGCAAGATTGGTCCAACGCTGCCAACGAATATCGCCATCCTTACCAATAACCCGGTGTTCGAAAGTGGTTGCAGGGTGATCCGGATTGAGAGTAGCAATGTGGTCGTGCACTATGTCACGATCCTCTTCTGGAATCAGGGGTAGAAACGTCTTGCCGATAAGCTCGTCGCGCTTTGTACCAAAATACTGGCAATAGGCATTGTTTACGAATGTCAGCGTACCGTTCGGAAGCCAACGACATATCAATTCAGTCTGGCTTTCCACTACCGAGCGATAACGTGATTCACTCTCACGTAATTGCGCGGTGAGCCGCTCCCGGTTAGAGATTTCATTTTGTAATGCCAGATTGCTTTGTGTCAGTTCTGCGGTGCGCGCTTCGACTCTTTGTTCCAACTCATCGTGTGCTAAACGTACTAAATCTTCAGCGCGTTTACGCTCACTTACATCGATAATAGCGGTACGGCAACTTTTCGCTTTGCCTTGCTCATCTCGAATAGAGATACTCTCTAAATAGCAGAAACGAAAGGTATCCTTATCCTTCTTAAGGCGCAGATCAGTGGAGAGTTTAACATTCGACTCAAGCACTTGTTTTAAATAGTTAAAAAAGTGTTGGTATTCCGTTGGGGATATAAATAAACTGAATGGCAGTTGAACTAGCTCCGCCCGGGGTTTGCCAAGTAAGTCGGCACCGCTCAGATTGATTTCAACAATACGACCCTTGGCATCCATGGTCACATAAGCCAGTGGGGCAAAATCATACAAGTCAGCGTAGCGGTCCCGCGCGAGTTCCAACTCTGTCTGGGCTTCGCGTAGTGCGCGATTTTGCATTTCCAGCTCCAATTGATGCACTTGCAAGTCATGGATAAGACGCTGTTGCTCTGGCGCGCTGCGTAGGTCTGTTAATTCACCCTGTAATTGCCGAAGCCGTTCGATCAATTGAGCCTTAGTAAGTCTCGTAAAATCTGACATTAACCTGAATCCCACATTAAAAATATATCTAAACCATAGCCTATTTCTCCCGATATTGGGTAGAGCTTAAGAAATTTTTGTTGGGCTTAATGTTCCAAAGGAACTTTGACTAACAAATAACTACAGAAATAATATATAATAGCTTGGACTAGTATATTCTGTCATTTATGCGTTGGCCAATCACACCGTCTTTTGCCTGTGGTTCCCTCGCGGCCAGTGCGAAAGAAAAGGGTCAATTTGCATTAGAAATGGGCAACTCTATTTTCCTGATTCAGATCTTGGTCTTGCGCATCAATATCCGAAACTAAAGTAAAATAAAA
>Ga0316187_10005540_pt1 | contig 10894 bp, 10 predicted proteins | sample CroRivburrow1_MG_FD_204927 | JGI IMG/M metagenome (GOLD analysis project Ga0316187, IMG submission 204927) | Coastal sediment microbial communities from Maine, United States - Cross River worm burrow 1 | ecosystem: Environmental > Aquatic > Marine > Coastal > Sediment | place: USA: Maine...
CGGTGCGGCCGGCCCAATCGGCCTCGTCGTCGGAGTTGGTGGGGGCGACCGGCCCCAGGCCTGCCGGGATCTCCGCCGGGTCAAGGTCAGCCTCGGCCCAGGCCCGTTGGGTTACGCAGCGACGCAGCAATCCGGCGTCCCACTGCCAGGCGACGACGCTCTGGAAGCGGGCCGCCGTTCTGGTTCGACGTTGGGAGATACCAACCACCTTGCGGCCCTCGACCGTGACCTCACCCGGCCCGAGGGAGGCGAAGCAGATCAGCTTTCCGGCGACACCGCCCTGGAGCGGGCCGTGATGGACCCGAATGTCGTGTCGGTCGGCGGGGGCTCTGTCGGAGCCTGGGGTGTCACCAGCTGCGGTGTTGCTGCCGGGTCGGGGATTGATCAGCTCCTCGACCACCGTGGCCCACAACGCGCCGAGCCAATGGAAGGCGTGGCCGACATCGTTTGACCAGAGGGGAGAGGTGGAGGGAACGATGACGTCGATCCAGGTCTCCAGGCCGGGCCGGAGGGCCACGATTCCCCCTCCCGACCGACGACGGGCCACGTCGACCCCCTCGGCTGCCGCCCAGGCCCGGTCGATCACCGTGTCGGACTGACTGCTGCCCAGCACCAGGGCCGACCGGGTGACGTGGTTTAAACGGACTTCGGGGTGCGGGTCGACACCGAGGGGGTGGTTGTGGAGGGCCTGCGCCGAGTCGTCGACGGTGGTCACCTTCCAGCCCTTGACGAGCTCTGGTGAGCCTTGAGATCGACGATTGTGCACCATGTCAATAGCTCTAGCTGAAATTTCGGCCCCTTTACGCCCCACTTCGCCCCACTTCAGTGACACGCGACACGGGTCCGGCGAATCCCCTGGTCAGCACCTATAGGCTCGAAGTCGATCGAACACACGTTTGCAGTAGTGTGTCCATGATTTCACCCAGATCGACTCATATTCCTTGTGAGGTGGGGGGAAGTGTCATATTCTGTCTCCCAGTGGGAGATGCTCCCGCAACGTGGGTGACACGAACGAATTCCGACCTCAGCAGCCTCCCGGACAGATGACCGGGCCGGTTGCTGGCGTGGGAAGGGCTCTGCCGCCGCGTCCGAAGGGATAGGAGAGAGGGTGAAGCAATGTTCGTTGGGCAGCACGAACATGCGCTCGATGGAAAAGGTCGAGTTGTGCTGCCCTCACCATTTCGCGCTCATGTCGCGGAACGCGGCTATGTCACGCAACTGGATGGTTGTATCGGGCTCTGGAGCCCGGATGACTTCCGTGCCGTGGCTGAGAAGTGGAAAATCGAATCCGAAGCGGGTCGCATCTCGATGCGGGTCTTCCGCAAACTCATGAACAGCGTTCGTGAGGTGAAGCTCGACTCGGCCGGCCGGATCACCCTGCCGCGGGAACTACTCAACAATCTGGGTTTCGACGCCCAGGTCGTGGTCAGTGGCTTGTTCGATCGGGTCGAGATCTGGCCCGCCGATGCCTACGCCGCCGACCAGGACACCGATGAGACCTCTGCCGAGTTGGCTGACGCCGTTGCCCGGCTGGGTCTGTGATCAACGGATTTCTGGCCAATGGGTCCGTGGTCAATGAAGGCGACTACGAAAGCTGTGCGGGATCAGATGACAACACGTAACCGAAAAACCAGATCAGGAAAGGAGGATGGGCGAAGCCGATAGAGCCGGAATCGTTCATCGATTGCCTCCCGGGATGCAGGAGGGGGAGCTTTTGCCCCACAACTCCGCCCGCTGTCCCCTCCAGCACGTCCAGGAGAGAAATCCTGGCGTGTGTTCGTAGCCCGGGAGGTTATCGATGGCCGATCCAGTGAACGTTGAGCCCGTCGACTGATGGCTGCCCCCGACGACTCCAAGTCGTTCGTTCACCGACCCGTCATGGTCGACGAGATCGTTGCCCTTGTCGCCGGCATCCCTGCCGGTGAATGGCTCGACGCCACCGTTGGTGGCGGCGGGCACGCCGACTCGGTGCTGCGATCTCGACCCGACCTACGGATTATCGGTATCGACCGAGACCAGGTCGCCTTGGCGGCGGCTGGTCGGACGTTGGCGGGCCACGGTCCACGGGCTCAACTGCGACAGGCTCGATTCGATCAACTGGCCTCGGTTCTGACCGAGCTCGGCGTCGATTGTCTCAGCGGCTTCATCTTCGACCTCGGCGTCAGCTCACCCCAGTTGGATGACCCCGCCCGGGGCTTCAGCTTTCGTCACGACGGCCCTCTCGACATGCGTATGGACAACAACAGCCCGCTCAATGCCTCAGACATCGTCAATCACTACGACCACCAGACCCTGACCCGGATTCTTCGCCAGAACGCCGACGAGCGGTTCGCTCCACGGATCGCCAAGGCCATCATCGATGCCCGTCCTATCGAGGGCACGGTCCGTTTGGCCGAGGTCGTGGTCTCCGCCATCCCCGCCCCGGCCCGCCGCACCGGGGGCCATCCGGCCAAGCGGACGTTCCAAGCCATCCGCATCGAGGTCAACACCGAACTTGAGGTGATCGAGCCCGCCCTCCATGCCGCCCTTGACACCTTGGTTGTTGGTGGTCGGGGAGCGGTGCTGACCTATCACTCCGGCGAGGACCGCATCGTCAAGGACGTCTTCCGTCGGCGAACACGACCGATCGACCCGCCGGGTCTCCCGATCTCAACCGCCGAGCCGGACTTCGAACTGGGCCGGCCCCTGGCCCGCCGACCCGGAACCGCCGAACAGGACCGGAACCCCCGGGCCACCAGCGCACGGCTTCGCACCATCGAACGCCGGGCCGCATGACACCCCAACCCGCCCTCCACCCAGCAATCACCGCCGCCCGCCAATCGCCTCCACCCTGCCGCCTCTCCTGCAAGGAGCTCCGCTCATGACCGCAGCCGTTGCCCGTCACAACCATGCCGATCCCGCCCCGCGTCGGTCACCAGCTGAGCGCCCTGACCTGCGCGTGCTGGATCAGGACGCCATCCGTCGACGATCAAGGAGGCGCATCGCCATGGTGGCCTTGTTCGTCATCGTGGTCAACGCGTTCTTCGCCGTAGCCTTTGTCCACGCCCAGCTCGTGGCCGGGCAACACGAACTCGACCTCATCCGGACCCAGATCACCGAGCTGGAAACCGAGAAGGCGCGCATTGAGCGGGCCGTCGATGAGGCATCGTCACCATCATTGATCAATGAGCACGCCCGGTTGAAGCTGGGCATGGTCAGGGCCGAAAGCCCGGTCTATCTGGCGGCCGTTGGGGGTTTTGGTCAGGGATGAAGACCAAATCATCAGCAAGAGCTGCAAAAAGGCGGTCCACTTTTCGACGGACGAACGAACCGATCAACCCCCGAAATCGTCTGATTGCCCTGCTGGTGATCTTTCTCATCGTCGGTGCGGGCTTCGTTGCCGTGCTTGTCGACCTGCAAACCGTCAGGCCCGAGCGCTATCGCTCACTGGGCGAGGATCAACGAACCCGGACCCGGCAGTTGGCGGCATACCGGGGTGCGGTGCTTGACCGCAACGGTTTTGTTCTGGCGGCATCGACCCCCAGCCACCGCATCATTGCCGATCCCTCGATGGTGGACGACCCTGGAGCGACAGCCGCCCTCCTGGCGCCTATCCTCGGTATTGACGCGGCAAGCCTGGCCGAGGAGCTCAAGCCCTCGTCGCCCAAGGACAAGTACAGCTTGCTCGCCAGGAATGTCGATCACGAGGCGGTGAACAGAATCCAGCAGCTCGAGTCTGGGGCTGAGACCTCCGATGCACTGATCGGGGTGTGGACCAAGCCGGAGGAAGACCGTATCTACCCCGCCGGTGATTTGGCCAACGCCGTGGTCGGGCGCGTCGATCCCGACGTCGAACAGGGCATCTTCGGGGTTGAGGCCCAGTACAACGACCTGATGACCGGCGTCCCGGGCACCGAGCAGTTCGAAGGGGGACGGTTCGGCAGCATCAGCGTCGGTAACCGCAAGATCGACCCGGCGACGGCTGGTTACAACCTGATCCTGACCTTGGATCATCGCATCCAGTATGTGACCGAACAGGCGTTGGTCGATCGTTGTGAGCTGGCCCGGGCCAAGGGTGCCACCGCGGTGTTGGCCGATCCGCACAGCGGTGCCATTTTGGCCATCGCCACCGCGGTGCGTGATGAAGAGGAGGATCGCTGTGTCGTTGCCGGCTACAACGGCGCCCTGATCGATGCCTTCGAGCCCGGCTCGGTGGTCAAGCCCGTGGTGCTGGCGGCCGCGATGGAGGAGCTCTCCTATACCGCCGACACGCTCATCGATGTTCCCAGCGAACTCACCCTCGGGGGTAAGACCTTCGAGGACCATCCACCCCACCCTCCGGCGCCGTTCGCCATCTCGGATATCCTGGCCGACTCGATGAACGTGGGAACGATCCGCGTCTCGCAGCGCTTGGCGCCCGAGACGGTGCACCAGTATCTGACCGCCTTCGGCTTTGGCCGTGCCAGCGGACTTGAGCTGGGGGGAGAAAGCAATGGGCGGCTGCGTACTCCCGACGAGTGGCACGGTGCCGATCTCGGCTCGATCCCCATCGGCCAAGGTATGTCGGTGACCGCCGTGCAGTTGCTCACTGCCTACAACGTGATGGCCAACGGTGGTAACCATGTTGATCCGATGATTGTCTCCGCCATCGAGACCCCCGACGGACGAATCAGTGAAGTGGCTCCATCCACGATCGAACCGGTGATCAGCGCGGCCACCGCAGCTGAGGTGACCAGGGCGCTGGTTGCGGTTGTCAACCGTGGCACCGGGGCCGCCGCCGCGGTTGACGGGTACCAGGTGGCGGGCAAGACCGGGACTGCATGGAAGGTGTTCGACGACGGGAACGGCTTCGGCTACGGCAGCGACGGCAACCGCCGCTACGTCGTCACCTTCGCCGGTTTCCTTCCTGCCGAGGACCCCCAGTTGTCGTTGATCGTCGTGGTCGATGAGCCACGGTCGGCCATCACCGCGGCCGAGGTCGCCGCCCCGTTGTTCTCCGAGATCGCCGACTATGCCATTCGTATCCTGGCCATCCCTCCCAGCGAGGTGGCAGCCGGGGACAGTTCCCGGGTCAGGAGTGACCCGGCCGTGGGTCCGACCCCAGCCGAGATCGCAGGCCGGGGCCTGGCCGTTGGTGCCGCCACTGGTGATGAGCCCGAGGGCGACGGACCATGATGTCCTCCCTGGTCGAAGTGGCGCGGGAGCTTGGAGCGGTTGCCGATCGAGATTCTGACACCTCCATCACCGGGGTCACCCACGACTCACGGGAGGTCAAGCCGGGCTGGCTGTACTGCTGCGTACCTGGGGCCAATGTTGACGGCCACCAGTTCGCGGCCGACGCCGTCGACGCCGGTGCGGCCGCACTGTTGACCCAGCGACGTCTCGCCGTTGACGCCCCCCAGATCGTTGTCGACGACGTTCGGCGGGCAATGGGGCCTGTCGCCTGCATGATCGAGGGATACCCGTCGCGGGAACTGACCGTTGTCGGCGTAACTGGGACGAACGGGAAGAGTTCCGTTGTCCAGTTGCTGGTGGACATCTGGGCCCAGAACGGCGACCGGGCCGACATCGTTGGCACCATGACCGGGGCCAGGACCACCCCCGAGGCGCCGGAGCTGCAACGCCAGCTGCGAGGGGCGGTGGCCCGCGGGGCAACGGCACTGGCCATGGAGGTATCGTCCCACGCGTTGGAGATGTCACGGGTCGGGGGAATCCACTTCGCCGCCGCTGTCTTCACCAATCTGGGCCGTGACCACCTCGATTTCCATGGCGACATGGAGACCTACTTCCGGGCCAAGGCCGCACTGTTCGACAGTTCGTACACCTCAACCGCAGTTGTCAATCTCGACGATGGCTATGGTCTCCGGCTCGGCGGGAGGCTGTTGGACGATCCTGAGGTCGATCTTCACGGCTACCGCCTCGACGACGCCGAGGACATCGTGGTCGACGGTGCCCGCTCCCATTTCCGCTGGCGGGGCCTGCCCGTGGTGCTGCATCTTGTCGGCCGACACAACATTCTCAACGCCGTGGCCGCCGCCACGGCCGCCCGCGCCCTCGGCGTGGCCGACGACGTGATCGTGGCCGGTCTCGGCGCCACCCGCCCCGTTCGCGGTCGTTTCGAGTTGGTCGACGTCGGACAGCCGTTCAAGGTGGCGGTTGATTTCGCCCACACGCCCGAGGCCCTGGCTGCGGTGCTCGGCGCCGCCAACCAGGTGGCGGCCGGTCGGGTGTTGGTGGTGTTCGGTTGTGGCGGTGATCGTGACCGACTCAAGCGGGGTGAGATGGGCATGGTGGCCCAATTGGACTCCGATGTCATGATCATCACCTCCGACAATCCCCGTGGTGAGGATCCTCAGGCCATCATCGATGACATACTCAACGGCACCGAGACAGGCTCGGGGGCGGAGATCATGGTCGAGGCCGACCGTCGTCGGGCCATCGCCACCGCCGTTGGCCTCGCCCGCCCTGGCGACCTGGTAATCGTCACCGGCAAGGGGCATGAGACCAAACAGATCATCGGCGACCGGGTGGTCGAGTTCGACGACCGTCAGGTCGCCATCGAAGAGTTGGAGAAACTGGCGTGATCAGGCTCTTGCTGGCGGGAGCCATCGCCTTCACCATTTCGGCGTTCCTGACCAGGGTGCTCATCAAGGTGCTGACCCAGAGCAGGATCGGTCAGCCGATCCGCGAGGACGGCCCCCAGGGGCACATGATCAAGGCGGGGACCCCGACCATGGGCGGCCTGGCCATTGTCGCCGGTGCCCTCGGCGCCTACGGCCTCAGCGACATGATCACCGACCTGAGTGGTTCGTTCGAGTCGACCATCACCAACACCGGGCTATTGGTAATGGCGGCCATCGGATCCGCAGGCATGGTCGGTTTCCTCGACGACTGGATCAAGGTCAACCGCGAACGCAACCTCGGCCTGAACGCCAGGCTCAAGACCGCTGGTCTTTTGAGCGTCGCCACAGTGTTCGCCGTCCTGACCCAGCGCCTCACCGGGGTGCACACCGAGCTGTCGTTCGCCCGTTTCGGGTGGCCCGGTTTCGACCTGGGGTCGGTGGGTTGGGTGGTGTGGGCTGTGCTGTTGATCTACGCCACCTCCAATGCCGTGAACCTCACCGACGGGCTTGACGGACTGGCCGCCGGGGCCGGGATCTTCTCCTTCGCCGCCTATGCCATCATCGGCTTCTGGATCTTCCGCCAGTCGCCAGACCCGCTCAACATCGTCGACATCTACGAAGTCCCACACGCCCTCGACATCGCCGTGGTTGCGGTGTCGATGTTGGCGGCGTGCGCCGGTTTTTTGTGGTTCAACGCCGCGCCGGCCGAGATCTTTATGGGGGACACCGGCTCGTTGGCCATCGGTACCGGGCTCGCAGCCCTGGCCCTGGTGACCAACACCCACCTGCTGCTGCCCATCATCGGCGGCATCTACGTCGTCGAGACGGCCTCGGTCATGCTCCAGGTCGGCTACTTCCGGTTGTCAGGCGGCAAACGGCTTTTTCGTATGGCTCCCGTACACCACCACTTCGAGTTGTTGGGGTGGGCGGAGACGAAGGTAATCATCCGGTTCTGGCTGATAGCGGGAGGTCTGACCCTGATCGGGCTTGGCCTCTTCTACGGCGACTGGGTGGCGACGGCGGATGTTCGACGATGATTGGCCGGCGGGCAGTTAGGAGTATGTGTTGTCCATCCCGGCCGTCCTGCCCGGAAGAGTCATGAACGCCGAGACCAACCTCGCCGCGCCCCTGGTGCTCGGCTTTGGTGTGGTCGGTCGAGCTGTTGGTCGAGCCCTGCTCGACCGGGGCCACGACCCGGTCATTATCGAAGATCGCCCAACGGCGGCAACCCGGCTTGAGGCCGCGGAACTCGGCGTGCGCCTGATTGAGGCTCCGACCGACGATGAGCTGACGGCGCTGGTGGCATCGGCCACGGTGTTGCTTCCGAGCCCGGGTGTTCCTGACCATCACCGGGCCTTTGCCTTGGCCGCCGAGGTCGGACTCGCCGTGCGCAGCGAGTTCGACCTGGCTCGGCAATGGGACAACCGGCCACTGGTGGCCATCACCGGCACCAACGGTAAAACGACGGTGACGACCGTGGTCACCGACGCCCTCAACCGGGCCGGGCGTCGGGCGGCCGCCGTTGGGAACACCGAGGTGCCCCTGGTGACCGCCATCGGCGAAGCCGACATCGACGTGTTCGTGGTTGAGGCATCGTCGTTTCGTCTGGGTCACAGCGCCCGGTTCGCGCCCGACGTCGCCACCTGGCTCAACTTCGCCCCCGACCACCTCGATGCCCATGCCTCCCTGGCCCACTACGAACAGGCCAAGGCGTCGATCTGGGGCCACCTTGAACCCGAAGCGGTCGCCATTGGCAACACTGCCGATCCGGTGGTGTCGCGCCACCTCCCCCCGGACCGAAAGTTGGTGCGGTTCTCGACCAGTGACGCGGCCGCCGAATGGCATGTTGCCAACGGTCAACTGGTCGGGCCGGATGGGGTGCTGATGGCGGTGACCGATTTGGCCCGCGCCCAACCTCATGATGTCGATAATGCCCTCGCCGTCGCCGCCACGGCAATGGCGGCCGGTGCCGACGCAACCTCGGTTGTGGCCGCTCTCGCCTCGTTTCGGGGCCTGCCCCATCGGATGGAGTTGGTGGGGGAGTGGTCGGGGGTTAGTTGGTACAACGACTCCAAAGCCACCGTTCCCCAGGCCACCGAGGCGGCCGTTGGCGGTTTCGGCTCCGTGGTGCTGATCGCAGGAGGACGTAACAAGGGCCTGTCGATGGCCACCCTTGCCACGTTGGTGCCCCCAATCCACCACGTGGTGGCCATCGGCGACGCCGCCCCGGAAGTGGCGGCGGTGTTCGCCGACCTGGTGCCGGTGCTGAGCGCAAGGTCCATGGCTGAAGCCGTGGTCGCGGCCGAGAAGGTGGCCAGGCGGGGCGACGCCGTGCTGTTGTCACCGGGCTGCACCTCGTTCGACTGGTATCCCAACTACGCCGAGCGTGGCCTTGATTTCACCCGTCTGGTTCGGGAGGAGGTTGGCCACTCATGACATCGTCAACCGCCGGTCGGGCCTCGACGACCAGGGCAAGAGCGACAAGCAAGAGTCGCTCCAAGGCGACCAGGACTCCTTCGACCTCCGACGGAAGTCGTTCGTCGTCGTCCCGATCGGGGTCCGCCAAGGCGAGGTCCACCAAGGCGGGGTCGAAGAAGCGCGCGGCGTCACCGGGTTCGAGGGCGACGACGTCCTCCAGGACCGGTTCTGCCCCGAAGAAGCGTTCGTCGGCTGGTTCTGCGGCCAAAAAGCGTTCGACGGCGGCTGGTTCCAGGGCCAGGTCGTCCGCCGCCACCAAGGCGGGGGCCAAGAAGTCGACCGGGACCAGGAAGTCGACCGGGACCAGGAAGTCGACCGGGACCAGGAAGTCGACCGGGACCAGGAAGTCGACCGGGACCAGGAAGTCGACGGCGGCCAAGTCGACGGCGGCAAAGAGGTCGACGGCCAGGACCAGCGTCGGCTCATCGAGCGCCCGATCGTCTTCGAGTGCGCGGGCCCGGAGCGGGAGCACAACCAGGCGGTCGTCCGACCGGGGTCGCTCACCGGCGGGCCGCTCAACCTCTCGGCGTCAGGTCGACGACGAACTGCTGGTGACCGGTTTCCGCTCCAACCGGAAACAAGCCAAGGGGCGGTCGAGGGCTTCGTCGAGCGGTAGGGGTCGAAAATCCGGCAGCCGTCGATCCAGGCAACGCTCTTCGGCTCCGGCCACCGACATCGGCGAGCGCAACGCGGCCTACCTGACCCTCACCGTCATCGGGCTGACACTGTTTGGGCTGGTCATGGTGTTGTCGGCGTCATCGGTTCCGAGTGTGCACGAGTTTGAGGCCTCGCCGTTCTACCAGTTCAAGCGTCAGCTTATGTGGGCCGGGTTGGGCGCTGTGGTCTTCGTGCTGGCCAGCCGCTTTGACTACCGCCTGCTGCAACGGATGGCCAAGCCGCTGCTGCTCATCACCATTGGCCTCCTAGTGGCCCTGCTCATCCCCGGGGTTGGTATCAACGCCGGAGGTTCCACCCGCTGGTTGGGGGTCGGACCGGTGGTCATCCAGCCCTCGGAGGTGGCCAAGCTGGTATTCATCGTCTTCGTCGCTGATCTCCTCACCCGCCGGGGCCGGCGGATGGATCGCGCCGAGCTCACCATTCGTCCAGTGATGTTGGTTCTGGCTCTGCTGTCGGGTCTGATGCTTCTGCAACCGAAGCTCGGCACCCCCATCATCATGAGCGCCGTGACCATCCTGCTGTTGTTCGTGGCCGGGGGTCGTATGAAGAACTTGCTCCTGTGGGTCATGGGAGCGGTCGTGATGGCCTCGTTCCTGGCCTACAAGGCACCGTACCGACGGGCCCGGCTGCTGTCGTTCTGGGATCCATGGGACAGCCCGCAGGGCATCGGCCTGCAGTCGATTCAAAGTCAGGTGGGGATCGCATCGGGAGGCTTGTTCGGTGTTGGGCTGGGAGCCAGCAGGGCAAAGTGGGGCTTCCTGCCCTTTGCCCAGACCGACTTCATCTTCGCCATCGTGGCCGAAGAAGTGGGTTTGCTTGGAGCCAGCGCCCTGATCGGTGCCTTCCTTCTGATCGGCTGGTTCGGGTTCAAGGCGGCCATGATGGCTCCCGACCGTTTCGGTTCGCTGCTGGCGGCGGGGATCACGTCGTGGCTTCTGGTTCAGGCGTTCATGAACATCGGTATGGTGCTCGGCGTCCTGCCGATCACCGGTGAAGCGCTGCCGTTCGTATCGGCTGGAGGTTCGAGTCTGGTGACGATGTTGGCCGCCGCCGGTCTGCTCACCAACGTCTCGCGGAGAGCCAGCACATGAGCGGACGGCGCGAGAACAACATGGCGGAGAACGAGATGACCGACC
>Ga0316187_10005542_pt1 | contig 10892 bp, 21 predicted proteins | sample CroRivburrow1_MG_FD_204927 | JGI IMG/M metagenome (GOLD analysis project Ga0316187, IMG submission 204927) | Coastal sediment microbial communities from Maine, United States - Cross River worm burrow 1 | ecosystem: Environmental > Aquatic > Marine > Coastal > Sediment | place: USA: Maine...
TCTTCCAACAAGCGGTCCAACGCTGCCAGCTTTTCGCTGACTTCCCATAGTTTGTAGTCGGCGGTCATACGTTCTCCTTTCTGTTTGCTACCAGATCACAACGGGCGCAGATTCTGTAATGACCGCGATTTAACCAACGATGCCCAACGATCCAGCACCACGGTCTATAAATTGGTTTGCCCCATTCACTCATTCCAACTCCTCCCTAGTTCGGTCGCCGCCCCTGCCTTTCATCTTGATCCACGGTCCCGGCGGATGCCCCTCGCCGTTCCAGTTCTTAAGATCTTCCAGTGCGTCTGTGCGGTACTGGTAGCAATACCGGCGCTCGTAATCATACGGTCCAAGGTTAACAATCAAGCCAACGGTGAACAGAAACGGAGCAACAGCGTTCACGCTGCCGTCTACCATTCTGCGCGAGTAAAAATATCCCTGGCGCTCGTACAGCCGCGCCAGTTCGTTCCGTTCGGTTTCTGTGATCATACGAAAAAAAGGCCGGGTTATTAGCCCGGCCCTTTGCCCCTCTCAGTTAATGATTTACCACGGCACGTCGTCGCCCGTTTGCGGACTTGTTTCATCTTGCGCGGGGGGTTGCGCTTGCGCGGCTTGCTGCTCAAACGATGGCGGCCTGAGTTCGGGCATCTTTACCCGAATGGCTGGAGCCATTTTCCCCTGAAACTCGACGTTCTCAAGAACAAGGGTAATCGTCTGGCCGATCCAGGCATTGCGCCAGTCTTCATTGCCGAGAGTTTCGGCAATCCGGGTTGCGTTGGTTTTGTTCAACCCGAGCTTTTTGTCGGTCTGGGCAAAGTGGAGCGCGATCTGCTTTTTGCCATCATCGTACTGCACGATTTCTGACCCGGTAATCGTAACCTGAACAGGCCAGCGGTCTTGGATGTGTTCGGCTTTGAGAAAATCGCCGCCGTAAATATCAGCTAGAGACATTTTAGTTTTTCCTTTTCGTTAACAAGAACCCCAACGACCGTGCTTAACAAGCCTTGTCACGGGGCATCTAACAATACTTCCAACGGGGCTTGAGTCCAATTTGTTTGATCTTCTTGTTAGCGGCTTTTTGATAGATAAAGCCTATTGCTATCTTCATTAGGAAGCGCCTATCGCAAACCGCGCAAACGATAAATAAAAACTATTAAAAAGCGGCGTTAACAAGCCAACGGGACAAAAAATCGTAATAACCCTTTAGAATCAATAAGTTACACGCTTTACACGTGTTACACGTATATATACAGTTAAATCTCTCTCGGGGCAGCGCGACCCACAGCAGGCAGAGCGCCCGGGAGACCCTACCTAGCCAGGGTGAACAGACGCTAGGTGGCAGAGAGCTACACGCAAGACTGCCAGCCACAGCCGGAGACGGCAGTGGTTAGTCTTAAGGAATGACGCCAGCACCTGAACAGGGCAGCGCGAGATTCCGAAGGGCGCGGGGAATGTATGCCAGACGGCGCAGCCCACTACATAGATAGATGGTGCAGCGCTAGATGGCAGGGTAATCCTCCAACGCGCAAAGCCGGTAAATCAGGGTTTGTTGTGAAGTGAGTCCGCTAGACGGCAGCACTGCAGCACGATGAGTGAACGGCAGCGAAACGCTGAGACTGAGCGCGCCGATGGAAACAAACCCACTAGGGCCACAATTGCCCAAGCCCGTTGGCTAGCTTGTCAGCGGGTTTGTTCGATTCAACCCAACGGAGAACACACACAATGAAAACACCGTACAACTTTGAGACTGGCAACGAGTACACGGCCAGCAACCTAGAAGCGACCATGCAAGTTATGGCATCGCTTAACACTGACGATCCGCGCTTTGTTACCTATCGAGGCGCGCAGAAGTGCGGCTATCAAGTCCGCAAGGGCGAGAAGAGCGCGGCTAAGCTTTGCCGCATCGTTATCAAAAAACAGAAAGACAAAAAGACCGGCAAAATCGTGGAAAAGAAATTGCCGAAATACTTTCACGTCTTTCACTTCAGCCAGCTCGAAAAAGCTGAAGACGAAGCGGCATAAGTTGCCAGCGCGCAAGCCTCGCTAGTCGGGGCTTGCCGGTGCCAATTTTGTATACGCACCTTTAACAAAACCACACACACAAGGAGGCCATCATGGCTAACTCAAGACTCTTTAATGGCGTTAAGCCGAACTACACTTTTAACGAGGCATACAACGCCGCAAGCGACCTTTACAACAGCCTGGAGCGCTGGACGAAGCGCCAGGACGATTTCAACTGGAAGCTCGAATATGAAAACGTTCGCTTTCAGTATGTTTGCTACATGGCAACGAAAGTCGGCGCTGCTGATTTTGCGGTAGTCGCTCAGGATTATTTCGAGTACGGCGGCGCAAACGATTGCCGCACACTGATGGACTGGGTTTCAGAGCACGCAACAAACAATCTGGCGAAGGTTCGCATTCTCTCCAGATTCAAAGCCATTCTTGGAGAAGACGAAGACGGCGAGGCGGTGGCCGAAGAGAAGACCGAAGAGAAGACCGAAGAGAAGACCGAAGAGAAGACCGAAGAGAAAGTAGAAGGCGCAATGCAAACCGGCGACGGTGATGCAGCGCTAAAAGCGTTGGGCGACTTGGTAGCCGCACTGGCGAAAAGCAGCATGGACGAAGACCGGGTACGCGAGATTGTAAAAGAGTCCGCACCTAATCAGGATGGCGTGCTTGAAATTGTCAACGAAGCGCTGAAAAGCTATCAGCCGGAAGAGGCGCGGGTAACGGTTGTCGTCGAGAAGAAAGACGAAGGCGTAATTGCTGAAGTTAAAAACACTCACAAAGCTTTTCACAAAATCCTTCTCAATGTTTCCGTTGGCAATCATGTCTACCTTGCTGGCCCTGCTGGTGGCGGTAAAACCCACGTAGTTGGGCAGGTTGCCGAAGCGCTTGGCAGACCTTTCTACACTACTGGCGCGCTACTGACGAAGTACGAAGCAATCGGCCATGTTGACCCGAATGGCAACTATCACAGCACGGCAGTTCGCGAGGCTTACGAGCACGGCGGAATTCTGAACTGGGATGAAGTAGATGCTTCAATGCCTGCCGCTTTGGTCGCGCTTAACGCGATGCTGTCCAATGATGTTTATCAGTTCCCTGACAAGGCAGTAAACAGGCACCCTGACTTTGTAGTGATTGCCTCGGGCAATACTTATGGTCGCGGCGCTGATCGGGAATATGTCGGCAGAATGCAACTTGATGCTGCAACGCTTGATCGGTTCGCGTTTATCTCTTTCGAGTATGACAACGCGGTAGAAGATGGCATTGCTCGCGCTGAGTTTGAGGCGCATGGCGGTGAAGACTTTGCCAAGCTGGGTGAATGGATTGCCAAGGTTCGCAACACCCGCGAACTGGTAGCCAGGCACAAGCTTCGCATGGTTGTCAGCCCAAGGGCATCACAAATGGGCGCACGCTTGCTGGCGCGAGGCTGCTCTATTGAGGATGCGTTTGAAATGCTCATTGCAAAGGGCGTCAACGAGGACACGCGGTCTAAGCTGGCTGCGTAATTCAAATGAGCGAGGCGGGGAAATCCCCGCTTCTCTAAAACAGAGAGACACACACATGACTACACACAAAAACGAAATGACTTTTAACAGCGTGCAAGAGTTTGCAAAGCACGTAAACGAAACTCCGCGCGCCGAAGGGTGCGAAGGAACATCATCTGACGAAGGGCACTCCCCATCGAAAAAATGGGATTTCAATCTCGGTTATCGGGGCGCGCTGAAGTTTGGGCTAGGCGAAGAGCACTGGGAAGAGGGCGCAAACAAGATTGCGGACACAATTGTAAACGCCTCTGAATTTCGCGGCGCAGTAAGCGCACAAACGATGGAATCCTCCGTTGTCGGGTTTGCACCTAACGTTCCGGCTTATATCAATGGCGAGCCTGAGTGCATGTTCACGATGGAAGAGCAGGAAGTAGAAAGGCCGCACGTAAGAATTGCCTACACTGGCTTTTCTTGTGGGTGCAGCGCTGACGCGATTATGAACCGGGGCGTTGCCTTGTTATCGCTTGTTGATGCTTTGGAATCTCAAGGCACACGCTGTGAAGTTTGGTTTGACGACAACATCCCTGAGAGAATCATGGATTGCGATGATCCTTACGAAAAAACAGACACCTGCATTCGTACCCGCGTATGCGTAAAAGCGGCAGATCAGCACTGGGATGCTGCGACGTTTGCGTTTGCGTTTGCGCATCCGGCTTTCTTTCGGCGTTTGCTTTTTAAGCGGCTGGAAACGGTAGCCGACGCAAACCATCACACGCGCGGCGGCTACGGCAGGCCATGCAAGATAGCGCGCGATTACGATATTCACTTTGACTACATGGAAAACGATAGCGGGTATTACTCGCTTGAAAGCGCGCTGAAGAAAATGCAACGCATCGCAAAGGATGCGGGGCTTGACGTTGAGTTAATACAGGAGGCGGCATAAGCCGCTTCCGCTAACAGGAGAACGCACACATGAAACCAGAATGGGAAACAGAACCTAACGAATGGAGCGGCGAGCTTTGCCATGCGCGCCGCAATCCGACAACGCTGACTTGGTGCGGCTATGTCGGTATTCCGGCAGGGCACCCTTGGCACGGCATGGATGGCGACGACATACCAGCGGACGTGCACGGCGGCATAACTTGGGCAGATCGCTATCTGCCCTGGGCAGAGCCTGACGGGCTGTACTGGATCGGCTTTGATTGTGCTCATTCGTATGACTTTATGCCGGGGATACAGCAAACGGCGCTTCTTGCCGATGGCACATATAAAAACCTGTCATTTGTGCAGGATCAGATTCGCTCCTTGATGGAGCAAGCCGTACACGCGGCAATTCATAACAGGAAAACACACACATGAGCGAACGAATAGTGAACAGAAAACTGAAAATGAAGCGTATGACTAATGGCCGCATTGCGTGGGGTGCCTTGTTGGGACCGGCTACCGCTGGTAGCTGGTTCATGGTTCCGCATTCTGAAATGCACAACGCGCGCGTTGCGCTGACTCGGTACAAGTCGGCGAATCCGAAATTCGATTACACGACCAAACAAGTGCAAGACGGTTTGCGTGTGGAAGTAGTGAGGGCATCACAATGAGCGACTGGGTTGAAGAACTTAAACAGCACAAAACAAGGGCGGCGGTTGCGTCTGCAATTGCTTTGATTTTGCGCGGCGCTGAACACGCAACTGATATTCCGCAAATCCTGATCGAAGACGACCGGGGCGGAACTGGCACCTGGGTTGTGCGCTTTCAATCGCACGAAGGCATTCGACTGGATGATGCGATTTATCGTGTCGCTCAGGGAACTATGGAAGCGGAGAAAGAATGAAAGACGACAAAGACGAAATCGTAACGCCGGGCCAGATTGTTTTAGCGATCCTGGCCCTTTTTATTATTTTATTCGGCGCTTCAATCGCTGACTGGCTTGTGCCCATAACATAGGAACACACACAAATGAGCTACGACCAAATTGCATCATTCACACAAGCAAAAGCTTTTGATCTTGTGGATAGCATTGTCTCGGAATATGAATCTTCTTCTGAAGGCGCGGACAAAGAAATCGCCTTGTGCATGGTTTTCGGGTTTCTCGATATAGCGTGGGAAACGACAGTGGAAGCTTTGCAGCAAGGGGTTGGTGACGACCATGTTGCGGATTTAATAGAGCGTAGATTGACGCTTGCTCGAATAGCTACTTTTCACAAGTACAGCGAAAACGATGCAAGTCTTAAAATTGTTGCCGACGAACTCAAAGAGGTTAACGACGAATTAAAAGCTATCGCTAATCGTAGAGGCTTGCGCATAGTCTGACAGCAAAACAAACGAACGAACGGGAGAATTTAAAATGGAATTAACTGAAGAACAATTGCAGCACTTGGTTGAAGGCATTCTTGCCTGCATGGTTTGTCTGGTTGAAGACAATTCAATGATTGAAGGCAGAGACGCTGAATGGGCTTTGCGCGCCCTTGAGCTATTTGGCCCCGCTATTGTCTCGCCCCGACCAATAGAGGACCAATTGCAATGAGCGACATAAACGAACTTGAAGAAATGGCGGCAGAACCCCTGCTGCCTGAACTGGAAGAAAGCATAACGGACGGACCATTAGGCCCGATGATTGCAAATGAGTTTTGTCATTCGGTTGTGTTTCTACCTGGACTGGCAAACCGTCAGTACGAACAAAACAAAAAGTCGGCTTACGATTCTTTGGCTAAGGGTGACTGGGAAGGATGGGTGTTCAGGCATGAGCGCCCTTATCGAACCAATGCGCTTTTGCATTTGATCCATCACGGGCACACAAGCCTGTTAGATCGTTTGTTTTGCAAAACCGCGCGACAAACTTGGATGGATTGCGAAAACATTTGCCAGCACCTAGAAGACTGGGAATGGATTTTCAAAAACACCGACGGCAACTTGTGGATGGATGAAGAAGAGCGGGTAACGCTTAACGCTTTGTCCGACCGCATTAAAGTTTATCGCGGGGTTTGCAATGACCTTGGTGTCTCTTGGTCGCTGAGCTTTGAAGTCGCAAAGTTTTTTGCAAACCGTCAAATGAACGAATCAACAGGCATCGTGAGAGTCGGATGGGTTCATAGGCGCGATGTGTTTGCGTACTTGTCAACGCGAGGCGAAAAAGAACTGATTGTTCTTGATCCGGACAAGGTGCACTTGTCTAAAGGCATAGACGTGGGCCTCCCCGACAATACGAACTGACGGAGCGTGTGACAATTTGTCACACGGGGGTTAAAGTTTGGGCGCGCCTTGTAATTCCTTGTGTGTGGTCCTCCTGCACGGCGCGCCCGGTTCCGGCTAGGCTACGGTTTCTGCCTTCTGGCGGACTGCCGAACCTGAGCCGGAACCCCTTATTTCCCGCCAGACTGCCTGTAAGCCCTTCTGGGGCGTTTTCTCCCCGACCCTATGCCGTCCATTACCCATGCCCACAAACGCCCCTAGAGGCGCTTACACGGGCTAGAGCGACCATAGGTATTTCTTAATAGGTTTATATGCACCCGTTATGGGTGAAGAAAAGGCCCGGCCAGGGAGCGATGCGCTACCAAGGGAAAGGGGAGGAGGCTCCCCTGGCCGGACCAAAAAGCACAACGAGGGAACGGGAGAGAACACACGTTGGCTTTCTTGTCAGAGACTAGTTGCTTTTCCGTCGTGAGGCGGGATAGTCTCTGACGTTCGCGGTGCGGGATCATCACTTCCCATCGCTTCAGGTGAAGATAAGAAGGCCACCTTCAGTTGCAACGCGAATAGCGCGAATACTAACAAGCCAATTCACCGAAGCAAGCACCGCTCATTTTTTTTAGGAGCGATGTATGTCTTTCGATCTGATGAAACAAGCCCTTCACATGGAAGGGTTAACCCCAACCGAAAAACTCACCCTTGTAACGATTGCCAGCCATGAGAATACAAAGACTGGCAGGTGCAATCCGTCGCTAACAAGAATAGCCAACATTACCGGCTACACCCGGCGCGGCGTAATCAAAGCCGTGAATTCTCTTGTTGGGAAGGGACGGTTGATTAAGGTTAGAGGCGGGAAGTCAACGCAATATGAGGTAGTGAACGAGGTTCACCTAGTGAACGAGGTTCACCTAGTGAACGAGGTTCACCTAGTGAACGAGGTTCACCAGACTAGTGAACGAGGTTCACCTGTACTAGTGAACGAGGTTCACCCAAACAAAGAAGAGAACAAAGAAAGAACAAAGCCGGCGACGAGCGCCGGCAGCAAAGATTTCAAGATTGATATTCCGGGCTTCAATCATCGGGCATTGCCCAAGCGGAGAAGTCGGGTTTATCAGTAAGGGGCTTTCCCATTAACGATGCGCCCAACGGAGATTTCTAAGTCTTAGGAAAAACGGGCGCGGTCAAATTGAGAGGGCGCACAATCACTGACCGCATTTTTAACAAACGAACAAACGAACGGGGAAAAAGATGGAAATGAAAGGGTATCCGGCATGAGCGATGCACCGGAAAGGATCTGGCTGAACCTGGGCCACGAGGAAATCACCTATCAAGAGGCAATGATGGGTGAGGTTTCTTGGTGTGAAGATCGGCAGGGTAATTGGGACGTGGAATACATCCGCGCAGACCTGATCCCGTGGGAGGAGATAGAGGCCGAGCTTGAAAGACACAAAGAGGTTGTAGCCGCAGTAGGAAGGCTTATGGACATGGATGATTACCCCGACACGACAGGCGATCTCCTCCGCAAGATTCTGGCAGCAAGGGAGGAAGGGAATGAGTGACGACGTATTAACGCATGAACAGGTGGCGGCCATCTTGCAGAACTATATTCGCATACGGTCACAGACTTGTTACGCCGCATCGCTGACGATGCAACGAGACCGGATCGCAGAGCAAGCGGCAGATCGCATTGAGGAACTTGAGCGGGAGAACAAAGCGTTAAAATTCCGCTTGTGCGATCACGAAGGCTGTCAGTATCAACATGAGTGGGGATGCCCTCACGCCGATGCTTGCGGGGAGGAAGCATGAGCGATGTTAACAAACGAACGGGAGTTCAATTTATGCCAACAGAACTTTTTACTTTGGCGCGGCTGGCTGATTCCTTGGAGTCTGCTATGTCTGCGCTTCACTCACTTGAGCATCACGAATCGCTCATTCCTTTGAAACAAGAAATTCAACGCACGCTGCCGTCCGTTATTGAAATGGAAAGAGCGGCAGTGCAGGCAGAAAAAATGAGAGACGGGAGAAACATATGATCGACTTTGGAACCGATCCACACAAACTGCATAGGCGCGATGCACCACTAACCAGCGTTGCCGCCGCGCACGCTGTTGATACGACAAAAAAGGAAAGGATGGTTTATGAGATTGTCTTAGCCTTTGGAGAAAACGGCTGCATCCTCGATGATGTTTGGCGCTACCTTGTGGCTACGCAATACCCTAACAGGCCAGCGCACGACCCTATCTTCATGAGCCTGGGCAACACTGTATCTGCGCGATTTAAAGCGCTGGAAGAAAAGGGTTTGATTTACTACACAGGAGAAACCAGGGCAGGCGCGAGCGGTAGACAATCGAGAGTGCGCGTTGCCAGTGTTTTCAAAGAGGCTATGGAGAATCGCCATGACAGCACCGGATAGGATATGGATGCTCGATGGCGACGTAGAATCATGCTTGGATTACCGACCAATGTGGAAAGGTAAGCCTATGGGCGTGGAGTACATCCGCCGCGATGCTTTCCCAGTGGAAGAGATAAGGGCGGAAGTGGCCGAAATGGATAAGGTCTCGGATGAAGAATACGCAAACCTTTACCCATTCACGCTCACTTCACTGATACGCAAAATCCTCACCCTATTAGAGCAGGAGGAATCACCATGACAGCACCGGATAGGATTTGGTTAGGCCATTGGCCCGATGAAGAGTGGGGTGACGATTGGCGTTATGTTATTTCAACAAGAAAGGCCACGGCCGCTGACTTTGACGATGAAGCGGTGGATGAACCGCAAGCGGTTGAGTACATACGCGCAGACCGCTACGTGGAAATCATGGGCGAGAAAGACGATCAGACGTTTCAGGAAATGAAGCAGCGCATCGAGGAACTGGAATCCCTCCAACGGGAGAATGAAAGATATCTATCTCTTCTGCGCATTGCAGAGTCGTTTCTTTGCGACCCTAGAGCGGGGGCAATTTCAAATCACGTAGCATCGGAAATCAGAAAATGCTGGGAGTGCCGGGATGAGTGACGAGGTGATGCTGATCGGGGTGCTGCGTCTCCCCATGGAAGCCTGGGACGATAGCGAACTGTTCAAAGTGCAACGCCATGCCAGGTACATTCAAGCGGCCGATCTGATTGAGTCTCAGTGGCAGCGCATCGAGCAACTGGAGCGCCGTGACGAATTCCAGCAGGAAGTTATCGTCGCGTCACAAGCTCGCATAGCAGAATTGGAACAACAGAGAGAAAAGGAATGAGTGAAGCGATTATCTTAGAACGATTCGCATACATGCCCGACCGCACGTTGGGCCGCTTGTTTTTGCCGGGTTCAGAAATGGGCGCGCTCGCAGTGCTGGAGAATCCCTGGTTGCAAAACCAGCCTTTTGTTTCTTGCGTGCCGGAGGGTGAATACGCTTTGAAATGGCACAAATCTCCGCGCTTTGGCATGGATCTGCCGATGCTTGTAAGCGTGCCTGATCGAAGCTTTATCCTGATGCACGTTGGTAACAGGCCAACGGACACGCAAGGGTGCATGTTAATCGGAACGTCTTTCACTGAGCGTTGGGATTTGTCGCAAAGCGCCGATGCTATGGAGCGCTTGTTATCTTATCTCAAAGGGTTTTGCGGTGGTCTGGTGATCAGAAGTGTCAGAGCAGAACTCTGAGCCGGTCCTGGCATTCAAAACGATAAGCGGCGATTTTTACTATCTGCCGCTTTCTAAACTCAATCAGCTAAAGGAGGAATTTCATAACAAAGACGTGGACGGCGTGCTGAGCACGATGCGCTCAAAGCTTGAGCACGGCGACTACTCTTACAACAAGCGAGGCATGATGAATGCCATTCGGAACTGGCTGACTCGCGCACCAGCGAGGCGCGAAAAACAAACCAACACAGTCAGGCCCGAACATAGCTCGCACCCAGCTTTGCGAGCGCAGCGCGAACGTGATTCGCTACCGGCTGGTCCGGCCCCGAAATACAAAGACCCGGAAGAGGTACAAACCCTTTTGCATGGTTTGCAAAAAGAGTTGAGCGCTATTCCTCTGCCAGCACAACAAGAAATCAAACGGTACAAGGTATATGAGTGCAAGCATCCAGACGCGCACCTTTCTTACTTTGGCAAGTGGTTCTGGTGTCCTGAGTGCGGCACTTATCGTGAGCAGTACTTGTGCCCAACAGATGTGTTGGTTGACTTGTTGAGGCGGCGGATCAGCCAAAGAGACTACGAGTCTTATTGCTGCGCAA
>Ga0316187_10005543_pt1 | contig 10892 bp, 9 predicted proteins | sample CroRivburrow1_MG_FD_204927 | JGI IMG/M metagenome (GOLD analysis project Ga0316187, IMG submission 204927) | Coastal sediment microbial communities from Maine, United States - Cross River worm burrow 1 | ecosystem: Environmental > Aquatic > Marine > Coastal > Sediment | place: USA: Maine...
CCGACACCCTCGGGGCTGATGCCGAGCGCGCCCATGTCCCACGAGTTCAGCAGGGTGCCGTTGAGGTCGACCTCGAGGATGCGGTTCTGCGCGTCCTCGCCGAGGAAGAGCGTGCCGGTGTTCGGGTTGAACGCCAGGCCGTCCGGGTCGGTAGAGCCCGCACCGGTCAGGTCGACGGTCTGCAGCAGGTTGCCGGCGGTATCGAACTCGGCGGCGGTCCGCGTTCCACTGTCTTGGGAGACCCAGATCGTGTCCGTGGTCGGGTTGTAGGCGACGCCGGACAGGTCGTTGATGCCAGCCAGCGTCGAGAAGCTGAAGCCGGTCGCGAGTCCGGTGTTGCCGTCGACCTCGAAGACCGTCTCCGACTCGTCGCCGAGCCAGACGATGTTGGTCGCCGGGTCACAGCCGACGCCGATGGGCAGCGTGCCCGGCGTCGGGAAGGACCCGATCAGGTTGCCCGCGCGATCGTACTGGTTGAGCAGCTGGGCGGTCTCGTCCGCGATCCAGATTTCCTGCGTGGACTCGTTGTAGTCCAGGCCACCAGGGAAGATCGTGCCGGGGTTCCATTGGGTGACGATGGACTGTGCGGCGACGGGGGAGCCGAGGCACAGGGCCACGGCAATTAGGGAAAAGTATTTCATGGTGAGAGGGGTGAAATGAAGTGGGGGGTGCCGGGGGGCGACACTTGAGTTGCACTATAGAAGAAGGAGCGAACTACGCGAGATTGGGTTCATTCTGCGGTAGGTTGGCCTCCGGAGCCCGCTGTTGCGTCGGCTCCCCGATGCGATGAAGAGGACCTTCCTGCTTCTGATGGCCCTGCTCTGGGACTCGGAACGCGCCTCGTGGGTGGTCGCCACGCTCGAACGCCGCGTTGCCGGGGAGAACCCCCTCGTCCAGCGTGTGCAGGTCACCGCGGTGATGGAGTACGTCGGCGGCAAGTTGCCGTTCCGCATCTGGCACTGGCAGGCGGTGGCACTTCCGCTGCAGGTGCGCGAGGCCGCGGTCGAAAGCGTGCCTGTGCGCGAGGCCCGCTAGCCGTCGACCGCGGCAAGTTCCGCGAGCAGCGCGTCGCGGGTCGCCGCGTGCGCAGGGTCCGGTGCGAGGTCGCGGGTTTCCCAGGGGTCGGTGGACAGGTCGAACAGCCGCACCGTGGTGGTGCCGCCGTGCTGAGCCCACAGCAACTTCCATTCACCGCGCCGCAGCGCGCGCATGCGCCCGGCATCCGGCCCGTCACGGCGGACGTCCCCGGTGTCGTAGGCGAGCAGCAAGCTGTCGCGCACGGTGTCCTGCTCGCCGCGTACGACCGGCAGCAGGCTGCGCGCGGTGGTGCCGCCTGGGGCTTCCAGGCCGGCAGCGGCACAGAGCGTGGGGTGCAGGTCGTGCAGCCAGCACAGCGCGTCGCTGCGTCCGCCGGCAGGAATGCCCGGTCCGCGCAGCACCAGCGGCACGCCGGCGCTGTGCTCGTAGACGTTCTGCTTGCCGAGCAGCCCGTGCTGACCGACCGCCAGCCCGTTGTCGCCGGCGAGCACGACCAGCGTGTCGTCGGCGAGTCCTGCGGCGTCGAGCGCGTCGAGTACGCGACCGATCTGCGCGTCCAGGTGCGAGACCATCGCGAAGTAGCCGGCGAGATGCCCGCGCACCTCTTCGGCCGTGCGCGGAAATCCCGCGAGCTTCTCGTCGCGGACCCGCAGGTCCCCGATCGGGAAGGGGTGCTCCGGCAGGAAGTTCGGCGGCAGCGCCAGTGTCTCCGGGGCGTACATCGACGCGAAGGGCTCCGGCGCCATGCGCGGGTCGTGTGGCGCGGTGAAGGAAAGCCACAGGAAGAAGGGCTGCTCCTGGTCGCGCCGTGACTCCAGGAAGCGCACCGCCTCGTCGGCGAAGATCTCGCTGCTGAAGCCCTCGGCGACGTAGCGTGCCGAGCCCGGATAGGCACCGCTCGGGTCGAAGTCGTGCACCGGCACCGCGTCGTGGTCGGACATGCCGCCGAAGAAGATCGCTCCGCCACCATCGAAGCCGGGTGAAAGCGAGCGGGGGCCGTTGTGCCACTTGCCGACCACGTGGGTGCGATAGCCCGCGGCACGGAACAGTTCCGGCAGTGTCGGTGCCGGACTGACGCCGCGGGTCTCCGCAGGGGCGTCCCAGAGCATGGTCATGCCGAGCGGCAGTTCGCGGAAGTGGCGGCCGGTCATCAGCATCGCGCGGCTCGGCATGCACACCGCACCGTGCAGCGAGCCCGCGACGTAGGCCGAGGTGAACGCGAAGCCCTCGTCCGCGAGGCGGTCCATGTGCGGGGTCCGGACCCGCTGGTCGCCGAGCGCCGAGATCATGTCGCGCCGCTGGTCATCGGTGAGGAGCAGCAGCACGTTCGGTCTCCGCTCCGGGGCCTGGGCGGCCACCGCTGGGGCGCCGGCCTGCGTCCGATCCGCCGCGGCCGCGGACGGCGGCCCGTCCGGGGCCGAGGCCCCGCATCCGGCAGCCAAGGTGGAAAGCGTGGCAAGCAGCGGTGCGAGGACACGATCCATGGCCCGCATGCTAGCCGTTACGCAGTCGTTACCGGAATCGATGGGGCTGCGTCGTAGTTTGAGACGAGATGAGGAACGCCACCATCATGATGCTGCTGCTCAGCGCGCCGCTCGCGGCGCAGGAGCTCCCGGCGCCGTCCGGGCTCACCGCCGTTTCCCACGTGGTCATGCCGCAGACGCGCGGCTTCCCGCTGCACGGGCAGGCCGGGGTCGCGGTCGAGGCGGTCCAGGTCAAGGTGCGCATCGTCGAGGGCACGGCGCGTACCACCTTGGACGTCCAGCTGCGCAACCGCGGCGGCGTGCGCGCCGAGGCGGTACTGCTGGTGCCGGTGCCGGACGGCGCAGTGGTCAGCGCCTTCGACTTCGAGGGCGCGGGTAGCGAGCCTTCGGCAGCGCTGATGCCGGCCGATGAGGCGCGCCGGCTCTACGAGAGCATCGTCGCGCGCGTCCGGGACCCCGCGTTGCTCGAGTTCGCCGGCCACGCGCTGGTGAAGAGCAGCGTGTTCCCCGTCGAGCCGGGCGGCACGCAGCGCGTCCGCATCGTCTACGAGCACGTGCTCGATGTGGACGGCGGGAGGTTCGACTACCTGCTGCCGCGCAGCGAGTCGCTCGACGTGCAAGTCCCTTGGGACGTCGAGGTCTCGATCGAAGCCGGCGCGCCGGTCAGCATGGTCTATTCGCCGACCCATGATCTCGAGACGGAACGGGTCGACGACCGCACGCTGCGGGTGCGCGTGGCCGAGGCCAGCCGCTTCGACCCGGGAGCCTTCCGCCTGAGCTTCCTGCTCGAGCGCGACGCCGTCACCGCCTCGTTGTTCGCCTACCCGGACCCATCGATCGGCGGCGGCTACTTCCTGCTGATGGCCGGCACGCCGGCGAAGCTGCCGCCCGCCGAGCAGCGCACGCGCCGCGAGGTGACGTTGGTGCTGGATCGCTCGGGAAGCATGGCCGGGATCAAGATGGACCAGGTGCGGGCCGCGGCGCTGCAGGTCATCGAGGGCCTGCACGACGGCGAGACCTTCAACATCGTCGACTACGCGACCACCGTCGAGCGCTTCTCGGCGGCGCCGGTCGTCAAGGGCCGCGAGACGGTCCTGCGGGCACGCTCCTACCTGGAGTCGTTGCGCCCGAACGGCGGCACCAACATCCACGACGCGCTGGTCGAGGCCCTGCGTCAGCCGCCGACCGGCGGGATGCTGCCGATCGTGCTGTTCCTGACCGACGGACTGCCGACGGTCGGCCGCACCGCGGAGCCGATCATCCGGCGCATGGCGCAGGAGGGCAACCCGCACCAGCGGCGCATCTTCGCGTTCGGTGTCGGCAACGACGTCAACGTGCCGCTGCTCGACGGCCTGGCCGACGACACGCGTGCGCTGGCGACCTACGTGCTGCCGCAGGAGGACGTCGAGCTGAAGGTCGCGCAGGTGTTCCGCCGGCTCTACGGCCCGGTGTTGTCGGGGCTGGAGTTGCGCGCGGTCGGCGAGGACGGGGTCGCGATGCCGGCGCGTATGCATGACCTGACGCCCGAGCTGCTGCCCGACCTCTACGAAGGCGACCCGCTGATCGTGCTCGGCAAGTACCGCGGCGAGGCACCGCTGCATCTGCGCGCGGCGGGGGACTACCTCGGCGAGCGGCGCGAGTTCGCCTTCTCCTTCGCGCTCGACCACGCGACCGTGCGCAACGCCTTCGTGCCGCGCCTGTGGGCCGGTCGTCGCATCGCCTATCTCGCGGACCAGGTCCGACAGCTGGGCGCCGGCGGCATGTTCGGCGGCGGGGCGCTGACGGCCGCGGAGCAGGCCCGCTATCGCGAGCTCGCCGACGAGATCCTGCGCCTGTCGACCGAGTTCGGCGTGCTGTCCGAGTACACCTCGTTCCTGGCGACCGAAGGTTCCGACCTGGGCGACTGGAACGGCCTGGTGGTCGCCTGTCGCACCAACCTCGATCGACGCGCGGTCGGGGAGCGCTCGGGAGCCGGCGCAGTCAGCCAGGGCCGCAACTTCAACGAGGGCAAGATCGCGGCCAAGCTGAACTACCAGAACGGCATGTGGAACGCGGACCTCAAGAAGGTCGAGATCGCCGGCGTCCAGCAGGTCGCGGACCGTTGCTTCTTCCAGCGCGGCGCGCAGTGGATCGACGGCCGCCTGGTCGCCGAGGAGAAGCAGCTCGAGGCCGACGTGGTCATCGAATACGGCAGCACCGAGCACATGCTCCTGGTGCGCGAACTGGCGGCCGAGGGCCGCTCCGGCGTGTTGGCGCTGCGCGGGGAGATCCTCCTCGAGCACGCCGGCCGCAACGTCCTGGTGCGCGCCCCTGAGGCGGCGCCGGACCCGAACCTCCCGCCCGCGCCTCGGCGCGTCGGCGTAGACCCGCAGCAAGCGCAACAGGAACAATAGTCATGGGAATCCGTACCGCCACCGCCACTCTCGCCGTCGTCGCCGCGACCTCGGCACAAGCCTTCCAGGAGCCCGCGCCGGAGACCGTGCGCGTCACCTCGCGCGGGGTGGTCGTCGCCACGCCGGCCGACCACGCTCCGCAGCAGTCCGCGCCGGTCGTCGAACTGGCGATCTGCCTGGACACCAGCGGCAGCATGAGTGGCCTCATCGAGACCGCCAAGCAGCGCCTATGGGCCGTGGTCAACGACCTGGCGCTTGCCGAACCGACGCCGCAGCTGCGCGTCGCGCTGCTGACCTTCGGCAACGACGGCCACGAGGAAGCCGACGGCTGGGTGCGCGTGCACACCGGCTTCACCACCGACCTGGACCTCGTCTCGCAGGAGCTGTTCTCGCTGTCGACCAACGGCGGCACTGAGCTCGTCGGTCGTGTGATGGACTCCGCGCTGGGCAAGCTGGCGTGGACCGATACCCCGCACGCCCTCAAGCTGATGGTCGTCGCCGGCAACGAGTCGGCCGACCAGGACCAGGTCGTCCGCTTCCATGACGCCAGCGCCGCGGCCATTGCACGCGACATCATGGTCAGCTCGATCTACTGCGGCGGCGATGCTGACGCCGAGGCTCCAGGCTGGAAGCAGGTCGCGCTGTTGGCAGACGGCTACTTCGCGGTGCTCGACCACAATGCCGCTCCGCTCGCCATCGAGACCCCGTTCGACGGACGCTTGGGCGAACTGTCGACGGCGTTGAACGGGACCTACCTGCCGTACGGCGAGCTCGGCGCGGTGGCGTGCGAGAACCAGTGGACGCAGGACGCCAATGCGGCCAGCTTGAACGGCGCGGTCGTGGCGCAGCGTGCGGCGACCAAGGCCGGCAAGCTGTATCAGACCTCGCACTGGGATCTGGTCGATGCCTGCAAGCAGGAGGGCTTCGAGCTCGCCAGCGTGAAGGAGGAAGACCTGCCGGAGGCGATGCGCACGATGACGCCGGAAGAGCGCGCCGCGCATGTCGTGAAGATGGGGGAGGAGCGGGTCCGGCTGCAGGCCGAGGTCTCGGGTCTGACCGAGAAGCGCGACGCCTTCGTGCTCGAGAAGCGCCGTGAGGCGGGGCTGGAGCAGGGCGACGAGTTCGACCGCGCCATCCGCGAGGCGCTGCGCGCACGTGCCGAGGCCAAGGGTCTGCGCTTCCAGGACCCGCAGCCCTCCGCGGAGGCGACGGCCGATGAGGACGACGGCCTCACCCAACTGACCGAGGAAGGGAAGCGGCGTGCGGCCGCGGGTACGCTGGGGTCGAAGGGCGACTTCCGCAACGAGCAGCCGGAGGTCGTCGAGCAGCCTTGAGTCGCCCGACCGTCCTCGTCGTCGAAGATGACCGCGCCGTGAGGCGCGGTCTTTCCGGCGTGCTCCGCAGCGCGGGCTACCGCGTGCTGGAGGCGGAGGACGGCGCACGCGGCGCCGAGACCGCCACCGACGCAGCGGTCGACCTGGTGCTGCTCGACGTCATGCTGCCCGGACGGGACGGCTTCTCGGTGCTCGAGCAGTTGCGGGCGGTGCGGCCGTCCCTGCCGGTCATCCTGGTGACCGCGCGCGGCGCCGAGGAGGACCGCGTGCGCGGCCTGCGCGGCGGCGCAGATGACTACGTGGTCAAGCCGTTCAGCGCGCCGGAACTGCTCGCCCGGGTCGAGGCGGTGCTGCGTCGCAGCGGCAGCGGCCCGTCCGGTGTCGCGCGGCTGCGCGCCGGGGCGCGGTTGGTCGACCTGGACCGCCGCGAGGTGCAGCGCGACGGAGGCGCCGCCGTCGACTTGACCGAGCGTGAAGCCGAGATCCTGCGCTACCTGGTGGCGCACCGGGAACGTGCCGTGACGCGCGAGGAGCTCCTGCTGCATGTCTGGCGTATCGACCCCAGGGGTCTGCGCACGCGCACCGTGGACATGCACGTCGCGCGGCTGCGCGGCAAGCTGCAGCACGACGGCGAGGCCGAGGTCGTGCACACGGTGCGCGGGCGCGGCTACCGCATCGACGAAGCGGTCGCCTTCGAGGAGGGCGGCGCGTGAGTCGGCACGCGCGTTTCTGGTGGGCGGCGTGGGCAGTAGGCGGCCTGGCCTGCCTGAGCGTGCTGGCCTGGATCAGCACCACCGCGCTGGATCTGCAGCGCGGCGAGGCCCAGGCCCGCGCCGAGACCGCCGCGCAGCAGCGCGCGCACGACGCCGTGTGGAGCATGGACTCGTGGATGGCGCTGCTGCTGTCGCGCGAGGCGGGACGCGCGTGGTACGAGTACAGCCCCTACCACGAGGCGCAAGGCGACAACTACACCACGCTGCTCAACGAGATCCCGAAGGGGGCCATCCTGGTGCGCTCGCCGCTGTTGACCTACGACTCGGACCTGCTGCCGCTGCACTTCCAACTCGGCGCGGACGGCGGGCTGCGCTCGCCGCAGGTGCCGCTCGGCAACCTGCGCGACCTGGCTCAGGCGACCTGCGTACCGGGTGAGGTCATGCAGGTGCGCGACGAGCGGCTGGCCGCGCTTGCGCCGCTGCTCGACCGCGCGGCGTTGCTGCCTCGTCTGGCGCGTGCCGAGGACGAGCTTCTCGCGGTCACCGAGACCGGTGCCGCGGAACTCGTCGCGGAACCGGTGCAGCGCGAGTGGAACGCGCGCGCGCAGTCCGTCGCCGTGGCACAGAAGAACCGTGGCTGGATCGAACCGGGGACCGCCGACGGCAAGCTCGATCCGGCGGCGGAGGACGCCGGCACGCTCATCGGTCCGCTGGTCCCGCTGTGGCTGGGCGATCCGACGGAGCCGGCTCTCGTCTACCTGCGGCGGGTGGTGCGCGGCGAGGAGGTGCTGCTGCAGGGCTTCCGTGTCGACTGGCCGGCCCTGCGCGAAGTCCTGCTGGGGTTCGCGGGCGAGGATGTCGCGGGGCTTGAGCCGCAGATGGGGGATACCGCCGTCGCCGCGCCACGCCTGGTCACCGTTCCGGCGGCGGTCCGCGCGTCCCCGGTGCGCGCGGACACGAGCGTACCGGGCTGGACCCAACGGGTCATCGCGGTGTCGTGGCTGGTGGTGGTCGCCGCGCTGCTGGCGACCGGGGCGGCGCTGCGTGGCAGCGTGCGCTGGGCCGACTCGCGCAGCCGCTTCGCCTCCGCGGTCACCCATGAGTTGCGCACGCCGCTGACTTCCTTCCGGCTCTACACCGACCTGCTGAAGGGAGCCGACGAGGCCGAACGGGCGGAGTACCTGGACACCCTGGACCACGAGTCCGCGCGCCTCTCGCGGCTGGTCGAGAACGTGCTCGACTATGCGCGCCTCGAGGGCGGCCGCGCGCCCGGCGCGACGCAGCCGGTGACGGTGGATGCAGTGCTGGAGCGCGCCGAGGCGGCGTTGGCCGGTCGCTGCCGCGAAGCCGGCGCGCGCTGGGAGATGCGCTGTGACTGCGCGCCGGCAGCGGCCGTGCTGGCCGACGAGGATGGCCTGGCGCGCGTGCTCGGGAACCTGGTCGACAACGCCTGCAAGTACGGCGGCGGCAGCGTCGAATTGCACGTGGCGGACGAGGACGGCGTGGTCGCCTTCCGCGTCTGCGACGACGGGCCCGGCCTGCAGCCCGGCCAGGAGGAGTCGGTATTCCGGCTATTCGACCGCGCCGGGCGCGACTCCTCGGACCGTGCACCCGGGATCGGCCTGGGGCTCGCGCTGGCACGTGGCCTGGCCGCGGAATGGGGGGGCAGTCTCGCCTACGAGCGACGCGCGCAAGGCGGCGCCTGCTTCGTGCTGCGCCTGCCGCGTACCTGACACAGCCGGTCGCCGCTATCCTCTGCGTCCCATGCGTCGACTCCTTCCCCTGCTGTTGTTGGCCGCTTCCTGCTCCTCGGCCGAGGAAATCCCCGAGGGAGCAGGCGAGGGCCTGATCCGCTGGGATCGCACCACGCCGGCCGGCGCCGAGTCATTCGGGCGCCCCGAATGGACGGTCGGCGACCGCTTCGTCTACGAGAGCGGCGACTGGCTGGAACTCGACCTGCGGGTCGTCGAGGTGTCCGACGAGCGCATCGTGCTCGAGGAGGTCCAGAGCGGCGCCCGCCAGATTCTCGACCACGATCTCGGTGTGCTGGGCCAGGAGGTCGACGGCGACGAGGACGCGACCCGGGTCAACGCGCCGGCCGACACGATGTTCCAGTTCCCGCTGTGGGCGGGCAAGCGCTGGGCGGTCGAGTACCTCTCGAAGCGCCCGGGTGAAGAGCCGATCCCGTTCCTCGTCGAGTACCACTGCGACGTGGTCGAGACGCTGTCCTTGCCGGTCGGCGAACTGCGTTGCCTGCGCATCTGGCGCACTGCGAAGGTCAACCTCGACCGCGAATACCAGGACCGCACGACGGTCTACTGGTATTCACCGGAGGTCGGCTACTTCGTGCAGAGATTGGAAAACGGTGTGCTCCTCTCATTGAGAGAAGCACACCGTCAGTAAGTCCGCGCCTAGGAGGCACGGGACCTGTGCCGACTACTCGGCGAACAGGAACTGGGCGTCGTCGATGTACAGCGACTTCACGCGGCCGTCCGGCGCGTCGACCGGAAGGTGCTCGAAGCCGGTGCCGGTGCCATCCCAGATGTCGTGCAGCCAGAAGTGGTACGGGTTGACGATGAAGAAATCGCCAATCATGGCCACGTACTTGGCGAGCGGGATGACCGGGATGAAGTAAAGGACGCCGTCGAGGATCGGCTGATCCACGTAGAGCTTCTGGTCGATGTCGTCGACCGTGCGATAGAGCTGCTGCGGACCGGCCGCGCAGGAGACCGTGCCCAGGAGAACCAGGACGGCCAGGATGATTCCGAGCTTCTTCATGTTGATGGCTAGGGGGTTTCGGGTGTCGGGGAGCGATTCCCCAGCGCGGGACTATAGCAACGCGGGGAATCCGCCATGCAAGGGGCTGAGCGGCGAAATTCCGGAAGCTCATCTTCGCGGGGGAGGCTCTATGCTGGGGAAATGGTGGGTCGGTTGACGCGTGCGGAAGCGTGGGAGAAGCTCGCCTCCTGGACCGAGGGCGACAGCCTGCTGCGGCACGCCCGGGCGGTCGAGATCACGATGCGGGCGGCGGCCGAGCGCTATGGCCCCGGCCCCGAGGCCGCCGACCTGTGGGGCCTCGCTGGCCTGCTGCACGATGCCGACTACGAACGCTGGCCGGACGAGCACCCCCGGCACGTCGTCGCCTGGCTCGAGGAGCGCAACGAGCGGGAACTCGCTTACGCGGTGTCGGCTCACTACACCCGATGGGGCAGGCCCCAGGTCACGGATCTGGACAAGGCGCTGCTGGCCTGCGACGAGCTGACCGGTTTCCTGATGGCCTGCGCCTATCTGCGGCCCGAGGGGATCGCGACGCTGACCGTGAAGTCGGTACGCAAGAAGCTCAAGGACAAGGCCTTCGCCGCCGGCGTGGACCGCGACGAGGTGGCGGCCGGCCTGGAGCTGCTCGGCGTGGACTTGGCCGAGCACGTCGCCTTCCTGGTCGAAGCGCTGACTCAGCACGCCGAGGAACTCGGGATCGCCGGCCGCTCGGCGGGGGCCGGCGGATGAGCGCACTGCCGAAGGTGCGGCACTGGATCTTCGACATGGACGGCACGCTGACCGTGCCGGTCCACGACTTCCCGGCGATGCGGCGGGAGCTCGACTTGCCGGAAGGGATCGGCATGGTCGAGGCCATCGCCGCGCTGCCCGAGCCGGAGCGCAGCGAGCGTCACCGCCGGCTCGACGCCATCGGCCTGCGCTATGCGCGGATGGCTCGCGCGCAGCAGGGCACCCGGACGCTGCTCGAGGGGCTGCTTGCCGCGGGCAACCGGATCGGGCTGGTCACGCGCAACAGCCGCGAGAGCACCTCGGTGACGCTGGCCCGCGCCGGCCTGGACGACCTGTTCGCGGCCGGTACGGTGTGGACCCGCGACGACCCGCCGGCGAAGCCTGCGCCGGACCCCCTGCTGCGGCTGTTGACCGATTGGGGGG
>Ga0316187_10005544_pt1 | contig 10892 bp, 9 predicted proteins | sample CroRivburrow1_MG_FD_204927 | JGI IMG/M metagenome (GOLD analysis project Ga0316187, IMG submission 204927) | Coastal sediment microbial communities from Maine, United States - Cross River worm burrow 1 | ecosystem: Environmental > Aquatic > Marine > Coastal > Sediment | place: USA: Maine...
GGGATTTTTATACTCTCCAACGATCTTCTTATTATTAATCAAAAAGAAGACAAACAGGATCAGCAGAGGCATCAGAATGGGACTCACAGCCTGTGATGCGATCATAATGACCACCGGATTCCCATGAAACACCGGAACGATCAGCCCCAGTAGAGCGACTCCGAGTACGGCCAGACGTACCGGGGTGCGACTCATGTTACGCGGCTTATCCAGGTAATCATAGACAAGCCATGGTCCCAGAAGGTATCCGGGGAACAGGGAGGAAAAGGCTGCGGCAATAATTCCAATCACAAAGATCGAAGAAGCCATTGGGCCTGATATGGGTTCCAGGGTCTTCACCATATCAATGGCTTTTTCCACCACGATCCCACGGGGATACATGGTTCCTGCTGCTGCGGCCAGGATGGCGGCACTTACCAGGAAGGTCAAGACCAGAGAGATGATAGCATCCCTGTTCTCAATTTTAAGATCCTTCAGGGTCCATTTTTGTTCGGCCACCAGGTAGGTGCGGGAAAGCAGGACCACAGCAGCCATAGTAGTTCCTACCAAACCGGCAAGGATGAGATGAGCATCCGATCCATCAGGAATTTCGGGGACCATTCCTTTGATTATTTCTGAAGCGCTGGGGATTACCATAAACATGGATCCTATAAAACTGATTCCCATCAAGGCCACAATGACCGACATGGCCCGCAGGAAGAAGCGGTGCTTGCCAAACCAGAACAGGTAGTAGAGGATGGCGATTATGATAATGGCTGAAATAGCCGGATGCAGGCCCTCTCCTCCGGGCGAAAGCATTTTGGTCCACTCCTGGAAGACATCGGTGGCAATGGCAGTCAGGCCAATAACAGAAGAAATCACGGTGATCATCAGTCCCACTATAATGATAATGGCAGCCAGGCTACCGAACTTTGACCTGATGAGATGAATCAGGGTTTTCCCGGATAGTATCGTAAGACGACTGATACTTACAATCATAATATAGGTGAAGAAACAGGATAAAGCCAGTGCCCAGGTCATGGACATACCGTACTTGGCGCCGGATGAGGCCAGTGTAGTTACACTTCCTGTTCCAACCACATAGCCGATAATGAAAATACCGGGCCCTATGGAACTGAGAAACTTCTTGATTTTACTCATGAGTCAACAAAATACAATTATAATGCGGGGGCGGCAAATATGAAAAGTAGGGGGTTACTCGCCGCAGGGCGGCTCGTGAGCCAGGGGGAGGCCTGCACAAACCGTAAAAAGTTATTACTCACTTCGTTCGCAATATCCTTTTATTTCGCTACATCCCTCGCTCAAACAAGTTTGGCTCGATCTGCAGCAAAATAAAAAACCCGATCTTTCGATCGGGCTTTTTATGGGTTTGTGCGGAGGAAGAGGGATTCGAACCCCCGGTACCTTGCGGTACAACGGTTTTCAAGACCGCCGCATTCGACCACTCTGCCATTCCTCCGGCCGCGAAATTAGTAAAATTTTGGGATTTTGTTTAAAATTTGGGTTGACATTAAGCTATGTTAGCAGTGACGGACTATTCAGAAGATATGGTCGAAAAACACCCTAGAGACCCAAATAAGTCCGTTTTTGGTATGATTCTTATTTGGATTTTGTTTAAAAACTCAGTATTTGTCCACATTTCAGCGTTTTTTTTTAGGCGGTTTCTTGCGCGGCTAAGAGAAAAAATTATATTTGTATAGAATTTGGCTAGAAAAGTTTGAAAACATTTACTAACCCTTAAATTTCATTTATTATGAACAAAGCACAATTAATAGATGCTATTGCTGCTGAGGCCAACCTCACAAAGGCAGATGCGAAGAGAGCTCTTGACGCTTTCATCGCTACCACCACTGGTGCATTGAAGAAAGGTGACCGTGTTGCCCTGGTTGGATTCGGATCATTCTCAGTTTCTGAGAGAGGTGCTAGAACCGGCCGCAACCCACAGACTGGAGCAGAAATTAAAATTGCTGCCAAGAAGGTTGTTAAATTCAAAGCTGGTAGTGAGCTTGGAGACGCTGTCAAGTAACAATATTTGAACTGCACTAAAAAGGGGGCTGATGCTCCCTTTTTTTTTGCTAAATTGTTGAGGATGGATAAGTTCACACTGGATCTGATCGATCATCTCTCAGGTTTTGTCACTGAAAACAGGCTGTCGCTTTTCAAAAAGGTCTTAGACGGGCGAAGCCGTTATATCACGGTATTGCTTGAAGATATCTATCAATCTCAGAATGCATCGGCCGTATTACGAACCTGTGATTGCACGGGCATACAGGATGTACATATTGTTGAGCAGCAAAACGAATATGAGATCAACCGCGATGTGGCCCTTGGATCCAACCAGTGGTTGTCCCTGCATTACTACAATGAAGACAAGGACAATATCTTTACTGCTGTTAAGGCATTGAGGGAAAGGGGATACCGCATTGTAGCCACTTCTCCGCATAAGGAAGGCACCACACCCGAATCATTCAAACTGGAAAATGGAAAAGCAGTTTTGATGTTCGGTACAGAGTTAAATGGTCTTACAGATCGTGCTCTTGGCCTGGCTGATGAATATATCCAGATTCCCATGGTGGGTTTTACGGAGAGCTACAATATATCAGTCTCTGCGGCCATTGCTCTTTATTCTCTCAGGAAGCGATTGGAATACTCGTCGCTGGAATGGAGAATCAGTGAAGATGAAAAAAGCGATTTGCTACTTAAATGGCTGCGGGCAAGTATCAAGATGTCAGGTCAGATCGAGACGAAGTTTATTCAGGAGTATGGTTCTGATTTTTAATTGTGGTTTGCCAATGTTGTATAGTTTTAGCTATCTTTGATTAACAGATGCTTTCCGAGGACAAATAAGTAGCATTGTTGGATTAAAATATTTTCGCGATGAATTGCATGATTATTGATGATGATACCCTGTCGAGACGGATTATCGAGGAGTTTATTCAGAAAACGGACGGACTGGAACTGATTTCATCCAGCGGGGATCCGGTTGAAGGCATCAACCTTCTCAAAAAACATGACGAGATTCACCTGATCTTTCTGGATATTGAAATGCCGGAAATGACAGGTATTGAACTGCTCAATACCCTGAAAAATCCTCCCCAGATAATTATAGTATCATCCAAAGGGAAATATGCCGTCGACTCCTATGAGTATGATGTGACTGACTATCTTCTGAAACCTGTGGATTATGGTCGTTTTTACAGGGCAGTTAGCAAAGCTTTCAAGCGTTTTGAACTTATGACTGCAGAGCAACTGGGCAAAGATGAGATCTTCATTAAGAAGAATGCCACCCTGGTTAAGCTTAAGTACGACGATATTCTATGGGTGGAAGCTCTTGAAAATTATGTGATCTTCAATACTTTTGCTGATAAGTACACCATACACTTTACTATGAAGGCCATTGAGCAGAAGCTGCCGGCCAACAAATTTACCCGTGTACACCGCTCCTACATTGTGAACACCTCTTGTATAAATGTTATTGAAGATAATTCCGTGATCATCAAGGTGGAGGACGGTGTAAAATCGATTCCCATTGGAAAATCGTATAAGGAGAAGCTGATGCGGGACATCAACCTGATCATCAAGTAAAGATGTACTCCAAACGACAGTTGTTTCTGCGCCATGTGGCGCAGACTTCTGAACAATCCCTTCAGTTCGAGATAGAGCGAGCCGAAGGGGTTTTTTTTTATGATAGCGCGGGCAAGGCCTATATCGATCTGGTGTCAGGTGTTTCTGTATCCGCACTGGGCCATGGTCATCCGGCTGTGCTTAAGGCTGTAAAGGATCAGGCGGACCGCTACCTTCACACCATGGTGTACGGGGAATTCGTTCAATCTCCACAGGTAGAATATGCGGAATGGCTCGCTGCCAGACTGCCAGAGGGTCTCGACAATGTATTCTTTGTCAATTCGGGCAGCGAAGCCATCGATGGGGCCATGAAACTGGCCAAACGATGTACGGGCAGGGGAAATTTTATTGCTTTTGAAAAAGCTTATCATGGAGGTACTCATGGTGCATTGAGTTTACTTGGAGACAGGAAGGCCCGTTCGGGTTTCCTGCCCTTGCTTCCGGGGATCAAACACCTGGCTTTCAATTGTGAGGAGGATCTTCAGCAGATAAATGAAGAGGTGGCGGCGGTGATTCTGGAACCCATCCAGGCCGAAGCAGGGATCATTGAACCGGAGGGTGAATTTTTGTCCAGACTTAGTGAACGCTGCAAGCAGGTGGGGGCCTTATTGATCCTGGATGAGATCCAGACTGGCATGGGACGGTGCGGAAAGTTTATGGCATTTGAGCATTATGGGGTGCGTCCCGACATTCTTTGTCTGGCCAAAAGTTTCGGAGGTGGTATGCCACTGGGTGCATTTATATCTTCCAAAGAGCTGATGCATAAGTTTACCTTTGATCCACCCCTGGGTCACATCACCACTTTTGGGGGGCATCCGGTTAGCTGCGCAGCGGGATTGGCTGCACAGAAAGTGGTGGAAGAGGATAAATTGATGGAAAGGGCACTTAGGATGGAGACCCGCTATCGCGAGGGATTGAAGCATTCCCTGATCAGGGGGATCAGGGGCAGGGGATTGTTCCTGGCTGTTGTGTTGGACGAGGGAGTGAATGTGGCCCGTTTCATTTCCCAGGCCTTTGAGAAAGGACTGGTCATCGACCAGTTCCTTTTCTCGGACGATTCCTTCCGGATAGCACCCCCATTGATTATTTCCGAAGAAGAGGCAGATATTTCTATGGAACGGGTGCTGTCTGTCCTCGACGGATTGATGAAATAAGAAAATGAAAGATTCTTCGTTCATACTGTAATATGACCAGAGCGTTTACCATTCTGATATCCCTTTTTTTTGCTGTTTCCATCCAGGCACAGGAGACCGAATACCTCACCCTGGTCAAATCGGAATCCCGGCTGCAGGTCTTATTTAATCAGCTTTATTCCGACACTCTGTCAGAGGTGGATCCCGTGCTTGACTCCATCCTGGCGATCATGAGAGTGGCCCTCTCGGAACAGGGTTCCATGGAATTCCCCTGGAAGGGACTGAAGCGCATAGGGGTGGTCAGCTCTGAAGATGGAAAGCTCAGGGCTTTTAGCTGGCATGTTATGGATGATCGCGATCATTACCGCTATTTCGGGTTTATTCAGGTTGGATTGAAGAAAGGAAAGGTAGGACTCTATGAGTTGCGTGACAATAACAAAGCCCAGCGTGGAGTCATGAAGCTGAATCAGAGTACGGATGAGTGGTATGGGAAGTTGTATTACCAGATTCTCAATCACCGGCACAAGAGAAAAAACTATTACACCCTGCTGGGAATGGATTTTAATGATTCGCGTTCCACTATTAAGAGCGTGGAAGTGATTGAACTCCAACGGAACCAGCCCAGGTTTGCGAATGAAATGTTTTTCAATGGCCGGGACAAAGTAGATCGAGTGGTACTGGAATATACCGACGAGGTGACTATTTCCGTTAGTTTCGATCCGGATCTGAAGATGATTACTTACGATCATCTGGTCCCCCGCCATCCCATTTACCAGAACAATTACGAATACTACGTTCCAGATGGCTCCTACGATGGTCTTGAATTCAGCGATGGTCTCTGGAACTACTACAAAGACATCGATGCAAGGAACATGAACTGACATTACGTCAGTTTTCACCTCTTGGCATATCATTTGTCACACTGGTGAGCGGATGTAAACCCAAAAAATTATTGAACGATGCAGAAAGGTAAAATCAATGTTACCACGGAGAACATTTTTCCAATTATTAAGAAATTCCTCTATTCGGACCATGAAATATTCCTGCGGGAGCTAATTTCCAACGCAGTTGATGCCACTCAAAAGCTTAAGACACTTGCTTCGGTAGGTGAATTCAAAGGAGAGCTGGGAGACCTGACCATCAGGGTGGATGTAAATAAGAAAAAGAAAACCCTGACCGTAACTGATGCAGGGATCGGGATGACAGCCCAGGAGGTAAAAAAATACATTAACCAGATTGCCTTTTCCAGCGCGGAAGATTTCATGGAGAAGTATAAGAATGACAGCAATGCCATTATCGGACATTTTGGCCTGGGATTCTATTCATCTTTCATGGTTTCTGACAAGGTGGAAATCTCAACATTATCGTGGAAAGATAAGGCCAAAGGAGTGGACTGGAGCTGTGACGGCAGTCCCGAATACAACCTGGACGAGACCGAGAGGAAAGATCGCGGAACCTCCATCACCCTTCACCTCGATTCTGACAGCACGGAATTCCTTGAGGAAAGTAAGATCAGCGAACTGCTCGATAAGTATTGCAAGTTCCTGCCCGTGGAGATTGCTTTTGGAAAGGAGAAAGAGTGGAAAGACGGCAAAGAAGTAAAGACCAAGAAAGACAATATTATCAATGAGACCAGGCCCTTGTGGACCCTTCCCCCGTCAGAAGTAAAGGATGAAGATTACAATGAGTTTTATCGCAATCTCTATCCCGTTGGTGACGAACCTCTGTTCAACATTCACCTGAATGTGGATTATCCTTTCACACTTACCGGCATCCTGTATTTCCCTCGCATCAAGAATAATATTGAGATACAGAAAAACAAGATACAGCTCTACAGCAACCAGGTATTTGTGACCGACTCGGTGGAAGGTATTGTTCCAGAGTTCCTGACCCTGCTTCACGGGGTGCTTGATTCGCCCGACATTCCCCTGAATGTTTCCAGGTCTTACCTGCAGAGTGACTCAAATGTGAAGAAAATATCTTCTCATATAACCAAGAAGGTGGCCGACAGGCTGGAGGAAATTTTCAAGAACGACCGCGAACAATTCGAACAGAAATGGGATGATCTGAAGTTATTTATTGAATACGGAATGCTTTCGGAGGAGAAATTCAGCGATCGCGCCGAGAAATTTGCCCTTCTGAAGAATGTGGACGGGAAGTATTTTACCCTGTCTGAATATGAAGAGTTGATCAAAAAGGAGCAAACCGATAAGAATAAGACCCTGGTTTACCTCTATGCAACAGATAAGGAAGGGCAATTCTCTTACATCGAAGCGGCCAAGGCCAAAGGCTATGATGTATTGCTGATGGACGGTCAGCTCGACACCCACTTCCTGAACCACCTGGAACCCAAACTTAAAGAATCCAGGTTTGCCAGGGTGGATTCAGATATCGTGGACAAACTCATTGAAAAGGAGGAGAGCAGGGAGTCTAAACTGAGTGCGGAACAGCAGAGCGATCTTACGCCGATTTTCCAGGCGCATCTTCCCGGACAGGAGATGAGCTATATGGTCAGCTATGAATCTCTTTCTGAAGAAGATCGTCCGGTGATGATCACCCAGAGTGAGTTTATGCGCCGTATGAAGGACATGCAGGATATGAGCGGACAGGCATCCATGTACGGAAATTTCCCCGATTCTTATAACCTGGTAATCAATGCCAACCATCCGCTGGTGGGTAAAATTGTTGAGCAGACGGATAAGAAGTTAGGAAAGAAGCTGGAAGAACTCCGCACGGAAAAGAAGGGATTTTCCGAGGAGCAGCAGCTTCTTGAAAAAGCCAAGGAGGGCAAGAAGGAGGAGGAAGTCCCCCAGAGTGAGAAGGACCAGATGGAGGATGTTAACAAGAAACTGAATGAGCTGGAGGACAAGCGCATTGCTATGCTGAAGAAGCATGGCAAGGATCAGAAGCTGGTGAAGCAGCTCATCGATCTTGCCCTGCTGGCCAACAATCAGTTGAAAGGAGAGGAGCTGGCCGCTTTTGTAAAGAGGAGCGTGGAGCTGATTAAGTAGATCCTAAAAAAACAAGGTTTTAACCTCCCCTTTCAGGTAGTCTATGGCGACCTGGGACGGGGGGTTTTTTAATTCTGAAAGCCTCTCCAGGATCAATTTACCCAGGGTGGGTCCGGGTGCATCAGGCTTCACCTCTTTGGCGGTTTCGTTCACCAGGTTGATTATCTGGTTTTTGGCCGATTTCATTTTATCCCAGGCTTCAGTACTGATGTAAGTTTGCTGGGCGATGTTGTGTTCAAATTCGGAGGTGATGTTGCTTAGTAGTTCCTGTTGTATTTGCCGGGCCGAAAAATCGGAACGGCTAATTCTCAGGATCATACTATCCGGAGAGATCCGTTCCAGTAAAAGGATGCTGCGCTCATAAGCCTGGAGACGTACCGGCAGAATATCGTCGGTGAGGTGCATGTTAAATTCGGTTTTTCTTCTTTTGTCTTCGTTACGCGACCAGGTCCTGAGCATGACCAAAACAGTCAGAAAAACCACCAGTGCGGGGAGAGTGTACTTTAGGATCTCAAGCAAAGCTTCCATGTTGATTATTTTTTGAAACTTGATCTATGCAATATTAACGCAAATTATCACGAAAAGCGTACTTTTAGTCTCTGAAATAATATTGCCCACCTTTAAAAACATTTGTCTATGGAACAACTTTCAGCAAGAATTAATTCTTTGGCCCCTTCGGCGACTATTGCCATGAATCAGAAAGGCCGTGAATTGAAGGAAAAAGGCGTTGACGTGATCAACCTGAGTGTAGGAGAACCCGATTTTATAACCCCCGATCATATCAGGGAGGCAGCCAAAAAAGCCATTGATGGCAACTGGCACCATTATGCCCCTGTGGCTGGCTACCCCGATCTGCTGAAAGCCATTGTGGATAAGTTCAAACGGGAAAACAACCTTGATTATAAGCCCTCCAACATTATGGTAAGTGTGGGTGCCAAGCACTCACTGGCCAATGTGATGATGTGCCTGATCGACAAGGGCGAAGAGGTAATTGTTCCGGCACCTTACTGGGTTAGTTATGCCGAGCAGGTGAAAATAGCTGAAGGGGTAAACGTATTTGTGGATACTGATGTAGAGGCTGAATTCAAGATGTCGGCCCAGCAATTGGAAGAGGCCATTACTCCTAAGACCAAGGCCCTGTTGCTTTGTTCTCCTTCCAATCCCACAGGTAGCGTTTATACCAGGCAGGAGCTCGGCGAACTGGCTGCCGTTCTTGCCAAGCACCCTCAGGTGTATGTGATCGCCGATGAGATTTACGAACACATCAACTTTGTGGGTGGCCACGAGTCCATTGCCCAGTTTGATGAGATCAAGGATCGTTGCGTGATCATCAATGGTGTTTCCAAAGGATATGCCATGACCGGATGGAGAATCGGCTACATGGCCGGTCCGGACTGGCTGGTGAAGGCCTGTGGAAAATTGCAGGGTCAGATGACTTCCGGAGCCACCTCCATTGCCATGCGGGCTGCCCTGGAGGCACTCACAGGCGATCAGAGCTGTGTGACTGAAATGCGCGATGCATTTTTGCGCCGACGCGACCTTATCCTGGGTCATGTGTCGCAAATTGAGGGAGTGAAGTGTCCCACCCCCGGTGGAGCCTTCTATGTTTTCCCCGATTTCAGCACCTACATTGGCAAATCAGCCGGGGATCGCAAGATTGAGACAGACATGGATCTGTGCATCTATCTCCTGGAGGTTGGTCATATTGCCACCGTTCCCGGATCAGCATTTGGAAAGGATGGCTGTGTCAGGATATCTTATGCCAACTCGGATGAGAATCTGGAGAAGGCGATGCAACGACTGAAGGACGCACTGGCAGCGCTCAAATAAGCCTTAGGCTATTTCATCGGTCGCTGCTTTTTGTCTCCGACAAAAAAAGGCTCCCTCCCGAAATAGCCTTTAGGCTTATAAAGGGGCTGATCAGTTCGTGAGAAAGAAAGAAAACCGCTTCGGGAGACCGGGGCGGTTTTCACTTTATCTATGCCGGTATTTAAAATAAGGGAAACGATTTATACTATTTTTGCGTTAAAAGAGAGGTAATCTTAATGCTTATGTTTGAAAGAAGACGGACAAAGGGAATGGCAAAAGGGGTGAGGATCTCCATGTCCATGGTGTTCCTGGGCCTGGTGGTGATGGTTATTCTGGTTTACAAACTGTACGCAAGGATATTTGTAAGCAATGTAAGCATGGAGGCTGAGCAGGAGATCATTTACATCCCCACCGGGTCGGATTTTGAGTTTGTCCTGGAGGAATTGGAACAAAGGGGCATTGTGGAGAACCAAAAATCCTTTCGCTGGGTGGCCAATAAAAAGGAGTATGACAATAATGTAAAACCCGGTCGATATAAAATACGCAATGGTCTCAGTAACAATGATCTGGTAAATATGCTGCGCTTGGGGAAACAGGATCCTGTAATGGTGGTGTTTAACCATGTACGATCGCTGGATCATATGGCTGGAAAAGTAGCCAAGTATTTTGAGACCGATTCAGCAAATTTCGCCTCATACCTTTCCGATAGTGCACTCCCTTCAAAATATGGTTTTGAGGCAGCTACATTTACCTCCATGTTTATTCCTGAGACCTATGAATTCTACTGGACCACCTCTCCTGAAGAGTTTGCAGATCGTATGAACCGGGAGTATGAAAAATTCTGGGACGGGGAGCGGGATCGCAAAGCAGAAAAGCTGGAGATGACTCGGGCAGAAGTGGTCACCCTGGCCTCCATTGTGGATGAAGAAACCCTTTATAATGATGAAAATGCGAGAGTGGCAGGACTTTATTTGAACCGTTTGGAGGATGGAATCCCCCTGCAAGCCGATCCCACCCTGAAATTTGCCCTGGGCGATTTTTCCAGGCAAAGGATACTGAACAAGGACAAGGAGATCGATTCACCCTACAACACATACAAAAACAGAGGTCTCCCGCCCGGACCCATCACCATTCCTTCTGTATCGGCCATCGACGGGGTATTGGACCATGAGAGTCACAATTATCTATACATGTGTGCAAAGGCAGATTTCAGTGGTTATCATGCATTTGCCCGCAGCTATTCGCAGCACCAGAAAAATGCCAGGCAGTATCAAAGGGAATTAAATAGGCGAAGAATCTACAAGTAGAATACCTG
>Ga0316187_10005545_pt1 | contig 10889 bp, 11 predicted proteins | sample CroRivburrow1_MG_FD_204927 | JGI IMG/M metagenome (GOLD analysis project Ga0316187, IMG submission 204927) | Coastal sediment microbial communities from Maine, United States - Cross River worm burrow 1 | ecosystem: Environmental > Aquatic > Marine > Coastal > Sediment | place: USA: Maine...
ATCAGGCGTTGATTGAAATAGGCTCATATCCCGCCTTCAGCACATTGGAGTTATGCAGGTATTCGAGCAGCTGGTTTACCGATTCAGCCACGCTCTGGGTTCCACCCTCCAGCCGCACCTCGGCTGCCTCGGGCGTCTCGTAAGGGCTGTCAATACCGGTGAACTGCTTGATTTCGCCACGTCCTGCTTTCTCGTAAAGTCCCTTGGGATCGCGCTGCTGACAAACCTTTAACGAGGTGTCGACGAATACCTCGACGAACTGGGATTGTGGCAACATGTCGCGCACGATGCGCCGGTCGCTGCGAAAGGGTGAAATAAACGCAGTCAGCACGATCAAGCCGGCATCGGCGGCCAGTTTTGCGACTTCACCAACGCGGCGAATATTTTCCTTGCGATCGTCATCGCTGAATCCCAGATCCTTACACAGCCCGTGACGCACGTTATCGCCGTCGAGCAGATAGGTGTGATAGCCTTGCCGGGTCAGAATTTGTTCTAGCGCCCCAGCGATGGTTGATTTTCCCGAAGCGCTCAATCCGGTAAACCAGATTACCAGGGGTTCCTGTGACTTCTGTGCGGCGCGGGTTTGCTGATCAACTGGGTGGCTATGCCAAACGACGTTACTAGACATTATGGTTTCCTTGTATGAGAGGTAACTTGTATGGAGGCAAGTGTCTCGGCTCTTCGCTAAAAACTCATACCCCAGACAGGGTAAATTGAGGATTTATTTCGAGGTAATGTGATTGGCTTCACAAGGCTTTCCAGAGGCAATTCACTGTCTCCCCGGACCTCGAAACGAGGGTTCCATTTTCGAGTTGGCGCAGCTTGTTGCGAGTTCAATGGCGATTGGCCGCTGGTGCCAGTTTTGGGTGCTTTGCGGCGCGCGCGCTCCGGCGCACCTGGATCCTTGAGGCCTGGTTGCTGTGATGGGGCATATCGATTTGAGGGGCTTCAGTGATAGGCTTGCGGATTGTGGTGTTGTGATATCTGGAAGAAGATGAAGTTTCCCCTGTTGTTCAAGCGTCAGAGTGTGGTTTTGCCTACATGGTCAGGATGGCTGGTGATTTTGCTGACCATTATCGTGCTGGTTGTATTCCTGTTCCGGAATATGGCGCTTTTTCTGACGGTGAATGAACCGGTTGGGGCGGAATACCTGGTAATCGAAGGCTGGTTGGAAAAGGAGGAACTCGACCAGGGGCTTGCGTATTTTGCCGAGCACAAGTTCGTCAAGGCTGTCATCGTTGGTGGCCCTATCAGTAACTGCTTCGATGGAACCGATACCAGTTATGCCGAACGCGCCGCTGGCTATTTGCAGCGGCAGGGCCTGGCGGAGGAGCAGGCGGTCATTGTCAGGGTTCCGTACTCGGCGCAGGAGCGGACTTTTTTGAACGCTGTGATGGTGCGTGAGTGGTTCGAGCAGCAGGGTATTCGCCTGGCTCGGCTCGACGTTTTCAGCAGTGGCGTGCATACGCGCCGGTCTCGAGAACTGTATCGACGTGCTTTTGGTGAGCAGGTGGCCATCGGTATTATTGATGCGAAACCGCACAACTTCGATCCAGCATACTGGTGGCGAACGAGTGAAAGCGGTAAGTCTGTCGCCGTCGAATTTGCGGGCTGGATTTTAGTCAAATGCTGCTTCAGTCCGGGGGCGCCTGGGTCGCACCTGGAAAAATGGGGCGTCGACAGGACTGGGAATAGTGGTAATTAAAATGTCGAGTTTCCGGCAACCATTGTCTCCGCTAGCGACCTATCCGGACTTCGTTAGCGACCTCGGTGTTGCCAGGCGGCCCATAGTGAGCGCACATCGGTGCGTTCGCGGCGCAGCACCAGGGTAATCAGGATTTCTTCGGCGCCGGCGATCACGCACAGCCAGCTCGCGAGCACAAACGGCCATGCCGCGATCCCGGCATAGAGCAAGATATAGCCGGCAAAGGTGACCAGCACTGCGAGCTTCACGCTCCAGGTGTGATACCCCGTCAACCTGCCGAATTTAACCAGTCCGATCCCGGCCGGAAGCAGGATGCTGAACAGGATCAGCGTGTAGTGAAATAGCACTTCAGTCGTCAGTTCAGGCCACAGGATCCAGGCGCAGACCGCCATGGTGAGGTAAATGATGAAGTCGCCCCAGCTATCGAGATGCGCGCCGAGCGCCGAGGTCAATTTCAGGCGGCGCGCGAGGAATCCGTCGATCACATCGGTCAGTCCGGAGAAAATCAATGCCCCGAGAAACCAGACTTCCATCTGCTGAATGGCGAAGGCAAACAAAAGTGGCGCGATCAGGATGCGCGTGGCACTGATCAGGTTGGGGAGGCCGAAGAGTTCCTGCCTGAAGCTCATGGTCGGGTCGACTGGGTTGCGATAATTTTCAATCTGCAGAATATACCCGCTTATAAAATACCGTGCGCTGATTTATGCTTCGTTGTTCGTACGCACTCTACTCGGAAGAAACCATGCGCTATCAACTCGTTCTGGGCAACCAGGCCTACTCCAGCTGGTCGCTGCGCGGCTGGCTATTGCTTGAGCCATTCGGCATCGATTTTGCGCTCGAAGTCGTTCCGCTTTACGTGCCCGAGTACCAGCAGTTCGTCGACGCGAATTTCCCCGCCACCACGGTACCGACCCTGCTGGCCTTCGAGGGCGATGAAAAACTGACCATCTGGGATAGTCTCGCGATCGCCGAATTCGTGCACGAACACCACCCCGATGCGGGCATCTGGCCTGCCGACAGTCATGCCCGCGCCGCGGCGCGCTGTCTGTGTGCCGAGATGCATTCGAGCTATGCGGCGCTGCGTTCGACCATGCCGGTCAACGTTCGACGAGAATATAGCAGCTTCAAGCCGAGTCCCGAGGCGCAGGCGGATATCGATCGCATCGAGAGTCTGTGGCACTGGGCCGGAACCCGCTGGGGCGGGGCGGGGCCTTATTTGTTTGGTGAGGACTTCTGCGCAGTGGATGCTTTTTACGCCCCGGTGGCTAGCCGGTTGCGCACTTACGGCGTATCGCTGGGAGCGGAATCGCAGGCCTATGCAGATGCCTTGCTGGCACACCCGGCAACCGAGGCGTTTTATCGCGCCGGGCAGCGCGAAAGCTGGGTACTCCAATTCAATGAGTTCGATATGGCATAGGCTCTCCCGCTACCGTCATGGTCAATTCGTGGAGAGCAACCGCGAAGGGCGCGGTTTTATCTGCGGCAACCGCCTCGACTGGCAAACCTGGGGCGCGGCGCATGGCCGGTCGGCGAAGCGCCAGGAGTCGTCCGCCGCTACTCCGCTGCCTTGTTGGCGAAATTCCCAAGCGCCATGGCGACTTTCTGCAACACTGCATCGCAACCCTGGGTGTTATGCCGCAGCTTCAGAAACTGCGGGTCGTTATAGGAAATCCAGGTGTCGCCAGCGGCGTCCTGCCAGATCAGCGCTTTCTGCGGCAGGTCGATGGCGATGCTGCGGCTACAGAGCATCAACGGGGTGCCTACCTTAGGATTGCCAAACACGAGTAATTCAGTCGGCAGCAAGGTCTTGCCGGCTTTCTGCGCGCCGGCCGCGTGGTCGATACGCGCGAACACGGTCATACCCTTTGCACCAAGGATGGATTCCAGTCGATCAGCAGTAACATTGACCGAATGCGCGCTTTTGACACTGATCATGCCTTCACCTGCCGCGACTGACGCGGTGAACAGGCAGGCAAGAATGAAACCGGAAATAATTTTATTCATGCTGAATGATCTCTATTGGGGAGCCGACATGTTATCGCGAATCGATTTCTTTTGGGTAAGAATTCTGCCGGTTCACCTTGCGCTATCAATGAAAATTGATGCTGCCGGAGAAATACAACACCTCGATTGGGGCGCCCCCGGGGACAAAGTCATCGCCCAGGTCGTTGAGGCGTTCGAATTCGATGCGGAAATCGTAATCCGGGCTGAAGGTGAAGGCGAAACCGGCGCCATAGGTAAAATCCGAGCCGTCTTCATCGCTCGCGCTGTTGCTGGTGCCATTGCGGGTATAGTCGGCATGCCACGCCATGTAGCCCGCTTTGCCGTAGAAATAACCAAGTTCGGAAACCGGTATGATGCCGAGCAGCGACAGGTTGATCCCCTGTGATGTTGCGGTCGTAGATTCCGTGAAACCCTCGTTGCGCAGTTTTCCCAGGTCGTGAAATGCAATCTCCAGGCCCAGGTTTCGATGTACCCGTTTGCCGGCGTACATTTTGAAGGTGGTATCGGTGCCATCACAGTTATAGCCATAGTAATCGCAATTCGAATCGGCACTGGCAAAACCCAGGCCAAAACCGCCGTAGAAGGGGTATTCCGCGGCATGCTCCGCGCGTAGCGGCAGCGCCGTTAGCAGCAGGAATACGGCCGCAATGGTGCAACAGTTTCGGGGTGACATCGTGATCTCCGGGGCAAAGCCTGTAGTCTGATCGGCCTGATGGGTTGATACAAGCCGCCATTATGAAGTATCGGATAGCGGCACTGAAGGTTCGAATATCAGCTACTTTGGTCCCGGTAGCGCGCCACGAAACGGCGCAGGATTTCGCGTGCGTATGGCGTATCCTCGCGATTGACCGCCTGAATCAGGGAATCGGCTTCCCCGGCGGGAAAATAGCCGTGATGTTTATAGGCGTGGATTCTGACGGTAAACCCTGCGCCGTCTCCCTCGGGATGGAACTGTGTCGCATAAACGTTTCTGCCCACGCGGAACATCTGCACCGGGCAGGCTGCATTGCTGAGCAGCAGCGCGGCACCCGGCGGCAGGCTGTCGCAAGCTTCCTTGTGCCCGCACAGCACCGCGATCTGTGCAGGAAAGTCCGCCAGCAGATCGTCTTTCCTGCCGTCCTCGGTCACGTTGACGATGGCGCCGCCGACGGGTTCACCATACCGCTTCGAAATCGGCGTTCCCAGGTAGGAGCCGAGCAGGCCGCAACCGGAGCAGGCCCCAAGGAACGGAATGTCGCGCTCGACGACGATATCGAACAGGCGCTCGAAGTCGCCTTCGATCCTGACCTGGATGGGCTGCTTCTGATGTTGTGGTGTGCTGATGTCGAACGGGCTGCCACCGACAATAATCGCCGCATAGTCGTCCAGCGCTAACTCGGGAATGCCGCTGTTCTCGATGCGCAGGCGCCGCGTGTCAGCCGGATCGAGTTCGCCGTATTTGAGTATGGCCTCGAATTCGCTATCCGACGTGTCGTCTTCGGGGCGCAGTTGCAGGATCAGGAAAGGCTTTGATGGAGTCATGTCGATGGTTTCAATACGCGCTGATTAAAATTCGGGCACTCTGTGATTCAGGGCGTTCTCTGCCAGCCTATCGGTACCCGGCGGATTTGCCGCCAAATCCGCCGTAAGTATCGCTGTACTGGCCGCAGTGGGCAAGCGCCAGTGCCCGGTGGTAGCGGTAATTTTTGCTCCACGACTCGCGACCATCCTGTGGCACTGGATTTTTGGCGGCCTGCGCTTTTTTATCAAAGACTGTTTTCGAGCATTCTGCTAAGGTGCCTTGCTTTATCCACGGAGCGCTTTAGCAATAGCCACCCATCCCGCCTTCAGTCGTACCGAGAAAGAGCATTCAAACCGCGAAGACTGGCGCAATATTCGCGCCATGGCGCCGTATATCTGGGACTATCGTGGACGCGTGCTGGTCGCTGTGCTGTGCCTGGTCATTTCAAAACTGGCGATGGTTGGCGTGCCAGTGGTGTTAAAGCATATTGTCGACGGTCTCAATGTCGGCACGCAGCAGGCCGTCGCCCTGCCGGTTTTGCTGCTGCTCGTCTACGGCCTGTTACGATTCATCAATTCGGGCTTCAACGAATTGCGCGATGCGATCTTCGCGCGCGTACGTTATCACGCGATGAACAGCCTGTCGGTTTCGGTGCTGTCTCACTTGCATCGCCTGTCGTTGCGCTACCACCTGGAGCGTAATACCGGCGCCATCTCGCGTGACCTGGAGCGCGGCACCCAGAGCATCAGCTCGATCCTGAACTACCTGGTGTTCAATATCGTGCCGACGATCGCCGAGTTTGTGCTGGTGGCGCTGATTCTGTTCAGCCAGTATGACAGCCTGTTCGCGGGTATTATCTTTTTCTCGGTGATCATCTACATCGGCTTCACCCTTTCGGTGACCGAGTGGCGCATGCACTTCCGCCACGAGATGAACGCCCTGGATTCGACAGCCAACGGTCGCGCGATGGACAGCCTGATGAACTACGAAACGGTCAAATACTTCAATAACGACGACCACGAGATCAATCGCTATCGCAACACCATGGGCGAATGGGAAGAGGCCGCGGTGAAAAGCCAGACCACCATGTCGATGCTGAATTTTGGCCAGTCCGCGATCATCGCGATCGGTGTTACCGGCATCATGTTTCTGGCAGCGCGGGGGGTGATCGAGCAGGAGTTGACACTGGGTGACCTGGTGCTGATCAATACCATGATGCTGCAGCTGTTCCTGCCGCTCAATTTCCTCGGCATCATATATCGCTCGCTCAAGTACGCGCTGGCCGACATGGACATGGTGCTCAAGCTGCTGCAACGACCCGTGGAGATTACCGATAGCAGCGATGCTCGACCGCTTGACATTACGCGCGCCAGCATCGAGTTTCGCGATGTCGGTTTTCACTACAATGCTGATCGCCGCATCCTCGAGCATGTCAGTTTTAAACTCGAAGACGGCGAAAAACTGGCCATCGTCGGGCCCTCGGGTGCCGGCAAGTCAACCATTGCGCGCCTGTTGTTCCGCTTCTACGATATCGACCAGGGGCAGATACTGATCAGTGGCCAGGATATCGCCGGGGTCACCCAGCAGAGTTTGCGCGAGGCGATCGGCATCGTGCCGCAGGACACCGTGCTGTTTAACGATTCGATTCTCTACAACATTCAATATGCACGACCGCAGGCATCGTTCGAAGAGGTGCGCGAAGTCGCGCGCCTGGCCGACATCGATGACTTCATTCACCAGCTGCCACAGGGCTACGACACGATCGTCGGTGAGCGTGGGCTAAAACTCTCCGGTGGCGAGAAACAACGCGTTGCGATTGCGCGCGTGCTGCTGAAGAACCCGGCCATCCTGGTATTTGACGAGGCAACATCCAGCCTCGACAGCCAGTCCGAGAAGAATATCCTCGGTGCCTTGACGCGCATTTCGCACAACAAGACTACCCTGGTTATTGCACATCGACTCTCCACCGTGATCGATGCCGACCGCATCATCGTGCTCGAGCAGGGGCGGGTGCGTGAGCAGGGCGATCATGAATCGCTGATCGCAGCCGGGGGGTTGTATGCAAATCTCTGGCGCCTGCAGCAGAGAAAGGCTGAGGTCGAATGAGCGAATCCCCTGATCTCGGCCATTGCAGCGCGAGTGAACCGTTTGCGTTGCGTGTTATCGGTGACGAGATGCTGCCTGAATTCCACGACGGACACATCATCATCATCGATCCGGGTGGTCGTGTCGTTTCGGGATGCTTCGTAATTGCGAAGTACCAGGGTGAAATGATTTTCCGTCAGTTGATTGCTGAACAGGGCTGTTGGCGATTGCACGCGCTCGATACGCGTATTGCCGACATTCCGCTTGCCAATGGTCTTGCTGATATCGTCGGTGTCATCAGTCAGCGCTCGGGTAAACGCCGCAGCGAACATAAACGTTACGACGTAGCCGAGTAACCAATCATCCGTGATCGCCGTGCAAATGCCGTTCCGATTCGCTGGAATAACGATTTTCCCGGTCATCCCCGCGCCAGCGGGGATCTTGCAAAGCCACTAAGATTCGCGCTTGCGCGGGAAGGACGGTTGTCCCTCGACCCAAGGGGTCAGCGGTCCTCGAAGTGGTGGTCCGAATGGTGGAATGATCCTTAGAAAGTAGACCCGATTCCCCGTATACTGCGACGATAATTTCGGGAGGAAACCCATGTCAGACGAAAAACGCGAAAAAGCACTGAATTATCACAGTAAACCCACTCCCGGCAAGTTGCGCATCGAAGCGACCAAGCCGATGACTTCGCATCACGATCTGACCCTGGCTTACTCCCCTGGCGTAGCCTACCCCTGTCTCGAAATCCAGAAAAACCCGCTTGCCGCCGCCGAGTACACCTCGCGCGCTAACCTCGTCGGCGTGATCACCAACGGCTCCGCAGTGCTCGGGCTCGGCAATATCGGCGCCCTCGCGGCCAAACCGGTAATGGAAGGCAAGGCAGTATTGTTCAAGCGCTTTGCCGGAATCGACGTTTTCGATATCGAAATCGATGAAGCGGATCCACACAAACTGGCTGAGACCATCGAACGGCTGGAACCCACATTCTGTGGCATCAATCTCGAAGACATCAAGGCACCGGACTGTTTCTATGTCGAAAAATACCTGCACGAGCGTATGTCGATTCCGGTGTTCCACGACGACCAACACGGCACCGCCATCGTGGTAGCTGCAGCGATGAAATCTGCGCTCGAAGTGGTCGGCAAGGATATCGGCAAAGTCAAACTGGTTGCTTCGGGCGCGGGCGCCGCGGCGCTATCCTGTCTCAAACTGCTGGTCACCATGGGGCTCGACAAAAACAATATCCTGGTTTGCGATTCCCGGGGCGTCATTTATAGCGGGCGCACCGAGTCCATGGACGAGTACAAATCGTCTTTCGCGGTGGATACCGGGCTGCGTACGCTTAGCGAGGCCATGGTCGGTGCCGATGTGTTTCTCGGGCTGTCGGCGGGCAATCTGGTGACAGCCGAAATGGTCGATTCAATGAGTGAAAAGCCGATCGTGTTCGCACTGGCCAACCCGACGCCGGAAATCGATCCGGCAGAAGCAAAGCGAGTTCGCCCTGACGTGGTGATGGCAACCGGGCGCACCGATTATCCCAACCAGGTGAATAACGTGCTGTGCTTTCCATTTCTGTTCCGCGGCGCGCTCGACGCCGGCGCAACCGAGATCAACCAGGCGATGAAAGTCGCCTGTGTCGATGCCATTTCCAGATTGGCGCGCGCTGGCACCAGCGATGTAGTTGCCAGCGCCTATCACGGCGAGTCGTTGACCTTCGGCCCTGAATATTTGATTCCCAAACCGTTTGATCAACGCCTGATTCTCGAAATCGCTCCTGCGGTCGCGCAGGCGGCGATGGATTCCGGAGTGGCCGTACGCCCGATCGATGACATGAAAGCCTATCGGCAAAAACTCAGCGCATTCGTGTTCCGATCCGGATTATTCATGAAGCCGGTGTTCGACCTGGCGCGTGCTTCGAATATTCGCGTTGCATTTGCCGAGGGTGAGACCCCCAAGGTACTGCAGGCAATCGAAAGCATCCTCCAGGAACAATTGTGCGCGCCGATCGCCATCGGTCGTGAAGAGGTGATGCGAGCGAATATCAAGGAATATGGACTTACCATCGTGCCGGGCCGTGATTTCGAAGTCATGGAGTACCAGGACAACGAGGACTGGGTCAAGACTTTCCACGAAAGCACCGAACGACGTGGCACGAGCCTGTTGGAAGCACGCGAAATTTTGCGCAACAGCAAAACCACGCAGGCCGCAATGATGGTTAAAATGGGTCTGGCCGATACCATGATTTGTGGAACCATTGGCCGCTTTCATCGGCATCTCAGTCGCATCTTGAGCGTCGCTCAACAGGACGATGGATTCGATGAAATTTCGGCGCTCAGTATTATCATCACCGGTAAGCATACCCTGTTCATCGCCGACACCCATATCACCACCGACCCGACCGCCGAGGCCATCGCCGAGATGACGGTTCTCGCCGCCACCGAGGTGGCCCGTTTCGGCCTGAAACCGAAAGCAGCCCTGCTGTCGCATTCCAGCTTCGGTAGTCGCGATTCGGGGTCGTCACGGAAAATGCGCAAGGTATTGTCGTTGCTGCGCGAGTCACATCCCGAGCTGATGGTCGAAGGCGAGATGCAGGCCGAACTGGCATTGTCGCCCGCGGCCATGGCGAAACAATTTCCCAACTCGAAATTGACCGGTGTCGCGAACCTGCTGGTAATGCCCAATCTCGACGCGGCGCACATCGCGATGAACCTGATCAAGTCGGGAGCCGATGGTGTACCGATCGGCCCGATTTTGCTGGGCTGTGATATAGCTGCGAACATAGTAACCCCCGGGACTACGGTACGCGGCCTGGTCAACATGACGGCGATCGCGGCAGCGCGCAGCGCGACGGGGTCGCATTAGTCCATGCACCTGGTCATCCTGCTGCTCGCCGCGTTGGCGTTTTTCATTTACCTGACGTTGGGCGTTCGCGGTGATCCCGAGCGCCGCAAGTTGCTGGTGCTTTATAGCCTGATCGACATCTGGCTCGCCGCCGTGTTTCTCTATTTGCTGGTCACCGCGCTGATGCACTAGTTGGAAGCCTGATTACCATGTCGGGCTTATGGCTTGAGCATTAACTGCCGTTGCGACAGGTAGTCGTTCCTGAAATTCCCCATGTCGACTGAACGATAGCCGACGGCCTTTATTAAGATTTAAACTTACGTTATAGATTTTTTATATATAGGTCTCCGGGTTGTTGCGGCAGCCTTTGTTAATGTTTGGGGTACAACATGAGTCATACACAATATCTGCCGGCGCGCCAGCGCCTGCAGCGCAGTGAGCTGGCAGTTCCCGGTTCCAATCCCGCGTTGTTCGAAAAGGCAGCCAACAGCAACGCCGATTATGTCTTCCTCGATCTCGAGGATGCCGTCTCACCGGGCGACAAGCTGCAGGCGCGCAAGAACATTATCGAGGCGCTCAACGACATCGACTGGCGCGCGCAGGGCAAAACTATTTCGTTACGCATCAATAGTCTCGACACGCACTATATGTACCGTGACGTCGTCGATGTCGTCGAGCAGGCCGGTGATCGTCTGGATACGATTCTGATTCCCAAGGTCGGAGTCGCGGCGGACGTCTACATGGTGGACG
>Ga0316187_10005546_pt1 | contig 10888 bp, 11 predicted proteins | sample CroRivburrow1_MG_FD_204927 | JGI IMG/M metagenome (GOLD analysis project Ga0316187, IMG submission 204927) | Coastal sediment microbial communities from Maine, United States - Cross River worm burrow 1 | ecosystem: Environmental > Aquatic > Marine > Coastal > Sediment | place: USA: Maine...
GCCAGCGGATTCTGTATCTGGGGGCCGTACTTCGCTTTGTCTCACTGCTCGGCGCATTGATACTGGCGCATCTTCTGGGGCTACATCTTCTCGCCGTGGCCGGTGGATTACTGGTTGCACAATTGGCCCTTTTTGGGTACCCTGCCCTTCGTTCGAAAATAGAGTCCTGAGGGGGAGGCGTTTTTGTCAGAACAAGAACATGGCAGCACAATTGCCGACCATCTCCAGTACTGGACCTATGTCGTCGATGAAAAAAACCCGTTCATGCAGATTCATCTGGACACCATGCTCGTCTCTTTTCTGGTGGCAGCCGGCTTGGTTATTTTCAGCATGTGGCTGGGGAAAAGGCTGACCGCAGACGCACCGAGTGGCGCACAGAACTTTATGGAGTCGGTCGTCGATTTCATCAACCAGACGGTGACGGATAATTTCCCGGTAAAGAATCCCCTGATCGCCCCTCTGGCCATGACCGTTTTCATCTTTATCTTTTTAGTTAATACACTGGATATCCTGCCTGCCTATCTGATAGGCAATATCGCTCACCTGTTCGGTGTGACGCATTTCCGGCCGGTGCCGACCAACGACCTGAACCTGCCGGCAGCTATGGGCGTTTCAGTGTTTGTGTTGGTGTTGTATTACGAATTCAAGCTCAAGCCCGTGCATTTCATGAAGGAACTGCTGTTTGAGCCGTTTGCCAATCTGATTCCGAAGCCATTTGGGTATCTGATTGTGCCGTTGAATTTAATTTTGAAGCTGGTTGAAGAAATTGCCAAGCCGCTGTCATTGTCCTTCCGTCTGTTCGGAAACATGTTTGCCGGCGAAGTGATTTTCCTGTTGATCGCCTTCCTGCTGCTGGGTGGTGGTGCGGTTGGCATGTTCTTCGGCTTCTTTGTTGGCCTGGGCTGGACCATATTCCATCTGTTTATCGGATTGCTACAGGCCTTCATTTTTATGATTCTCACCGTGGTGTATTTATCTATTGCGCACCAGCCGGTGGAACACTGATCGTTTGAACGATATTTTGAATTAACTGGGATAGGAGTAGGTATAATGGATGCAACAACAATCATTACAGCTGCAACGGCGATTTCCGTAGGTGTGATTCTGGCCGCAGCCGGCCTGGGTTCTGCCATCGGTTGGGGCCTTATTTGTTCGAAGGCGCTGGAAGGTATTTCCCGTCAGCCTGAGATGCGGCCACAGTTGATGTTCAACATGTTCATCTTCGCCGGCCTGATGGAGTCTTTCCCATTCATCATCATGGCTTTTGCACTGTGGTTCCTGTTCGCCAACCCGTTTCTCGGCTAGGTAGTGACAGGCGCGAATATTAACGAAGGTGGCGAGGTAGTGTCATGAGTATAGACCTGACCTTTATTGGCCAGATAGTAATCTTCCTGACCCTGGTATTTCTGATGAAGAAATATCTGTATGGGCCATTGAACGACCTGCTGGAAGGTCGTGCCAAGAAAATTGCCGAGGGCCTTGCAGCAGCAGATGCTGGCAAACAAGCCAGGGCAGTGGCCGAGGCTGAAATCAAGGAACTGCTCAAGGAATCCAGGGTTCTTGCTCAGGAGATTGTCAGCGCGGCTGAAAAGCGTGCGGCTGAAATCGGCGAAGAGGCTGTTAACAAGGCGCGTGAAGACGGGCAGAACATTGTTAACGCTGCACGCGAAGAGGTAACGGCTGAAATTACACGTGCCCGTCAGAGTCTGCGCAAGGAAGTGGCCGATCTGGCTGTGCTGGCCGCAGAGCGTGTATTGGATGTCGAACTGGATGCCAAGCGTCATGCCAAGCTTATTGATGGCGTGATCAGCCAGGGAGTCGGCAGCGCATGAGCACACGTGCCATTGCACGCCGTTACGCCCGGGCATTATTTGAATTGGCCCAGGAAGGTGCGGATTTAACGGCTGGTCTTGAGTCTTTGGCCCAGGTGTCGCAGCTGGAGGGCGTAAGCAGTCTGCTTGCCGATCCCGAGCTTCCGCCCGAGGTGGCAGCCGGTGTTCTGAAAAAGGCCGCTGGCACATTGCCGAAGGAGCTTGTCACACTGATCGACATGCTTTGCGCTCGTGGCAAGGGTTGCCTGTTGGCTGAAATTGCCGAGTTGTATGAAGACATGCAACTTGAAGCAGAAGCCGAGGTTGTGGCCGAAGTGACCACTGCCGTCAAACTGGACGCCGAGACAAAGAACAAGCTTTCAGTATCTATTGCCAAGGGTCTTGGCAAGAAGGTGCAACTTCAGGTGGATGAGGATGCTGACATTATGGGTGGCGTCATCATTCGTGTTGGAGATCGGCAGATTGATTATTCCCTGCGTGGCAAGCTTGAAAGTTTGCGTCGCGCATTAGCAGCATAACAAAATTAAGGTTTCGTAGGGTAGAGGATAGCAACGATGAAACTGGATACCGCAGAAATCAGCTCAATTATCAAAGAGCAGATCAAAGGCTATAAGGCAGCGGCTGCAGACGCCAATGTCGGACGACTGATCTCAGTCGGCGACGGCGTGGCCCTTATTCACGGGTTGTCTGGAGCGATGTCTGGCGAAATGCTGGAATTTCCCGGCGATACCCTGGGCATGGTGCTCAACCTCGAGGAAGACAGCGTTGGTGCTGTGATCTTCGGTGAGTACACCCACCTCAGAGAAGGCGATCAGGTGAAATGTACCGGCCGCATCTTCGAGGTGCCGATGGGCCCCGGCCTGAAAGGACGCGTGCTCAACGCGCTCGGTCAGCCGATCGATGGCAAGGGACCTGTTGACGCAGCTGAACACGGGGCGGTGGAAAAGATCGCACCTGGCGTGATCGAGCGTAAATCAGTGGATCAGCCGTTGCAGACCGGTATCAAGGCGATTGACTCGATGGTTCCGGTTGGCCGTGGCCAGCGCGAACTGATTATTGGTGACCGGCAGACAGGCAAGACCGCCATTGCCCTGGATACGATCATCAACCAGCGCGATACCGGTGTGACCTGCGTCTATGTTGCGGTTGGCCAGAAGGCTTCAACGGTGGCTACCGTGGTGCGTACATTGAAAGAGCATGGCGCCATGGAGAATACTATCGTCGTAGCGGCTTCGGCTTCAGAATCTGCGGCGCTGCAGTTTATTGCGCCGTACTCAGGCTGCACCATGGGCGAATACTTCCGCGACCGTGGTGAAGATGCCCTGATTGTTTATGACGACCTGACCAAGCAGGCATGGGCCTATCGTCAGGTTTCCCTGATCCTGCGCCGTCCGCCGGGACGTGAGGCTTATCCGGGTGATGTATTCTACCTGCATTCGCGTTTGCTGGAGCGTGCCTCCCGCGTCGATGAGACCTATGTGGAGAAATTCACGAAGGGTAAGGTCAAGGGGCAAACCGGCTCGCTGACGGCGCTGCCGATCATCGAGACCCAGGAAGGCGATGTATCCGCTTTCGTGCCGACCAACGTGATTTCCATTACCGATGGTCAGATATTCCTGGAGACCAGCCTGTTCAACTCCGGTCAGCGTCCGGCTATCAATGCCGGCCTGTCCGTATCACGTGTGGGTGGTGCAGCTCAGACCAAGGCTATGAAGAAGGTTGGCAGCAGTCTGCGGCTCGATCTGGCGCAGTATCGTGAGCTGGCAGCCTTTGCATCGTTTGCTTCAGATCTGGATGAGGCAACACGCCAGCAGATCGAACGCGGCAAGCGTGGCGTTGAGGTGCTTAAACAGGACGAGAACAGCCCGCAGACCGTGGCTGAGATGACCGCGATCCTGCTGGCTCTGAACAACGGCGATCTGGACGATGTTGAGGTCAACCGTATTCATGACTTTGAGAAAGGCTATATGGCCTGCTTGAAGACGGAACATGCCGACCTGATCAACGGCCTGGACGACGTACCGACCCTAACCGATGAAGTGACCGCCTCCTTGAATAAGGCAATTGCCGACTTCAAGGCGACTGGCACCTACTAAGGAGATATCTGGTGGCATCTGCCAAGGAGATTCGCGGCCAGATCAAGGCCGTCCAGAACACCGCCAAGATTACCAAGGCGATGGAGCTTGTTGCTGCTTCCAAGATGAAGCGGGCGCAGGACAACGTGCTGGCGGCGCGCGCTTACTCGGAAGGTATTCACAGCGTGATTGCCAACCTGATGAAGGCGCATCCGGAATTCAAACACCCCTTCCTTGTCGAGCGCGAAGAGGTCAAGAGGGTTGGCCTGTTGATTATCAGCACCGACAAAGGCTTGTGCGGCGGTTTGAACTCCAATTCCTTCAGGATGACACTGGCCAAAAAGAAGGATATTCAGGCCGAGGTTGAGGCCTTGAGTATCGGTAAACGTGGCGGCTTGTTCATGAACCGTATCGGTGTGCATCTGGCTGGTAGCAGCGAAAACATTCCTGATTCACCGGACCTGTCTGACATTCTCGGCGTGGTTGAGCTTGCCATGAAGCAATACATGGAAGGCCACTTCGATGAGGTTTATCTGATCTACAGCGAGTTTGTGAATACGATGACGCAACAGCCGACTTATACGCGCCTGCTGCCCTGTCCGGTACCGGAAAAGCAGGAAGGTGCCTATTGGGACTACATCTACGAGCCTGAAGCAAAGGATGTACTCGAAGGCATTCTGCGTCGTTATGTCGAGTCGCTGGTTTATCACGGCGTGCTTGAAAACAAGGCATGCGAGCAGTCCGCACGCATGGTGGCGATGAAGAGCGCAACCGATAATGCCAAGGACATCGTGAAAGAGTTGAGCATTACGTATAACAAGGCCCGTCAGGCTGCGATTACGCAGGAGTTGGCGGAGATTTGCGCCGGTGCGGCTGCAGCCCAGTAAGTTTTATATAAAGAGAGGACTAAAGACATGAGCGTAGGAACAATTGTGCAAGTGATCGGCCCGGTAGTGGATATTCGTTTCCCCGCCGGCGAACTGCCTGAGATCTACAATGCACTGGTACTGGCTGAAATGGACCTGACACTAGAGGTGCAGCAGCACCTTGGTGATAACACGGTGCGTACCGTTGCCATGGGCACAACAGATGGCGTCAAACGCGGTATGACAGTCAAGGATACCGGCGCTGGGATCAAGGTGCCTGTCGGCGAGGCAACACTCGGCCGCATCATGAATGTGCTTGGCGAAGGCATCGATTTCGAAGGCAAGGAAGTGGCATCCAAGGAGCGCTGGTCTATCCATCGCTCAGCTCCGGCCTTTGATGAATTGGCTCCGGCTCAGGAGATTCTGGAAACCGGCATCAAGGTGATTGACCTGATGGCGCCAATTGCCAAGGGCGGCAAGGTTGGCCTGTTTGGCGGCGCTGGCGTGGGCAAGACCGTGAACATGATGGAGTTGATCAATAACATCGCCAAGGCGCACGGTGGTTTCTCCGTGTTTGCCGGTGTGGGTGAACGCACACGTGAAGGCAACGACTTCTATTACGAGATGAAGGAATCCGGCGTGCTGGACAAGGTCGCCCTGGTTTACGGCCAGATGAACGAGCCTCCGGGCAACCGTCTGCGTGTGGCCCTGACCGGCCTGACCATGGCTGAGTATTTCCGTGATCAGGGTCTTGATGTGCTGATCTTTATCGACAACATTTATCGTTACTCACTGGCTGGCGTTGAGGTGTCCGCTCTGCTCGGACGTATGCCGTCAGCTGTGGGCTATCAGCCGACTCTGGCTGAGGAAATGGGCCGCTTGCAGGAGCGTATTGCTTCGACCAAGACAGGTTCAATTACATCCGTTCAGGCTGTATATGTTCCCGCTGATGACTTGACCGATCCGGCGCCTGCAACAACGTTTGCGCACTTGGATTCCACCATCGTGCTCTCACGGCAGATTGCCGAGCTGGGTATTTATCCGGCAGTGGATCCGCTGGATTCGACTTCCCGTCAGCTTGATCCGAAGATTGTTGGGCTGGAGCACTATGAAGTGGCCAATGGTGTGCAGCGCACACTGCAGCGCTACAAGGAACTGCAGGATATCATTGCCATTCTGGGCATGGACGAGCTGTCCGACGAAGACAAGCTGGCCGTGGTTCGGGCGCGTAAGATTCAGCGCTTCCTGTCACAGCCGTTCCATGTAGCCGAGGTATTTACCGGATCACCTGGTGTTTATGCCAAGCGCGATGAAACCATCCGCGCATTCAAGGGCATCCTTGAGGGTGAGTACGATCATCTGCCTGAGCAGGCCTTCTATATGGTCGGCGGCATTGACGAGGCTGTCGCGAAGGCCGAGAAGATGCAGGCTAAAGGCTAATGGCAATGATCAGCGTACTGGTGGCGACAGCAGAGCGCGAGGTCTATCGCGGTGAGGCTGAGTTTCTGTCAGCGCCCGGAGAGGCTGGTGAGCTTGGTATTATGCCAAAGCACACGCCGCTTTTGACTGCGCTGAGACCGGGAGAGATGCGTATCACCAAGGAAGGCGGTGATATCGATGAGGTGTTCATCTCCGGTGGTTATATGGAAGTGCAGCCGGATGCGATCACCGTACTGGCCGATACCGCCGAACGTGCTTCCGACATTGATGAGGCCGAAGCCCTGGCAGCGCAAAGACGTGCAGAAGAGCTGCTGGAGAAGCAGAAGGGTGATGTCGATGTTGCTGCTGCTGAAGCCGGGCTTGCCATGCTGGCGGCGCGTCTGATGTGGTTACGCAAGAAAAAGCACTAATTTTAACATTTCTGAAGCTTTGCAAGGGTCGCACATTGTGCGACCCTTTTGCGTATACATTATGCCGCCTAATCCAAGCCTAAACGGAGGACGACATGACCCAGCACCATCCTGAACTTCAGGTTGTAATCCTTGCTGCCGGCGAGGGCACACGCATGCGCTCATCTAGGCCGAAGGTGCTGCATCCGGTGCTTGGCCGTCCGATGCTCGAATATGTATTGCATGCTGTTGAAAATCTGAAGCCAATGAATATTGCCGTTGTAATTGGCCATGGTGCTGCACGCGTGCGCGAACAGATCGGTAAGCCACGTGGCCTTAAATGGGTTGAGCAGGCTGAGCAACTGGGCACAGCCCATGCTGTCTTGCAATGCGAAAAGGTCGGAAAGACTGCACAGGACGTGTTGATCGTCTGTGGCGATACGCCGCGGCTTAAGTCCGAAACCCTGGCCAGCCTGATTGAGGCGCATCAATCTTCCGGCAGCGCTGTTTCCCTGCTTTCGGCCAAGCTCGACGATCCGCATGGATACGGTCGCGTTTTGCGGGGAGATGATGGTTCCTGCCTGGGCATTGTCGAAGAAAAGGATGCCAGTGCCGAACAGCGTGGAATTCGCGAGATCAACAGCGGTATTTATTGCGTAAAGAGAGAGGTGCTGTTTGATCTGTTACACCAGATCGAGAACGACAATGCTCAGGGAGAATACTACCTGCCTGATATGTTGCCGCTGGCTTTGAAAGAGGGCTTGAAGGTTCAGGTTTTGCCGGTTGATGACGTCAGTGAGATTTCGGGCATTAACGACCGGGCACAGCTGGCAGAGGTCGAAGCGGTGATGCAGAGCCAAATCATTCGTGACTGGCAGATGAAAGGGGTAACCATCGAACATCCCGAAACGGTGCGTATCGAGGCCACGGTTCGCATCGGTATGGATACCGTTATTCAGGCCGGCTGTTACCTTATCGGTTCGACCAAAATTGGCGATGAATGCCGGGTGGGGCCGTATGCCGTGCTGGTCGATGCCTGGCTTGATGATCAAGTCGATGTCTTTGCCTTTACGCATATTCACGGTGCCAATGTCGGCAGCAATACGGATGTCGGGCCCTTTGCCCGCCTGCGTCCCGGAGCTGAAATTGATGAAGAAGCGCGCATCGGCAATTTTGTTGAGGTGAAGAAGTCTGTTATCGGTCGGGGCAGCAAGGTGAATCACCTGACCTATATTGGTGATACGGTCATGGGCGAGAATTGCAATATCGGCGCCGGCACCATTACCTGCAATTACGATGGCGCCAACAAGCACCAGACCAGGATTGGGGATAACGTGTTTGTCGGCTCGGATACCAAGCTGATCGCCCCGGTTGAGGTCAATGATAATGCCACGATTGGTGCTGGCGGTATCATTTCCAAGGATGTGAAAGCCGGAGGCTTGACGCTTTCGGCCCGGCCGGAGCAGCGGCATGTATCAAACTGGCAGCGGCCGAGCAAGAAGTCGGACTGATGTGCGGCATTATCGGTGCGATTGCGCATCAGGATGTACAGGCGCATTTGCTTGAGGGCCTGAAGCGCATGGAATACCGGGGTTATGACAGTGCCGGTATCTGTGTGGCAGCCGATTGCAGCTTTGCTTCCTGTAAACAGGCCGGCAAGCTGACCAACCTGCTGCAGGCCCTGGGTAAGGCACCCTTGTCCGGCCGAATGGGGATTGGCCATACACGCTGGGCCACGCATGGGGCACCTACCGAATACAATGCGCATCCGCATCTGTCCGATGCCGTTGCTGTTGTACACAACGGCATCATCGAAAACCATGAAGTGCTACGCCAGCGCCTGCAGGGTAACGGGGCTCAATTTGCCTCGGACACCGATACCGAGGTTGTCCCCTGGTTATTCTCCCAGTATATGAAGGCATCTGGAGATGTGTTGACCGCATGGCAATCCACGCTGTCCGAGCTTGAAGGTTCGTTTGCCATTGTGGCCATGGTCGCCGGGGATTTGGAGCATCTCTGGGTGGCCCGGCGTGGCAGCCCGCTGTTGCTTGGCCGCAGCCAGGATGAAGTGTATGCCGCATCCGATGTCATGGCCCTTGCAGGCATGGTGGATGAGGTGCTTTATCTTGAGGAAGGCGATCGCTGCTGTCTGTCTCTGGCTGCCACCGATGTCTATGACGAGAATGGAAACAGTGCCCGCAGGCCATGGGTTCCGATGCCGGTTGATGCCGCCAGCGTCGACAAGGGCGGTTTTAGCCACTACATGGAAAAGGAAATTCATGAGCAGCCGCGTGTCGTGGCCGATATTCTGAATGCTTATGTAAACAATGGTGAAATTCATTTTCCGGACGCGGCTTTCGTGCATGAAGCGCAACTGCCGGCTCGTATCGTCATGGTCGCCTGCGGCACCTCGTATCATGCCGCCATGACGGCACGTTACTGGCTAGAGCATTACCTGCAGGTGCCGGTTGAGGTCGATATGGCCTCGGAATACCGGTATAGAGATCCGGTTATCGGCCCGGATACCTGGTTTGTAACCCTGTCGCAGTCGGGCGAAACGGCGGACACCCTGGAGGCAATGCGTCTTTTTGCCGGACATACGCCCGATAATCACACCCTGGCTCTGGTCAATGTGCCGCATTCTTCGGTGGCACGGGAGGCCGAAGGTGTGATTGAACTGCATGCCGGACCGGAAATCGGAGTGGCCTCGACCAAGGCATTTACGGCACAGCTCGCCGTATTGATGCTGTTTGTTCTGGCGCTGGCTCGCCGCACTGGCGCCATGACAGAGGATGAAGTCGGCCACCAGCTTGAGGCATTGCGTGCCGTGGTTCCGCAACTGCATCAGTTGTTGCAGGAAGAGGCTCAGATCGAGCAGATCGCCGCCAGTTTTGGCAATGTGCGCGGGGCGCTGTTTCTGGGGCGTGGGCCGTGTTATCCGGTGGCAATGGAGGGCGCTTTGAAGCTGAAAGAGATCAGCTATCTGCATGCCGAAGGCTACGCTGCCGGAGAGATGAAGCATGGGCCGATTGCGCTGATTGATAAGGAACTGCCTGTGATCGTGATTGCACCGGTCAGCTATCATCTTGAGAAGGTGCTTTCCAACCTTGAGGAGGTGCGCTCACGTGGCGCAAGGGTTATTCTGATTACCGATATGCCTGAATCCCAGTATCCAAATCATATCGAGGCTGTGGTGCGGATTCCGCAAGGTGATTTCTTTATTGCCCCGATGCTGGCAACTGTGCCGTTGCAGTTACTGGCCTATCACGTGGCCCGGATCAAGGGAACGGATGTGGATCAGCCCAGGAATCTGGCCAAATCGGTGACGGTTGAATGATACGCTCCACACGCTCAATATATCCATACAGGTCAGCATTGAGATGAATCTGAGTGGCGAAACCCGGGTATACGGCATTATCGGCGATCCAGTGGCGCATTCGCTGTCGCCGCTGTTTCAGTCACGTTTCATCGAACAGACTGGCCTTGATGCGGTTTATGTGCCATTTCATGTGAAGTCCGGTGAGGTAGTGCGGGCACTGGATGGCCTGCTTACGCTGGGAGTGAAAGGCTTTAATGTTACAGTGCCGCACAAACAGGATGTGTTTGATATAGTAAGGGCGGACACGGATGCGGCCTGTATCGGGGCTGTGAATACGGTGAAGCTGGAGGGAGCTTCCTGGCTGGCTACGAACACCGATTGGCAAGGGGTACATGATGTGCTTGTGGGTCTGGATGTGGATATGGAGCAAACCGAAGTGCTGATGTTTGGCGCTGGTGGTACGGCTCGTGCCATCGTCCATGCTTTGGCGCATGCCAAGGCAGCAAAGCTTACGATATGCAACCGCAGTGAGAATCGTCTGCAGGAGCTGAGCAGACACGTTCGGGATAAATATCCTGATTTGAACGTTGAAACTGTAGCATGGGAACAGTGCGAGGTAGGCGACGCATCGACCAAGTCTGCGTTGCTGATCAATACGACCAGCATTGGCCTGGAAGGGAAAAGCGCTTTCCCGTTTGAATTGTCCGGAGAAGGCATGGCAATGGATGTTGTTTATGCTGCTGATGGTGCAACTGCTTTTGTGCAGGCTGCCGACAAGGCAGGACGTCAGGCCATGGATGGCCTTGCCATGCTGGTGGCGCAGGGTGCCGCCTCTTTTTGCTTCTGGCATGAAAAACAGCCAGAAAAGCTGGCAACGTTACGCTGGCTGGAAGCCAGGTTAGGGCATCCGGCTGCGGTTCTCCCTGCCTGGGATATGGCATTATGAAGCATTCGAGACTTGGCGATA
>Ga0316187_10005547_pt1 | contig 10887 bp, 10 predicted proteins | sample CroRivburrow1_MG_FD_204927 | JGI IMG/M metagenome (GOLD analysis project Ga0316187, IMG submission 204927) | Coastal sediment microbial communities from Maine, United States - Cross River worm burrow 1 | ecosystem: Environmental > Aquatic > Marine > Coastal > Sediment | place: USA: Maine...
ATAAATAATTTTATCAATGTAATAATATCTAATCAAAATACATCAGAAAAAATAGTTTTTAGTCCAGCATGTGGACAAACAAACCGCTGGCGAGCTTTGGTTCAAACCAGGTAACTTTGGGAGGCATTATCTTTCCGCTATCGGCAATATCCATCAGTTGGTCCATGGTTACGGGATAAAGAGCAAAAGCAACTTTCATTTCTCCATTGTTCACTCTTTTTTCCAGTTCACCAAGGCCCCTGGTTCCTCCTACGAAATCAATCCTTTTATCAGTTCTGAGGTCTTCAATGCCCAATATCGGCTTAAGAATCTGTTCCGATAAAATGGTTACATCAAGCACACCAATTGGATCCTGGTCGTTATAGGTCCCCTCTTTTGCGCGCAAAACAAACCAGTTCCCTTCCAGAAACATTCCAAATTCGTGCAGTTTTTGAGGTTTATATTGCGCCGGGCCATTAGATTTGATCTCAAAACTCTGACCTAATAAATCCAGGAAGGTTTCGCGGCTAAGCCCATTCAGATCTTTTACGATGCGGTTATAATCAATAATCTGCAACTGGTTATCCGGGAAATGCACCGCCATAAAATAATTGTATTCCTCAATCCCCTGATGATACCTGTTCTTGTTCTTAAGCTCTCTTCCAACCAGGGCTGCTGCTGCTGTTCGGTGATGTCCATCAGCCACATATGTATGATCAATCTTTTCAAAATGATCGCTTATTGCATCAATCAATTCCTTTTCACTCACTTTCCAAACCACATGACGTATACCGTCCTGTGCCACAAAGTCGTATTCGGGTAAGTTGTTTTTGATTTCTTCAACAAGCTTATCAAGGGTTTTTACAGACCGGAATGCGAAAAATACAGGTTCCGCATTCATATTGGTTATGCGGACATGGTTTTTCCTGTCTTCCTCCTTATCCGGTCGCGTCAATTCATGTTTTAGGATAATATCATTAAAATAATCTTCAATTCCCGCACAGCCAACTATTCCTGTCTGTTGCCTTTTGTCCTTTTCAAGCATGTAGATATAATAACATTCAGTTTCATCCTGGACCATAATGTTATTTTCACATAAGGCCTTGAAATTATCCCGACCTTTTATGTACACTTCCTGTGCATATGGATCCTGTTCATCCGGAAAATCGATCTCCGGTTTCACAATATGCAGAAACGACAAGTCATTACCTCTGGATTCAATTCTTGCCTCCTTGGTATTGAGCACATCATAGGGTTTTGAAGCGACAAGAGCCGCTTTATCCTTTATTGGACGGATTGCTTTAAAGGGTTTTAATATGGCCATTTTTTTCTATTCTGAAAATATCGCTCTTACTCTGATTACACCTTCGATAGATTTAATTTTCCTTATTTGATCTTCGGTAACTTTCTGGTCAACATCAATAATATTATATGCCAGACCCATATGGTGTCTGTTTAGCATCTCCTCGATATTGATGTCTTCATTAGCCAGCACGGTAGTGATCTGGCCGACCATTTTTGGTATGTTCTGGTTCACTATGCATAGGCGGCAGCTGCCATTTCGCGGCATTTCAGCTTCGGGAAAATTAACGGAGTTTCTGATGTTCCCATTTTCAAGATAATCCCTGACCTGGTTTACGGCCATTACTGCACAATTCGATTCCGATTCAGGCGTACTTGCACCAAGATGAGGAATCCCAATGATTTTTTCATGCTTAAGCATGTTTTCATTTGGGAAATCCGTTACCAGACAAGCTACTTTTCCTGAATCTAGAGCTTCCATAAGATCGCTTTCATGGATCAATCCTCCACGGGCAAAATTCATGATCCGTACCCTATCTTTCATCATTTTGAACTTTGACTTATCGATCATATTTTTAGTATCATCGGTTAAGGGTAAGTGGAGGCTAACATAATCAGAATGGCTGAATAAATGTTCAAATCCTTTTGCCTTCTTTACATACTGGGATAATCCCCAGGCAGCGTCTACAGAAATATAAGGATCGTATCCAATCACTTTCATCCCCAGGCTTTCTGCCGCATTAGCTACCAATCTCCCTATAGCTCCCAGTCCTATAATTCCCATTGTTTTCCCAGCTATTTCAGGCCCTACAAAACTGGACTTTCCTTTTTCAACAAGCTTGGGCACCTCATCTCCCTCGCCTATCAAAGTCCGGGCCCATTCTATGCCTCCTACGATATCTCTGGATGAGAGGAACAAACTGGCTAGAACCAGCTCTTTCACTGCATTGGCATTGGCGCCAGGGGTATTGAAAACCACAACGCCGTTTTCGCTGCACTTATCAACTGGAATATTATTCACACCGGCTCCGGCCCTTCCTATAGCGAGCAGACTTTCCGGCAGTTCCATATCATGCATTTTAAAGCTTCTAACCAATATGGCGTCAGGATGTGAAATTTCTGATGCCGATTCATAATTATCTAATGGTAATAATGATAAACCGGCAGAGGATATCTTATTTAATGTTTGTATTTTGAACATGCTAAAAAATATTAAGAATTGTCAACTTCAAACTTCTTCATGAATTCAACCAGTTTTTTAACACCTTCCGGTGGCATGGCATTATAAATACTTGCCCTCATTCCGCCTACAGTCCTGTGCCCTTTTAGAGTAGTGAGTCCAACCTCAGTTGCTTCTTTGATAAATTTCGCGTTTAGCTCATCACTTGGAAGAATAAAAGGTACATTCATGATCGAACGGAAAGCACCTTCAACCGTTGAATTAAAAATTTTTGAATCATCTAAAAAATCGTACAGCCACGAGGCTTTTTCCCTGTTAACCTCCTCCATAGCGCTTACACCTCCAAGGTCAAGCAACCATTCAAAAACTTTCCCTGCCATATATATTGTAAAACATGGAGGCGTATTATACCTGGAACCTGCATTGGCATGGGTTTCGTAATTGAACATAACGGGGGTTCTTTCCTGGGGATTCCCGATCAGATCTTCTCGGACAATTACGATGGCCATACCAGCCGGACCGACATTTTTCTGGGCACCGGCATAGATCACTCCAAATTTAGAAACATCATAAACCTGACCTAATATGTTTGATGACATATCTGCAACAATAGGGACATCACCTGTATCAGGTAGGTTCGGATAGACTGTACCGTAAATTGTATTATTTGTTGTTATATGTACATAATCCGCATCCGGATCGAACATATCCCTTGTGATCTCAGGAATATAATTAAACACCTTGTCGTCAGAACTGGCAACAACACTTATATCGCCATATCGTTTACCTTCAGCAATAGCTTTTTTAGACCACTGGCCGGTGTTAATATAATCAGCTTTCTTACTTGATGTTAAAAGATTAAGGGGAACCATTGCGAACTGGCTGGAAGCGCCACCCTGGAGAAATAATACTTTATAATTTTCCGGAATATTCATCAATGTTCTTAAGTCAGCTTCTGCGTTTTCAATTACTTCAGTAAATGCCGCCGACCTGTGGCTTATTTCCATTACGGACATTCCTGTCCCTTTGAAATCCAATAGTTCTTTTTGCGCGATCTCTAGGACAGGTTCCGGTAAAGTTGCGGGCCCCGCTGAGAAATTAAATACTCTGCCCATTATTTATAGTTTAAAAATTTAAAAATTTAGGAAATGATTTATTCGATTTGTAAAAAACAGTGCCAAGTTATTAAAATATGATGACTTTTTCCTTAAAAAATTGTGAAAGAATTCAATGAAAAATTTAATATTTAAATGGATGATGAGATTATTTAATTTCATTCCCGATTGAACTATATTTGGAGATATTTTTCTTAACCATTGTCAAAAACCAAATCTATATTTATTTGTCAGAATTGCGGTGTCCAATCTCCAAAGTGGCAGGGTAAATGTCCTTCTTGTAGTGCCTGGAATACTTTTGTGGAAGAACTGGTAAGAAAAGACGAAAAGCAAAGCACAGTCAAACGATCATCCGGAGAAACAAGCATGCGAGGGAAACCGGAATTACTCAAGGATATAGAGAAGAAAAACTTTAAAAGGATAAGTACAACAGATCCTGAATTTGACAGGGTACTGGGTGGAGGGATTGTACCTGGATCTGTTATTTTGATTGGAGGTGATCCCGGAATTGGTAAATCAACATTAATGCTGCAGATCACGCTTGGTCTTGAAAATAAGAAAATCCTGTATGTATCCGGAGAGGAAAGTGGATCCCAGATCAGGATGCGAGCTGAGCGAATGGGAAAAATACCTGAAAATTGTTTTATACTATCTGAAACTGATACTGAAGATATATTTTTAGGTATTGAAGGCATCAGGCCGGATGTGGTTATTGTGGATTCTATACAGACGATTTCTTCTCCGGATTTTGATGCTCCGGCAGGATCGGTCACTCAAATACGGCAATCAACAAATGAGTTGATGAAATATGCCAAGGAAAATAATGTACCTGTCTTTTTGATTGGACACATCACCAAAGATGGAAACCTGGCTGGTCCTAAAGTATTGGAACATATGGTCGACACTGTACTTCAATTTGAAGGAGACCGGCAATACGTTTACCGGATTTTACGCAGTGTGAAAAACCGCTTTGGATCCACATCAGAACTGGGGATATATGAAATGCAGGGAGATGGATTAAGGATAGTTGACAATCCTTCAGAACTTCTACTCACACAAAGGGATCAAGCTGTAAGCGGTATAGCCGTTGGCGGTACAATAGAAGGGATCAGGCCACTACTCATAGAAGTTCAGGCCCTGGTGAGTTCTGCTACTTTTGGAAATCCGCAACGCAGCACTACCGGATATAATTTTAAGAGATTGAATATGCTTGTAGCTGTACTCGAAAAAAGAGCAGGATTCAGGCTTGGAACGCAGGACATATTTCTGAACTTGACTGGAGGTATTAAAGTTGAGGATCCTGCATTGGATCTTCCTGTATGTATGGCCATCATATCTTCCTATCAGGAGATAGCGCTTCCCGAAGATATATGTTTTTCTGCGGAGATAGGTTTGAGTGGTGAGCTTCGGGCAGTCAGTCGAATAGAGAATAGAATATCTGAAGCACAAAGGCAGGGATTCAGGAAGATCGTTGTTTCGAGGTATAATTCCAGGAACCTGAATAAAAAGAATATAAAGATAGAAGTGATCACTTTCAGCCGGATCGATGAGGTCGTCCGGCATTTGTTTGGCAAATATTAACAAGTTTGACTGATGTTAGATATTTTGGTTGAAGAACTAGGGCTGGAACCGTGGTTTGCATCATATGTATTGTTACCCGTATTGATTTTCTCTGCAAGGATACTGGATGTTACTTTTGGCACCATCAGGGTTGTGTTCATTATGCAGGGTAATAAAAGGCTGGCACCTCTAATTGGATTTTTGGAATCGTTTATCTGGCTTGTTGCGGTTAGTCAAATTATCAAAAATGTCGATAACATCATAACTTATATAGCTTTCGCTGCAGGCTTTGGCACAGGTACTTATGTGGGATTGATCATTGAGGAGAAACTGGCATTTGGCAAAGTACTGATCAGGATCATTACCAAAAAAGCGGCTACGGAATTGATACAGTTTCTTGAGGAAAATAATTTCTATTTTACCAATGTGCCAGCGGAGGGAAGGTATGGTAAGGTGAATGTTTTATTTTCAGTAATAAACCGTGAAAGATTACCAAAAATATTTGAAGGAATAAGAACTTTTAACCCGAATGCTTTCTATACGATAGAGTCTGTTAAAAGTGCAACAGAAAATAAGGAAGATAATACAAGAAGGAGATTTGCACTTTTCAACGTGCTTACCTCGAAAAAAAAATAATATGTTTCAAAAGATCAAAATTCCACATACCCTTGTTTTATTGTTTACAATGATGGTGCTGGCACTAGCCTCCACCTATCTGTTGCCACAGGGTGAATTTGAAAGAACTACAGATGACCATGGTCATTCCGTGGTTGTACCGGGCAGCTTTCATACTCTTGAGCAAAAAGAGATGTTGAAGCCCTGGCATATTTTCACCGTTATTCCAAGAGCTTTTGAAGAAACACAGGGTATCATATTTTTCATTTTTATTATAGGCGGGGCCCTGGCTGTTATACGAGCCACAGGTGTAATTGATACTTTTATGGGGCGATTGATTGAAAAATATGGAAATAAGCCCTATATACTGATGTTTTCAACAATGCTTGTTTTCAGTTTAGCGTCCAGTACCCTGGGTATGGCTGAAGAGTTCATCCCATTTGTACCTATTCTTTTAATGTTGTGCCTTGCATTGGACTTCGACCGGATCACGGCTATAGGAATTATGGTGGTAGGTTATGGCATAGGATATGGAGTTGCTGCACTAAATCCTTTCACTGTTATGGTAGCCCAGGAAGTGGCACAATTGAAACCAACTTCGGGCTTGGCTTACAGGTTGGCCTTGTTCCTTCCTTTTTTCCTTGTGGGTTTTCATCATGTGTATTCATATTCAAAAAAAGTAAGAAAAGACCATTCCAAAAGCCTCCTGAAAGATGATGAGACTATGGAAGTTTCCTTGCCTGAAAAAGTTGATAAGATATCGACGAAAAACTGGATTATTTTAATGTTTATCATAGCTTCCCTTGTACTTATTGTTTATGGTATTTCAGAAGCTTCCGGCTGGGGATGGTACCTCGTAGAACTTGGAGGGGTATTTCTAGGCCTGACGGTTATCGTTGCAATAATTGGTGGATTATCAGCCGATAAAACAGCCCGGGAGTTTGCTCTGGGTGCCACTGAATTAACAACTACTGCCCTATTGGTTGGATTTGCACGGGCAATTGCCCTGATCCTTCAGGACGGTCAGGTACTGGATACTATTGTATTTGCTTTGGCATCTCCTCTTGAAAAAGCAGGGCCGGAGCTAGCTTCTGTAGGAATGTATGTAATCCAAAGCCTGATCAATTTCTTCATTCCTTCAGGTAGCGGACAGGCTTATGTGACCATGCCCCTTATGACACCTATTGCTGATTTGTCGGGTATCTCCAGGCAGATTGCAGTATTAGCTTACCAGTTCGGAGATGGTTTTACCAATATGGTGGTTCCAACAAATGCTGTTTTAATGGGTATCCTCGGGATCGGCCGGATCCCATATGACCGTTGGTTCAAATTTATTTTTCCATTGATCTTGAAATTATGGTTGTTGGGTTCAATTGCGCTTATCATCGCGGTACTCATAGGATATCAATAAATGGAAAAAATTCGAAATCAGAGATTATTCATGATCAAAAATTGTTATATAATTATACTCATATTACTAACCTAAAAATGAAATAAGATGTCATATAGAATTGAAAAAGATACCATGGGAGAGGTGAAAGTCCCTGCTGATATGTATTGGGGTGCTCAGACTCAGCGATCAAAAGACAACTTCAAAATTGGTGGATCACCGATGAAAATGCCTAAAGAAATCATCCAGGCATTTGCCTACCTGAAAAAAGCTGCTGCACTTACTAACAAGGACCTGGGTGTCCTTCCGGTTGAAAAAGCAGAAGTGATAGGGAAAGTATGTGATGAAATTCTTGAGGGATTGCTTGATGATCAATTTCCGCTTGTTGTCTGGCAAACTGGTTCAGGAACCCAGTCAAATATGAATGTGAACGAAGTGGTATCCAACCGGGCACATGTTATCCTGGGGGGCCAGCTGACAGACGAAAAGAAAAAAATACACCCTAATGACGATGTGAATAAATCGCAATCATCCAACGATACATTCCCAACTGCAATGCATATTGCAGCTTATTTATATATAGTGGATGAGGCTATGCCTAAGATCAGGAAACTTAGAGATACGCTTGATGCCAAGGCAAAAAAATTTAAGAATGTGGTCAAAATAGGAAGAACACACTTTATGGATGCCACGCCACTGACCTTGGGGAACGAGTTTTCCGGATATGTATCTCAACTGGACCATGGATTAATAGCTTTGGAAAACACCTTTCCGCATTTACTTGAACTGGCACTTGGAGGAACCGCTGTAGGCACTGGTTTGAATACACCGAAAGGATATGCTGTGAAAGTAGCTGCAAAAATTGCAGAATTAACGGGAAAGCCTTTTATAACAGCAGAGAATAAATTTGAATCCCTTGCTGCCCATGATGCCATGGTAGAAACATCCGGCGCTTTGAAACAATTGGCTGTTAGCCTGATGAAAATTGGAAATGACATCAGAATGCTGGCATCCGGTCCTCGATGTGGCATTGGCGAGATCATCATACCGGCTAATGAACCGGGTTCTTCTATTATGCCGGGAAAGGTAAATCCGACACAATGCGAAGCCCTCACCATGGTTTGTGCACAGGTGGTTGGGATGGATACTGCTGTGAGCATAGGAGGAATGAATGGGCATTTTGAATTAAATGTTTTTAAACCGATGATGGTTTATAATCTACTTACATCCGCCAGGTTACTCGGTGATGCATCCTTGTCCTTCAATGACAATTGCGCGATAGGAATAGAGCCGAACTTCAAAGATATTACCAAGAACCTGGAAAATTCCCTGATGCTGGTTACAGCCTTGAACACCCATATTGGTTATGAAAATGCTGCAAAGATTGCGAAGAAAGCACATGCTGATGGAACCACCCTCAGGGAAGCAGCAGTTTCATTGAAATTAGTATCGGATGAACAGTTCGATGAATGGGTCGATCCGAACAAAATGATTGGCAGTTTGGACTAGATTTATAGTTATATTTGACATTAATTAACTTTTTTTTGTACATTGCCAAATATATTTTAATTATCAACCTATAATTTTCGAAAATGAAAAATTTCGTTATTCTAATTTGCTTCGTATTTATTGCAGCTTCAGTAAGTACAACCTATGCACAACTATCTAAAGAGGAGAAAAAAGAATGGAAGAAAAAGGCAAAAGCCTTGAAGAAGAATCCGGAGGAATTAAAGAACCTTTATGACGAAAATGCAGCTTTAAAAAGTGAAATTTCCGGATATAAAAGACAGATCTCATCATTAGAAGGTCAGGTCAAGGAAAAAGACAATCAGGTTGCTTCTATGACTCAGAAAATGAGATCAATGGAACAGGAAGTTGCTGCAGCTCAGCAAGCCGCAGCCAGCAAGCCGGCTGGTATGTCTTATGATGATTCGGGAGTAGTATTCAAAGTCCAGATTGGTGCATTCAGAGACAGGGATATGTCCAAGTATTTTGATAGCACTGAGAATTTCACTGGAGAAACCGATGAAGGTATTCAGAAGATCACACTCGGAAGGTTCAGAGATTATTGGGAAGCCGATACTTTCAAAAAGTACCTGAGAGAAATGGGTGTTGGTGATGCCTGGATCGTTCCATATAAAGACGGAAAGAGAGTTGCCATGAAGGATGTTCTGGAAGGTGTAATTTAGAAAAAATATATAATTGCAAATCCCGCTTTTCATTGAGAAGTGGGATTTTTTATTTATTTCCTACTATAATTACCGATAATCCAAAAGCCTGCAGGAATATTTTATCAATAATCTTAAAAACAGGAACAAGCTTATTGTACAAACCCATTTGACCTTCAGGAATTGTTTTTTTCCTGAGGATCTTACCTGAGAAGATCCATCCCAATATCCCCATCAAATTGAAATATCGGGAATGTTTTATATGAAAATTATTGAGCTTAAAAACCTTGCCTAAAGTCTTTTTGGTATACCTTCTGAAATGACCCAATTCCCTGTCGAAGCTGCAGTACAAATTCTGATAGGCAGGAACAAGTACAAGCAGTGTTCCTCCATCTTTTAACAAAAAATGGCAATTTTTTAATGCCAGTGCATCATCTTCAATATGTTCCACAACATTTAAAGCAAATACAGTATCAAAGGTCTTTTTATATTCATGATACCTAATCTCAAAATCCGGGTTTGTCAGATCAATCAGAAGCACCTCATCCAATGTAGGCGAATCAGAAAATCTTTCTTTCAACTGTGTACAATAGTTCTCCCGGATATCGCTCAGAGAGATCGAAGCATTTGCCTCGATAAAAAACTGAGAAATATTACCAATTCCGCTACCTATTTCCAGAATTTTACCCCTGCAGTGAGGATAAATCGTATCGAACATCCAACGATTGAATTTATCAGCTTTCGATATGGTTTCAAGAGTGTTTAATCCTTCCTTATCTTCTACTTTAAATTGAAATTCCTTCATTTGAAAAGATTATATCTTATAATGCAGAAGATTGCTTTAACCCCATCCTTCCAGTTGATCTTTTTTCCTTCCTTAAATTGTCTTCCATAATAAGATATCCCCACCTCATAAATTCTAATATCAGGAAACCTGGATATTTTAGCAGTAATCTCCGGTTCAAAGCCAAATCTTTTTTCAACCAGGTGGATATCTTTTAATAAAGAAGTTTTAATCAGCTTATAACAGGTTTCCATATCTGTCAGGTTAAGATTGGTAAACATGTTGGATAAAAAGGTGAGGAATTTATTTCCAAGAGAATGCCAGAAAAATAATATTCTATGGGCATTACCACCTAAAAACCTTGAACCATATACTACATCTGCATAACCATCGATCACAGGTTTTAAGAGGATATTGTATTCGTTAGGATCGTATTCAAGATCGCCATCCTGAATTATTACATAATCACCGCTTACCTGTTTAATTGCTGTCTGGATTGAGGCGCCTTTACCCTGGTTTTTCTGATGTGATATTAATTGAATGGTATCCTGTTGCGCCTTAATGAATTCATTGATCCTGATCTCTGTTCCATCAGTGGATCCATCATTAACTACAATGATCTCTTTCTTAATGCCATTGATCAGATTCACATCTGATACCTTTTGTAAAACCGTTAAAATTGTTTTTGATTCATTGTATACAGGTATAATTATGGATAAACTGCGGATCATTTTCTATTCGATAGTAGAATTATATTTTAATAAGTAAGTATCAGGATTTTCCAGTTTAAAAAC
>Ga0316187_10005548_pt1 | contig 10886 bp, 9 predicted proteins | sample CroRivburrow1_MG_FD_204927 | JGI IMG/M metagenome (GOLD analysis project Ga0316187, IMG submission 204927) | Coastal sediment microbial communities from Maine, United States - Cross River worm burrow 1 | ecosystem: Environmental > Aquatic > Marine > Coastal > Sediment | place: USA: Maine...
CCCTTGGTGAACAGATCAGACAGACTGAAACCCTTGAACGTGTTCCGCAGTTCGTCGCGGATCGCACGGAACGCGAACACGAACGACTTGCCGATCAACTTGAGCGTTGTCGTGATCACTTCCAACGCAAGGTTCATCACCGACTTGATCAGCGCACCAAGATCGGTCCAGAGTTTCCCCGTGTCTGTGCTGTACCGGTTCCACGCGGTTGACACAAACGAGAAGAACACTTTCATCACGTCGAATGCCAGCCGACCCCACGCGGCGATTTCGCCTGCGTTGTTCTGAATCCACTTGCCCATGTCTGCGAACGTGTTCGCGACGTCGATCAACTGCGGTCGCAGTTTTTCGAACACGTCGAGCACACCGACCTTGATTTCAACGAACGCGCGCTTGAATCGATTCTTGATCGTGTCGGAAATCTTCTTGAACGCGATGTTGGTTGCATCGGTTTTGTTCCCCATGCTTTCCATCACGTCACGCAACACTTGCGCGTTGTTCGCAGCCAACCCGGCAACACCCGTGAACGAACGCACGTTGTTGTTGGCAAGCGCCATTTGCTGTTCGACGGTCGCTGCCTTGCCTTCCAGTTGCGCGAACACACCGACCAATCCCTTTGTTGCCAACGCCTGCGAATCCCATTGGATGCCCAGCGCCTTCGCGGCTGCCGTTGCTTCCTTGCTGGGTTTGATCAGCGTCGTCAACACGTTCCGCAGCGCGGTCGCCGATTCTTCCGTTGCCAATCCGTTCTTTGTCAACGCGGCGATCGTGCCCGTTAGTTCATCCATCGACAATCCAGCTTGGTTCGCGATCGGCGCGACCTTACCGATGTTCGCCGACAGTTCAGCGATTGTCGTTTTTCCTTCCTTCTGCGCTTGGAACAGTGAATCGGAAACCTCTTTGACATCGGATGCCGCCATGCCGTACGCGTTGATGATCGACGTCAGACCGTCGACAGCGGTTGACGTGTCGGTCAGCCCACCGACCGCCAGCTTTGACGCCTCACCCAGAAACGCGATCGCTTCGCCTGCCGGAACACCCGCAGACACAGCGTCGAACAGACCCTTGTTGAGCGATTCGAACGAATCACCGGACACGCGCGCAACTTCCTTGACACCCTCCGCAAGATTTTTCATGTCGACCGTTGCTGTATCCACCAACGTCGACACGCCTGCAATTCCAGATTCGAACTCCGCGAACGACTTGACTGCGGCACCGCCGATCGCAGCGGCAAACAATGCCTTGAACCCAAGCAAATGACGACGCAGACCACGGAACACACCGCGCACTGTTTTTCCAAACAGACGCGCGGTGCCTCCGATGCGTTTGAATACCCGCGTTGCCAGATCGCGCGCTTTCATCACGATCGTCAGTTCGTTTTTACCCGGCATTCAACGACTCCGCTTCCTTTGCTTCCCTTGCGTTCACCCGCGATTCAATGAAGCGCATCGCGTTCACGTACCATGCCGCTTGATCAAGTACCCCGCCCGATTCTGGGAGCCGTCCCGCCTTCCAATCCTGAAACAGCGGTGCGATCGTCGCGAATTCTTTGGGAACGACTTTGAACGGGCAGTCATGATGCGGCACCCCACGCGGGTCGCCGCTGCATCGTGCGCATTCTGGGTCGTACCCTTGGCATCGCGGACACTCCAAGTATGCAAACGGGTTCGGTGCTGGATCATCGCACCCCCATGCCTTCCGCACCGCAGGAACACGACGGCACACCGAACAATCTTGCGGCACGTCGCGGAAGGATAGAGCCACGATGATGATCAGTTTCCCCGCTGTTCCTCCGTCAGTCGCGTTTGTTCCGCGATCGCCTGTGCCAGTTCGCGCCGGTCCTGCGGTGTCAAACGGTCAAGCGCCGAATCATCGGGTTGCATGATTTCAACGCCGTTCAGTTTGCGCTTTGTACCGCTGAACGAAACATCGTTGCCGTTCCTGTCTGGAAAGTTCTCCCAACCGACCAACCCCGCGCGCAGGATGCCGAGTGTTTGTGTACCCGACAACATGCGCGCTTCGCCGGTTTCGGCGGAAAACGACGCCAAGTGATCCTCGATTTTGGCGAGTTCACCGCACGCCAACGGTCGCAGTTCGAACCGTGTTTGTTTTTCTTCGTCAAGGTCGCGTTCTCTCACGAGAACGTAAAACCACGACGACCGTGTGTCGATTGCAATGGGCATTCATATACTCCAGGGTTGCGGTTGCTGGGGTGCAACCTATTCCATCGTGATCGAAATTTCGTCATCCTCGGCTGTCACCGTTGACCCGTTGAGACCCATGGTCAACCCGGCAACCGCGAACCCGTTACGTTCCTGATCGGCGTGCGCCTTGATCTGTGCCTTGGGTGCCGAGAACGACACATCAGGCGTTGACGTTTTCACGTTCCATGTCAGCGCCATTTCGTCACCGTCGCTGAACTGATTCAGGAAATCTTCGTCCGCGATCAATCCCATTTCGGGATCGATCACGATTTCCGGGTTCCGGTTCGTGATGGCGAAGTGTTTGATCGCCTGCGCATCGTTCGCATCCTCACGCGGCTGCACTTCGTTGTTCATGTTCAACGACAGACCACGGATCACGATGTCAGTTTCGGCGTTGTACGTGAACGACACACCCTGGAAGGGAGGCGGTACGCCATCTTCGTGCGTGATGGTGTTCAGCGTATCGTCGACCGCTTCGATGAACACACCCTGAAAGTCAAAGTTCATCAGGATAATCGAACCGACTTCGCCAACGAATTCGACGTTGCCCATCGCACCGCGCATACCGACGCGCATTCCGTCGAGGAACATGTGCATCGTCAGCGTTTTCTGTTCGGGCGATCCGTTCAGTGCAGAAACCGGCGTGTACGACACGTCAGCGGTGTTGACCGTTTCTTGAAACCCGCACCCTTGGAGCAACTTGCCCCAGTTGTCGGGTGTCGTCGTGCCTTTGTTCGATGTGTCGCGCCGAACTTCTAAACTGAACTGCATCCGAACCGGTTTGTTCACCACTTGGTGCGCAATGCGACTGAATGTTTGACGCGCGAAGTCACGTTCATACACACCAAATTCACACGCGAACGTCGGGTTGATGACAAGGTATTTGGAATCCGTGCCGTCAAGTGCGATCGCGGGTGCTGCGGTTCCCTTGGTTGTTTCGATCGCAACCGCAAGTTCACGTCGCCGTGTCAGTAGCGGGAATGTCATTGCATTTTCTCCTAAGCAAGAGTCGCCGGGTCATCTTCGAAATACCCATAGTCGATTTCAGCCGTGACTTGGATTCCCGTTAGCGGCTGTTGATCTTCCGATATGAAAGTTCGATTCCCGGTGATGCGTGAATCCCGGCACACACCGCCAAATTGGGGATCGATCCCGAATATCAGTTCTACGTCGTGCAACACGCGCGACGCATCCTCCGACATGTCGAATGATTCAAACCAAATGTCGATCAGAAGCGACATCGTTGCGCCGTACCGCGATGACGTACCGCCTGCACCGTCACGCGCTGTTGTTTCCGTGCGCGGCACCAACAGGCAATCAGGCAACGACGCCAACGACATGCCATCTTGATCCAGTTTGCGCGTTCGGATTCCGTCGCGGAACTTTGTACCGGGCGAACTGTCGACAGCCCACGTCACCGTTGAATCGACACCGATGCGCTCGATCTGTGTTTTGACCGCGTCAACGATCGTTTCGCGTACGTGTTGCACCATTACAGCGGAACCTCCTGCAATGTCATTGCCGCGCTGTACTTGCTCGCGCTGCCTTTGGTTGTCGTGAACGACCCCGGTTCGACGACGTATCGTTTTTCCGTGTCGTTGGGTGCGGTGAACAGAAACGAACCCGCCGAATTCAGCGAGTCATGAAACGCGATGATTTCGTAAAAATCTTCCGCCGATATGTTTGCCCAATTCAGCCGGTACCCGCCGCTGTTGAAGGCATGTACTTGTTTCGCTTGGATCGAGACGAAATCACCGAATGCCAAGCGACGGATACCGGTTGACTTTATTTCTTCCAACGGATGCCCGGGTGACGGCAGCGACAACGCAGGCACCGTGATCGACACCGACATGTCGGAGTCGCGTACGCCGTCCCATAGTTCGACCATGATGCGTGAGAACAGCACCGTGCCCGAACCCGACACATCGTTGTACAGCCCGGGTCCACCCGGGAGTTTCACCGCCGACACATCATTGATCGGACCCAGAATTTGCCCGGCGACATCGGCGTGCACTTCCTGATTACCGCTTGGGGTGCCGGGTCCAGAACTGTTCCCGGCTGCCACCTCGACATCGAATGCCGTGCCTGCAAGGGAAGCGAGTCCACCAACGTTCTGTAGATTTGCGGGTACGTCTGATGTCCATTCGATCATTTCGCGTGTCGTGTACGCGCTTCCGATTCCTGCACCGTACCCGTTCAGCGTTGATCCAGACTGTGACGCCAACACGCCCGCGTTCGGTGCAGCCGCACCCGCAGGTATCAACATGGTTGCGCGCACACGGTGCGACACGTTCGGCCAATTCGACACGCGCATGAAATCGCTGTTGCCGCCCGTGACCATCGCACCGCCCATGATTCCAGCCAACACGATCGCGAAACCGTGCCCGGCATTCATTTCGTATATGTCGCTGTCGGGTGTGTCCGAACCTGCGTATGCGGCGAACGTCGGGTCGCCCGGAAACGATCCGCTGATTTTGTACGCGAAGTCATCGAAAAACAGAAACGGTGCAACGCCGCGATCTGGACGGTACCCCGAATCCCCGGTGCCACGCCAACGTTGCCACTGCGACAGATCGCGCAACGGGTACGGTGTCGGGTTCGGTCGATCCAGGTACCCCCAATGCAATACGTGCGCTTTGTCCTGCCCCAACGCCGCCAACGATTCTTGCAGTGCGAAATACACCGTCGTCGTTGTGGTGTTCGGGTTCAGCACGAATACCTTGACCGGTCCTGCGGTCGAATGCCGCACGTACAGATCGCGACCGTCTGAGCGTGACCGCCCAGCGGACACCAACGCAGCGTGATCGATCACCAACGCGACAGTGCGGTACTGTGACATCGCGCGTGTTGCGTGTGCGTTGTCGATAGTGATCGTTGCTGCCGTGCTCATTTCCCGAACGCCTTTGAAAGTTCTTTGTTCAGGGTGCGCATTCGCTTCCGTGTCATTTCGCGCGAATGGAACGTTTTCACGAACTCCAACCGTGCCGGAATGCGCACACTCCTGCGCAGCACGTACAGCGCGACCATGCGTGCCTTGCCACGCTTTTGCCAAATGATCAAATGCCCGCTGTCAGCCCGCGCGACGAACGTGTTTTCCCAGTGTCGCGCGCCCGGTCTGCGTGGCACGCCTGCCGGTGTCATCGCTTCCGGCAACGGCACGGTCAGATACATCGACCGTGTCGGGCGAATCGTCTTTCCTTCCTCATGAACCCACGCGATGCGCGCGTGTTCGTCTGAAATCCAACCGACCTTGCCTTCCAGTGTTTCGACAGAGTTGCCCGACAGTTTGTGCGTCAGCGCACTACGCAACCCGCCCGCGCCACCACGCCGGGAGAACAACCCCGGTCGCGGATCGTTCGGGCTATTGCGTGCGTCGCCGCTTTTGCGCAACCGTTCTGACTGGAATTCGTGCCGGAACTCGATCAACGCACGTTGGAACCCGCGACGTACCCCACGGTACGCCGCCTTCGGTGCCTTCGCCAACGCGACGTTCACGCGCTGTTGATACAGTTTGACACGTAAGTCAATCATCCGATTCGCTTGTATGCTGTCATCGTGCGACGTACGAACTTCAACCAATCCATCGGTGTAAAGTTCGTGACGTTGCCGCCCGATCCACCGATCGATTCAACACCCAGATCGCGACGCCGGTTGTATTCGAACACAGCCTGTTGTGTTAACGCCTGCGTGATGTCTGGATACGTTTCCGCGAACGTTTCAACGTTCGTTGCCATTCCCCCGGTGTACACGATCTGCAAACCCCCGGGGGTTGCGATCAACGACGATAGGATTTTGATGATCCCCATTTCGCCGTTTCTGAGGAGTGCGTATTCGTCGCCCACCGTCAAGGTCGATTCGCTTCCGGTGTACTGACCGGTCGAATCGACCTTGACCGAAGTGATGGACGAAATCGGGAACCCAGCGACACGGAACAACTGCCCGGCACCGTCACGTTCGACATCGATGTGTTCGGTGCGCGCAGTTATCTTTGCGCTGCGACCCATGAACTGTTCGGCACGTTTCGACACACTCGCGACGATTGCGTCAATCACACCGTCATCGGTGGTCTTATCCTCCGGCATTCCAAGGATCAACTTGACTCGCGGTGTTGTCGTCAGTCTCATGACTTTTTCCGTGCTCGCATGGTTGTTTGTGGCGGTTCATCAACCGCACGCGTTCGTGTTTCAGGCGGTGCAGACACCGGTTCAGTTTCCCGAACCGGTGTCGACTCCGCATCACCCACGAGCGTAATTTGCGATGAATGCAATTGCGCCCGTTCGTCGCCAAGTATCACTTCCTCGTTTGCACGATACGTGACACCGGCAACGATGATCACCCGACGTCGGTTGACCCGGTACAGTTTTCGCCCACGTTCTGCGGGGAACGGATCGCGGCGATTTGTTGTGGAACGTCCAGAGCGTGCCATTCGTTTGCCTCCTCGGTTTAGTACACGAAGTCACGACCGGCGCACACAGACACCGGATGACGCACATCGACGTCGACTTCCTGAATGATGCGCACCCACGTCTGATCATCGGCGAACGACGTGCCTGCCTCCTGCGAGATTGCGAGTTCGATGGAACCCCAATCGGCGAGGATGACGTCATCCCAGTTTGCAAGGATGATGTCGGTGTCGCTGGGTGTGGTTTCCAGCGGCATATCAGTTGTTTTCAGGTACGGGTACCCGAGCAACATACCCGGGTCGCGCGACGAACGCGCATCGCCTGCCGGTGCTGCGGTCAGCGTCGGCAGCCCGGTGTCGGTGCTGATCAACAGCGTTGACATTTTGTGGAATGCCAACGGGTGCATCACCCACTTGAGGTTCCCGATGTCGACTTCGTCAACTTCCAACGCGTTGATCATCGCCTGTAGTGCGGTGATCAACCCGGCACGGTCAGTGACGCCCGACATGTCGACCGTGTTGATGCCGCTTGTTTGCAGAACGCCAAGCGGCTGCAACGTTCCGGCACCGTTCAACAGACCAACCTGAATCGTGCGTGCAAGTACCTCGGCAAGATCCTGCCGTACGTACTGCTCGATTGTGCCCGACGCGATCCCGGCACGCAGAAGCGTGTTCGAGAACGGCGACAAACCGGCTGCCTTGCGCGGTGTCAGTGAAATCAGATCGTCGTCGCTGTCGCTTGCCGTGATGGTCGAGTTTTCACCAACCCAGTACCCGGTTGACGCTGCCGTCTGTCGCGGGATTTGCACGGGCGAACCCGTCAGCCCGGACATGCGACGCACGCCCAACTGATCGACGATCATGCGCGACCGCAGGAGTTCGACGATTTCACCGACGACCTCTGTTGGCACCAAGTCGGAACCTGCACCCGTACCGGCTGCAAGCGCCTTTTTGCGCGCAGCCGCAAACACTTCCTTTTCGTACGGCGCAACGTCATCCCAGTCGCCCGTTCTCATGGCCCAGATCGCCCGTGCGAATGAGAACTTGCCGGGGTCATCGACACCGGTACCCGGAACGCTAACACCGCCTGCACGCTGTGCCTGTTCCAGATTCCCGAGCCGATTGCCGAACTGATCCAGGCGCGCGTTCACGGTTTCGCCGATTCCGTCAACGGCTGCCCGAACGTCGCCCAGCATTTCTTCTGCTGTTTTCTTTGGCATGAACCTATTCTCCTGCTGGCGACAGCGACGTGTTCACATCGTGAAATGCTTCCAACGCCTCCTCGACAGCCGCTTCGTCAATTGCCTCACCCTCGCCATCGGGCGAGGCATCGGCATCGTCATCGACCGCGTCAGACGAATCCGAATCGTCGTCAGCGTTTTGTGTCGATGTGTCATTGTTGTCGTCGGGAACGATCGCCTTGATCGCACCCGTCAGTTCGCGAACCTCGCTGATCAACGTTGCGACCGAATCGATCAACGTCGGTGTGTCACTTTCGATTGGCTCGACAGCACGTGGTGCCGGTGCAGGGTCGCCTTTTTCGACCACGCGGGTTTCCCCCGTTTCTGGGTCGAACTCGACTTCAACTGCATCCGGGTCGGGCAACGTTCCAGACGTCGCGACCGCGTGTGCCCACTCCGGGTCAGCCTCGATTGCGTCAAGTGCGCGATGCACCGCCGCGATGTCAACGTCTTTCAACAGTTGTTCGCGGTTCGGGTCAAGCGTTTCCAGATCCGGTTCGGTGAACCCGCGTGACACGGGTGTCTGCAACGCTTCCTGATTCATTGGGATCGGAACGCCGGATACCTCCAGCATTTCGGACCGCTTGAACCACTGCGACAGGAAGTTCATCCCGAGTTCGTCGCGCTGTTCCTGCGACAGTTCGCGAACCTCCAACGGGCGGAAACCGATCGACACGGTTTTCATGAACCCGTCGTGGTACAGATCGCGAACCAATCCAGCGAACGGGTACGTTTCACGCGGCACGAACTTTACCTGGATCTTCGTGCGCTTCGTGCCCGTGCGCGGTGCCTTGGTGCCTTCGCCTTTGCTGCCTTCGATCCGTTCCGACCAAATCTTGATGATCTTGCCGATCGGAGGTTCGGCGTACTTGTGTGCCCAAAGGAACACAGGATTTGCGCGCAGATTCTTCAAATCGAAGTTCTGTTCGACGACATCGCCCGCACGATCAACATGATCGGTCGACGCGATGAATTCCAGAACATCAGGATCATCCTTCGATGTCCTGACTTCTGCGATGGTCAACGCTGCCTTTTCCATGGTTTCGTTTCTCCTCACACCGGCACAGCTACGCACCGACAGTTGATCACTTCCGACGCTCTACCTCCCGGCTGTGCCGGGTACATCAAACCGTTCGAAAACGGTTCCTTGCCTCGCTTGCGACGTTCCGTGTCCAGTTTGCGATGGTTCGCGCTGCCCGGTTTCGCATTCGCAGCCGGGCGAACATGATCATCGCGTGACGTCATCCATTCGTGTTCGTCAATTCCCTCGCCTTTCATCGCTTGGTTGCGCAGACCGTTCGACAACATTGCCGTTTCGGTTCGCGCGATGCGCAGGGATCGAACGTACTTCTGTCCACCGAACCACTTGTTGATCCGGGTTTGCAGTTCGCGGGTGCTCGCCGGTCCGACTTCGCCAAATGCTTTCAACAACACTTTGCGCAACAGCACACGATCCTTTTTCGCGATGCGCACCAACGATGCCACGCGTCGCGCGCCTGAGTTGCGCACCCATGCTGTGTCAAGATCCGGCGTGATCACACTGAACCCGCCCATTTCCGCTTCCAGTTGTGACAACGACGCAAGCGAAATTTGCCCGACAGCGTCGGTCACGAATTTTTCCATGTTCGCGCCCCACGTCGTTTCACCCAGGAGGAACGATTCGATTTCGGCTGCGGTCAACGGAGGCAGGTTTTTCGTCATCCCGCGTTTGTTCGCCCAACGCACGACCGCCTGTATCTGCAACGCACGCATTCGCGCGTAATACTGTTTGATGCCTTTCAACATCGACTGTTCGGCAGGATGAAAGAACGCTTTGATGTAACTGTCCATGAACTCTTTGCGGTCGGCATACACCGAACGCACGACCGTTCGTTCCTCGGCAGGTTGCGCGGTCTGGGGAAGGAACCCGCCCGGGTCGTCGTACAGCGTCGACACCGGTACGCGGTTCACTTGCTCCAAAGGTTCCTCGCCCCATTCGACATCTTCCATTCCCAGTTCAAGGCGCGCACTGATCGCGTTCAACCCGTACCCAAGTTTCTTGAACTTGTCCGCGTGATCCAGCTTGTCACCCAAATCCTGTTTCAACGCTTCAACGTTGGACAGATCGAATTCGACGAACGTGCGTATGTTGCGCCCGGCACCGCCTTGCAGTTCGACCGGTTCGATCATGAACCGAACGACTGTGCGTTCGATCCGGCGCATTCGCGGAATCAACACGTTTTCCCAGAACAGCCGCTTGGTTTCCTTTGCGGTGTTGCGGTTGATGTCCTCGATCAATCCGACTTCCAACTTGGGGACACCGAACACGGCGAGTACCTCATCCCGTGTCCATTCGCGCTGTTCCAGAAATTGCATGTTCTGTTGGTTGATCGCGATCGGTTGATACTTCAACCCGCCTTCCAGCACGGCAACACGACCACGGTTCATCGGCCCACCGTGACGCGCTTGCCACTCTTGACGCAACGCCGTTTTCTGCGGGTCGGTCAAGTCGAGATCAGTTGTCAGCGTTCCGCCCGGGTCGGCACCGTTGTCAAGGAACGACTCGGAAAACACGCCCGCTTTCCAGTCGGTGCGCAATCCCTGCATCGCCGCTTCCATCGGTGCCAGTCCGACGTTTCGGTCGTACGGGTTGAAGTTGCGGTGCCACACGATCTGATCGGCAGGATACGCAACATCCTTGTTTCCGATCTGTCCCTTCCAGCCAACCAATAGTTGACCCTTCCACTGCGGGACCAACGAACGTGGTGACGGTACCAACCAAATTTGTTCGGGCGGTCTGTTTGGTTCGTACCTGCCGTCATCGGTGTTGACCAACAACCACTTACATTCGCCGTCGTGGTCGAGGTACACCGACGTACCTTCGAATAGATCCTCCCCGGTCATGTGCGGGTTCGGGTTGTCGAACAACTGTTGCCACACGTTGTCGCGCGGCATCGTCTGCGCTTCCTGATCGGTCGCGCGTATGTTCTCCTGTTTGACCGCCAACGGCACCGAACTGATATTCAGCGCCTTTCGCGAAATGCACGCGTACACCCAGGC
>Ga0316187_10005549_pt1 | contig 10885 bp, 10 predicted proteins | sample CroRivburrow1_MG_FD_204927 | JGI IMG/M metagenome (GOLD analysis project Ga0316187, IMG submission 204927) | Coastal sediment microbial communities from Maine, United States - Cross River worm burrow 1 | ecosystem: Environmental > Aquatic > Marine > Coastal > Sediment | place: USA: Maine...
ACGAGGAGTCCTGCGGCCAATGCACGCCGTGCCGTGAAGGTACGGGGTGGTTATACCGAATGGTTCGCCGGATCGAGCACGGGAAAGGTCAGCTGGACGATCTCGATGCGCTTGTATCGGTTGCAGATAACATTGCCGGGCGCACCATCTGCGCACTCGGTGACGCCGCAGCCTTGCCAGTGAAAAGTTTTATCAAGCACTTCCGTTCCGAGTTCGAGCATCACATCGAGAACAAGACATGTCAGGTGGGCTGAGCCGATGATTACGCTTGAAATCGACGGCAAGACGGTCGAAGTCGCTGAACAAAGCACGGTGATGGATGCCGCCAGCAAACTCGGCATCTACGTCCCGCACTTCTGCTACCACAAGAAGCTGTCCATCGCGGCGAATTGCCGCATGTGTCTGGTGCAGGTAGAGAAGGCACCCAAGCCCTTGCCCGCTTGCGCAACGCCGGCGTCAGAGGGCATGAAAGTCTGGACGCACTCCGAAATCGCGGTCAACGCCCAGAAGGGCGTGATGGAATTCCTGTTGATTAATCACCCCCTCGATTGCCCGATATGCGATCAGGGAGGAGAGTGTCAGTTGCAGGACCTCGCTGTTGGTTATGGCGGTTCCAACTCGCGTTTTCACGAGGGCAAGCGTGTCGTTGCCCACAAGGACCTGGGTCCATTGGTATCGGCCGAGGAAATGTCGCGCTGCATACACTGTACGCGCTGCGTTCGTTTCGGGCAGGAGATCGCCGGGATCATGGAACTTGGCATGGCCGGCCGCGGCGAGCATTCCCAAATCATGGCTTTCGTGGGGCACACCGTTGACTCGGAGCTGTCGGGCAACATGATCGATGTGTGTCCGGTCGGCGCATTGACCTCGAAGCCGTTTCGCTACAGTGCGCGTACCTGGGAGCTTTCACGCCGCCGCTCGGTCGCGCCGCACGACAGTCTGGGTTCGAACCTCGTGGTGCAGGTCAAACAGGATCGCGTCATGCGCGTTCTCCCACGAGACAACGACGAAGTAAACGAATGCTGGTTGTCGGACCGTGATCGCTTTTCCTATGAGGGTCTCAATTCGGATCAACGACTGACCTCGCCGATGATAAAGCGCGATGGGCGCTGGCTTGAGGTCGACTGGTCGACGGCGCTCGAGTACGTTACAGGCGAATTGTCGCGGCTGCGCGAAGCGCATGGACCCGCCGCCATCGGCGCGCTCGCCACGGCGCAGTCCACGTCGGAGGAGTTGTACCTTCTGCAAAAGCTGCTTCGCGCAATGGGAAGCAGCAACATCGATTTCCGGCTGCGACAGCTTGATTTCCCTGACAATGGGCAGGACGCTGGCATCCCCTGGCTTGGCATGAAGGTGTCGGAACTCGACGAACTCGACCGGGTGCTGCTGATCGGCTCGAACGTGCGCAAAGAGCATCCACTCCTTGCTGCGCGTATTCGCCAGGCGGTCAGAAAGAATGGCGCGCATCTGAATGTGATCAATTCCGTTGGTGACGATTTTCTGGTGCGCACCCACGGCCGTGCAATCGTCGCGCCCGCACGCATTGCCGATACCATTGCTGCAGTTGCGCGTGCGGCCGCAGAGAAAGCCGGTGTGGCTATGGTCCCGGAGATTGCGCAGGCAATGGTCGACGACAACGCGAGGACAATTGCCGAGAGCCTCCTGAGTGGCGAAACCAGTGCGATTTTGCTCGGCAACCTGGCCCAGCATCACCCGCAGTGGTCGCGCATACGTGCGCTCGCATACCTGCTCGGCACGATCGTCGACAGTCGTGTCGGCGTCCTGGTTGACGGCGCAAACACTGTTGGCGGTTACCTTTGCGGTGCTTTGCCTGGCGATGCCTCCTCAGGGCATAACGCACGCGAAATGATCGAGAACCCGCTTAAGGCCTATTTGCTGTTGCACACCGAAGTCGAATTCGACACGGCATTGCCGCGCGCGGCAATGGCGGCGATGCATGAGGCCGAGTTGGTTGTCGCGCTGTCGCCGTTCAAGCATCAGGCGCTCGACTATGCGCAAGTGCTGCTGCCGGTAGCGCCGTTTACCGAAACGGCCGGAACCTACGTCAATCTTGAAGGCCGGGTCCAGCATTTCAACGGGGTGGTGCCGCCGCTCGGTGACACGCGCCCCGCCTGGAAAGTCTTGCGCGTGCTGGGGAATCTGCTCCAGCTCGATGGATTCGGGTTCGAAACCATTGAAGACGTGCGCGACGAGATTGTGGAAAAAATCGGCAACATCGATGACCGCCTTGCCGATAGCAAGCCTGTTGCGGTGCCGGCGAGTTTCCCGGGCGGCAAAACAACCATGGAAAAGAATGCGATTGAACGCATCGGTGAAGTGCCCATCTATCATACGGATGGCATCGTGCGCCGGGCCGAGTCGCTTCAGCGCACCCGTGATGCCCGTATCGACTGTGCCTGGATGAACACAGATCTTATCGTGAAGCTTGGCCTGGAGTCCGGCGACCGCGTGCGCATATCCCAGGAAGATGGCGAAGCGGTTCTTGCGTTTGCATGCGATGACAGACTTCCGGACGGATGCGTGCGTGTGCCGGCCGGCGGCGCGGCGACTTCACGGCTGGGAGCGTCATTTGGTGGCGTGAGTCTGGAACGGGTTGCCGGCGCAGTGGAGGTCGAAAGCTGATGGAGTGGCTCGCGGAGATGATCGGGGTGCCGGCGGCGACCACCTTATGGACGCTGGCCAAGATTCTCGCGATCGTGATTGTCGTGACCTTGTCGGTTGCCTACCTGACGCTCGCCGAGCGCAAGGTAATCGGTTATATGCAGTTGCGCCTCGGCCCCAACAGGGTCGGCTGGAAAGGGTCTTTGCAACCGTTTGCCGATGTTCTGAAGCTGCTGGTGAAGGAAGTCATCATCCCGACCGGCGCCAACAAATACCTGTTCATTGCCGCGCCGGTTCTGGCGTTGATGCCGGCGCTTGCTGCCTGGGCGGTCGTGCCGTTTACCGACGGCGCGGTGGTGTCCAACATCGATGCCGGGCTGCTCTATGTGTTGGCCATCACCTCCATGGGGGTGTACGGAGTGATCGTGGCCGGGTGGGCTTCGAATTCAAAGTATGCCTTTCTCGGCGCAATGCGCTCGGCAGCCCAGATTGTTGCCTACGAAATCGCCATGGGATTTGCGCTGGTGTGCGTGCTGATGATGTCAGGCAGCCTGAATCTGTCAGTCATCGTTGATTCGCAGCGAACCGCATATGGTTTGCTGGGCTGGAATCTTCTGCCGTTGTTCCCGATGTTCGTCGTTTACTTTATTTCAGCGGTCGCGGAAACGAACCGTGCTCCGTTTGACGTGGCCGAAGGCGAATCGGAAATAGTCGGTTTTCACGTCGAATATTCCGGCACCGCGTTTGCCGTATTCTTCCTGGCCGAATACGCCAATATGATTCTGGTCTCGGCGCTGGCAGCGCTGATGTTTCTCGGCGGCTGGTTGTCCCCGGTTCCATTTATTCCGGACGGGTTTTTCTGGTTTGCCGCGAAGGTGGCGTTCCTGCTGTTCTGCTTTTTGTGGTTCCGCGCGACCTTTCCGCGTTATCGGTATGACCAGATCATGCGCCTCGGCTGGAAAGTTTTCATCCCGCTGACCATTGTCTGGCTGTTATTGGTCGGCGTGCTGATGCGGATGAGCTGGTGGCCATGGTGAGAGAACGACTATGATCGAACGCATACGCAGTTTCTTTCGAACATTTCTTCTCTTCGAACTCGTCAAGGGATTGATGCTGACCGGGCGTTACTTTTTTGCGCCCAAGCTGACCATCCAGTTCCCGGAAGAGAAAACGCCGCAGAGTCCGCGATTTCGAGGTTTGCATGCCCTGCGCAGGTATCCTAATGGCGAGGAACGCTGCATTGCCTGCAAGCTGTGCGAAGCCGTGTGCCCGGCACTGGCCATCACCATCGAATCGGAAAAGCGTGAAGACAATACGCGGCGCACGACGCGTTATGACATTGATCTGACGAAATGCATTTTTTGCGGATTTTGTGAGGAGTCATGCCCGGTCGATTCGATCGTGGAGACACGCATCCTCGAGTATCACGGTGAGCGCCGGGGCGACCTCGTGTACACCAAGGAGATGCTGCTGGCAGTGGGCGATCGTTACGAAGAAGACATCGCGAAAGACCGCACCGAGGACGCACCGTACCGATGACGCATTCCGCTTGTACGCTGCGTAGCGAATTGTTTCCAGGTGAAGCACCGGGATTTTCCCGGGCATCACCGCTGGCCGGTTGGTAATTGCCATGGATTTTGAAAAAGCCGCTTTTTACTTCTTTTCGGCGATTCTTATTCTCGCCGCTCTGCGGGTGATTACGGCGCGCAACCCGGTTCATGCGGCACTGTCGCTGGTGCTGGCGTTCTTTACAGCGGCAGCATTGTGGTTGCTGCTGGAGGCCGAGTTTCTCGCCATTGCCCTGGTGCTGGTCTACGTTGGTGCGGTGATGGTGCTGTTCCTGTTTGTGGTGATGATGCTCGATATCAACCTGGACCGTTTGCGCGAAGGCTATTGGGATTATTTGCTGCCTGCGTTGGTTGTCGCGGGTGTGATGATGATGGAAATGGCTGTCATTCTCGGCGGACGGTATTTCAATCTGTCAGAGATGCCAAAGCCTGCCGGTGCGGACCCCGATTACAGCAATACGCGCGCGCTGGGCAGAATTCTCTACACGGAATACGTTTACGCCTTCGAGATTGCAGCGGTCATCCTGCTGGTCGCGATCGTGGCGGCTATCGCGCTGACGCTTCGCAAGCGCAAAGACCACAAATATCAGTCACCTTCGAAGCAGGTGTCTACCCGCAGGTCGGACCGGGTCAGAATGGTATCGATGCCGGCTGAAAAGCGGGATCCGGGAGAAGCCTCTTGATCCCGCTTTCCAGTTATCTGATTCTGGGTGCGATCCTGTTTTCGATCAGCATTATCGGTATATTTCTGAATCGCAAGAACGTGATCATTGTGTTGATGGCGATCGAGTTGATGTTGCTAGCCGTCAATCTGACTTTCATCGCGTTTTCGTACTTTCTTCAGGATATTGCCGGGCAGGTGTTTGTGTTTTTCATCCTCACCGTCGCAGCAGCCGAAGCGGCTATCGGCTTGGCCATTCTGGTTGTCCTGTTCCGCAATATCCACTCGATCAACGTCGACGATCTCGATCAGCTAAAGGGATGACGCGGCAACCATGAATATGATGAGTGTTTATCTCGTTGCTGCCCTGGCACCGCTTGCGGGTGCGATCGTCGCCGGATTTTTCGGCCGCCAGATTGGCCGCGCCGGAGCGCACTGGGTCACAATCTTTGGCGTGGCGGTGTCCATGATTGCATCGGCAATCGTGTTTCGCGACGTAATGCAGGGCAACCTGTTCAATGGCACGGTTTACACATGGGCCGCGAGCGCAGGAATCCAGCTCGAGATTGGTTTCCTGATCGACCAGCTTTCCGCCACCATGATGCTGGTGGTCACGTCAGTCTCGCTGATGGTGCACATCTATACCATCGGCTACATGAACGATGATCCCGGTTATCAGCGTTTCTTCAGCTACATCTCATTGTTTACTTTCTCGATGATGATGCTGGTGATGAGCAACAACTTCCTGCAGCTCTTTTTCGGCTGGGAGGCTGTTGGCCTGGTGTCCTATCTGCTGATCGGCTTCTGGTATACGCGACCGACTGCGATCTACGCCAACCTCAAGGCGTTCATGGTCAACCGGGTTGGCGACTTCGGCTTCATCCTCGGTATTGCCCTGGTGTTCGTCTACTTTGGCAGCCTGGACTATGCGGAGGTGTTCGCTTTGGCGCCGGGCAAGGCGGGTGATCAGGTCGGCAGCGCCATCGGCGTGCAGTGGCCGCTGCTCACGGCGATCTGCATTTGTCTATTCGTCGGCGCAATGGGCAAGTCGGCCCAGTTTCCCCTGCACGTCTGGCTGCCCGACTCGATGGAAGGTCCGACGCCGATTTCCGCGCTGATTCACGCGGCGACGATGGTCACCGCCGGCATATTCATGGTCGCGCGCATGTCGCCGTTGTACGAGTTTTCAGAAACTGCGTTGTCCCTTGTTCTGATCGTGGGAGCCATTACCGCATTCTTCATGGGGCTGCTCGGAATCGTGCAGACCGACATCAAGCGCGTTGTCGCCTATTCGACGCTGTCGCAACTCGGTTACATGACGGTTGCCCTTGGCGCGTCGGCCTATTCGGCTGCCATTTTCCACCTGATGACGCATGCCTTCTTCAAGGCATTGCTGTTTCTTGCCGCAGGTTCGGTGATCATCGGTATGCACCATGACCAGGACATGCGCAACATGGGCGGATTACGCCACCGCATGCCAATCACCTGGCTGGTGTCACTGGTTGGCTCACTGGCCTTGATCGGATTCCCTTTCTTTGCCGGCTTCTATTCCAAGGACAGCATTATCGAGGCGGTACATTTATCGCAGACACCTGGTGCCGGACTGGCATGGATTGCCGTTACCGCAGGCGTTTTTGTCACCGCGCTCTATACCTTCCGGATGTATTTCCTCGTGTTTGAGGGCAAGCCGCGCTACGAGACGCATGCCGCGTCGGGCGCAGCGCACGGCGATGATGCGCATGGTCATCACGGGCCGCTCAATCCGCACGAATCTCCGGGCGTCGTCTGGTGGCCGCTGGTCGCACTGGCTATTCCATCCGTGATCATCGGCGCGATTGCAATTGGCCCGCTGCTGCACGGCGGTTTCTTCGGCGACAGCATAAAGGTGTTCGCCGAGCGAGACGTGGTCGGTGCACTGGGCGAACACTTCCATGGCTGGCTGGCGATGGGCCTGCACGGCTTTGTAACGCTGCCGTTCTGGCTCGCGATCGCGGGGGTCGCACTCGCCTGGTATCTGTATTTGCACCGGCCCGATCTCCCCGCGAAAGTTCAGCAGGCACTCAGGCCGTTGTATACGCTGCTGGACCAGAAATACTACATGGACCGTTTCAACGACTGGTTTTTTGCTGGTGGCGCACGCTCACTCGGACGCGGTTTGTGGCGCTATGGCGATGTCAACATCATCGACGGCGTGCTCGTCAACGGCTCTGCCCGGCTTGTGGGATGGTTCGCGGGCGTCGCCCGCAAGTTTCAGTCGGGTTTTGTTTATCACTATGCCTTCACCATGATCATCGGCGTGTTCGTGCTGCTGACCTGGTGGTTTCTGCGGATCTGATGGAGTGACCGAATAAACATGTTTGGCCTTGCGCCCTTGTCTACGGTGGTGTGGTTGCCCATTGTTGCTGGTGTCATCGTGCTGCTTGCCGGCTCAGACCGGAATGCCGCCGTTGCCCGCTGGTTGGCTTTGATCGGCGCCATGGCGGGGTTTCTTGTCGCGTTGCCGCTGTGGACTGGATTTGACCGAACGGTTTCCGGAATGCAGTTCGAAGAGTTCCTTCCGTGGATTGACACCTTCAATATCAACTACCACCTCGGAATTGATGGCGTCTCGCTGTTATTGATTCTGCTGAACTGTTTCACCACGGTTCTGGTTGTCATTGCCGGGTGGACGGTCATCCGAAGCCGCGTATCGCAATACATGGCGTCGTTCCTGATTCTCTCGGGAATAATGAACGGCGTGTTCAGCTCGCTGGACGCGGCCTTGTTCTACGTGTTTTTCGAGGCCACCCTGATTCCGATGTTCATCATCATCGGCGTGTGGGGCGGACCCAATCGGGTTTACGCAGCGCTCAAGTTTTTCCTGTACACGTTTCTGGGCTCCTTGCTCACACTGGTTGCGCTGGTGTATCTGTACAACGCATCCGGCGGCAGTTTCTCGCTGCTTGAGTACTATGCGATGCCGATACCGATGGCCGCCCAGATACTGGTATTCCTCGCGTTTTTTGCGGCGTTCGCCGTAAAGGTGCCGATGTGGCCCGTTCATACCTGGCTTCCGGACGCACACGTCGAAGCGCCGACCGGAGGATCGGTAGTGCTGGCAGCGATCATGCTGAAGCTTGGCGCCTATGGATTCATCCGGCTTTCGCTGCCCATCGTGCCGGATGCGAGTCAGTATCTTGCGCCGCTGGTGATCGCGCTGTCATTGGTCGCGGTTGTGTATATCGGACTGGTGGCACTGGTACAGGCAGACATGAAGAAGTTGATCGCGTATTCGTCGATCTCGCACATGGGTTTCGTCACGCTTGGCATCTTTATTTTCAATCCGCATGGGCTGCAGGGCGCTGTCATTCAAATGGTCTCGCACGGATTCGTTTCAGGCGCGCTGTTCCTGTGCGTGGGCGTGCTCTACGATCGCATGCATTCGCGGATGATCGCGGACTACGGTGGCGTTGTGAACCGCATGCCCGTTTTCGCTGCCTTCTTCATGCTGTTTGCGATGGCTAATGCCGGTCTGCCGGGAACCAGCGGATTTGTTGGAGAGTTTCTTGTCATCATGGGTACCATGAGCGTTAACTTCTGGTACACGCTTGCCGCGGCGACTACGTTGATATTCGGAGCAGCGTACACGTTGTGGATGTACAAGCGGGTCGTCTTCGGCGAAGTGGTGAACGACAAGGTCTCGGCGCTCTCCGATATCAATAGCCGTGAGATTCTCGTCCTTGGTTTGCTTGCGCTGGCAGTGCTGTGTATCGGGATCTATCCCAAGCCGCTGACCGACGTTCTGAACGTCACCGTCACCGGGCTTCTTGAGCACGTCGCGGTATCCAAGTTGTGAGCTTGCATGTCTGCGATCTGAGTTAGAACGGAAACCGGAATAAACATGGAATTTTCGATGATGGATCTGGCTCCTGCCCTGGCAGAAATCTTTCTGCTGTCGGCGGTGTGCATCATTCTGATCGCGGATCTCTTTATTTCCGATGAGCACCGATATCTCACCTATTGGGCGACGCAGATAACCTTGGTAATGACGGCTCTGGTCGCCGTATCCGGAACTGCGGCCGATCCTGTTTATGCGTTCAGCGGTTTGTTCGTTGCGGACGCTTTCAGCAGTTTCCTGAAGATCGGCGTGTGCCTGAGCGTTGCAGCTGGCCTGGTGTATTCACGAGCCTACCTGGGCCCGCGCGGAATGTATCGCGGCGAGTATTTCGTCCTTGCGTTGTTTGCAACGCTTGGCATGCTGGTCATGATATCGGCCAATCATTTCCTGACGCTGTATCTCGGGCTCGAACTGCTCAGTCTGAGCTTGTACGCGATGGTGGCGCTGGCCCGGGACTCTGCCCGCAGTACTGAGGCGGCGATGAAATATTTTGTGCTCGGTGCGCTGGCCTCGGGCATGCTGTTGTACGGCATGTCGATGGTCTACGGTGCGACGGGATCGCTGGAGATTGGCGATGTGATTGCAGCCGTCCAGTCGGGACAAGCCAATTCGACCATTCTGAAGTTCGGGCTGGTCTTCGTCGTTGCAGGAATTGGTTTCAAGCTCGGCGCCGTGCCTTTCCATATGTGGGTGCCGGACGTGTATCACGGTGCCCCGACAGCCGTGACACTGCTGATCGGCACGGCCCCGAAACTGGCTGCATTCGCCTTTCTCGTGCGCCTGTTGGTCGAGGCGCTTGGGGCTGAGGAACTCGTTGTCGAGTGGCGCCAGATGCTGGTGCTACTGTCGGTTGCGTCTCTGATACTCGGTAATGTGGTCGCTATTGCCCAGACCAATCTGAAACGCATGCTGGCCTATTCAACGATTTCGCACATGGGTTTCCTGCTCCTCGGCGTTCTGGCGGGAACGGCCCAGGGTTACGGTGCCGCGATGTTTTATGTGTCCGTGTACGTCATCATGGCGCTCGGGGCGTTCGGCATGATCCTGCTCATGTCGCGTGACGGTTATGAGGCGGAGGAGCTTGATGATCTGAAGGGCCTCAGCCAGAGACACCCGTGGTATGCCTTCATTATGCTGGTGATGATGTTTTCCATGGCCGGTGTCCCGCCGACCGTCGGCTTCTGGGCGAAGCTCTCGGTGCTTCAGGCTGTCATGTCGATTGGCTACGTCTGGTTGGCAGTGCTGGCGGTGCTGATGTCGCTGATCGGGGCCTTTTACTATTTGCGGGTTGTGAAGCTGATGTACTTTGACGAGGCACCACAGAGCGCCTCGATCGAGGCCGGCATGGATAGCCGCGTTCTGATTTCGGCCAACGGGATCGCAGTGCTGGCCCTTGGGCTGATGCCGGGAGCCCTTCTCGCCATGTGTGAACGTGCCATTACCCTGTCTCTGCGTATCGCCTTATGAGTGGCGATTTCACGGAGACAAAGAAGAGCTCAAAGCTGGTCTACTCGGGTCGAATGCTCGAGGTCCGTGAAGATGAAGTGCTCCTCCCCGATGGAAATGCGGCGCGGCGTGAATACATTATTCATCCTGGGGCGGCGTTGATTTTGCCGCTCTTCGACGATGGCCACGTCCTGCTTGAGCGCCAGTACCGGTATCCGGTTGCCCAGCACTGCTATGAACTTCCGGCGGGAAAACTGGAGGCCAACGAATCTTCGCTCGATACCGCCAAGCGTGAACTGCTCGAAGAGACGGGCTATGTCGCGCAGGAGTGGACCACCATTTGCAATATGCTGCCCTGCATTGGCTATTCTGACGAACGTATCGAGTTTTTCCTGGCGCGCAAGCTGAGCTTCAAGGGCGCATCGCTGGATGAAGGTGAGTTTCTCGAAACGCTGCGGTTGCCGGTGAGCGAGGCGCTTCAGTGGGTGCGCGACGGAACGATACGCGATTCGAAAACGATGCTCGGCCTGCTTTGGCTTGATCGTATTCTGCACGCCGGCTGGTAACGCCCGGCCTGCCTGATATCTCCGGCGCTGCTAACTGGCGTCGACTCTTGCCGCTTCGCCCTCAAAGGTAATGTACGGCCGGGGGTGTCCCACGTAATGCCCTTGCGCGTACCCGATCCCGAGTGACTGCAACTCGTCAAGCACG
>Ga0316187_10005552_pt1 | contig 10883 bp, 11 predicted proteins | sample CroRivburrow1_MG_FD_204927 | JGI IMG/M metagenome (GOLD analysis project Ga0316187, IMG submission 204927) | Coastal sediment microbial communities from Maine, United States - Cross River worm burrow 1 | ecosystem: Environmental > Aquatic > Marine > Coastal > Sediment | place: USA: Maine...
GGAAAAGGGAAATTTCTTATCTAACAATTCAAAACCGAGAGGCTGATAAACAATTTTGCCTCTCAGTCTCTCGATGGCCATGTTCAAAATCTCCTTGTGATCGAAGGCGAGTTTGGGAAATTGTTTGAAGTTGAACCACTCCGCAGCCTCGGCATCGGTGGAAGCTTTTAACTTTTGGAATTGACTGGACTTCACCAATCCGAAAAAAGCAACAGATAGTATTCTGGTTCGTGGATCGCGGTCTGGTTTACCGAAGGTGTAAAGTTGCTCCAGATAATTGATGTGAACTCCTGTTTCTTCTTGAAGCTCTCTTGCAACAGCATCTTCCAATGATTCGTGATCTAATACAAAACCGCCAGGAATAGCCCACAAACCTTTAAATGGGTCGTATTTTCTTTTAATAAGTAGAATGGACACCCCTTCTTCTTTGTTATACCCAAAGACGATTGCGTCGACAGCTACTTGAATATTTTGCGTCGTATTCACACAATAAAGGTAATATAATCTATGGACAATAAACAAATATTTAATCAATTTTAAATTATTTTATAATTTAAAATGCTGATAATCAGGTAATAATAAATAAATGTGTAAAAAATACGCAAATAAATTAGGATGGTATAATATTTAGTATTTATATTTGCGTCATAATTACACAAAAAAGAATTATAATGCTTAGTACAACCGAATCATCAAATCACACAACAAGTTTAGGAGAAGAAAAGCAAGCATCTGTTTTATTCGCTGACATAGCCGATTTTACGGAGATGACTGAAAAGACATCTTCCAAGCACCTTGTTCAAATACTCAATCGTTACTTTCAGATTGCCGGATCCATTGTCAAGGCAAATCATGGAAGAATTATTGACTACTATGGAGATGGTTTCCTCGCTATTTTTGGTTTGGATGGCGAAAGTGAACATTCAAGTAATTTGATTAAAGCCGGATTTGACCTTCAAGAGGCCATAAATAGTTTTAAAAAAGACGTTCAAGCCATCATTCATTCCGATTTCAAAATCAGGTTAGGTGGTAATACCGGGAAGGTATATTGGGGTACCATTGGAATTGAAGGAATGCAAAAAAATGCCGCCATTGGAGATACAGTAAATTTTGCGAGCAGGATTGAGCAGGCCAACAAAAAACTAAAAACCAACTTCCTGATATCTGAATCTCTTTATGAGCAATTTGACGAACGGTGTATTTCATTGGAAAAATTTAACATCAAGGCTAAGGGTAAAAAAGGGATGCACCACGTCTATGCGCTTAACTAAAAATCCTTGTACAATGAAAGCATCACACATGAACATAATGGTTTTAAAAACAGATATAAAAACCAGGAAAAAAGTAAATAAGATACGACCAATCCTGAATCATCACCCAATTATTCGAAGATGGACAGTGGACACTCAAGACATTGACAATGTATTGCGGATTGAGTCCAACACTGAATTAACAGAAGCCGTAGTTATCCAACTTTTAAGATCAATTGGTTTTTATGGAGAAGCATTGCCTGATTAAATAGTTGTTGAGCCGGATAAGAAGGAAAGTACCCGAATCAACGAGAAAAAACAATTATGATCCCATTCATCAATTGAACAGTTTAAGTCTTGCTTTAAGTTCAGATTTAGAAATCAATCCAGTTTTATTAAAGACCTGAAGGTTGATCTTTTTTTCTTTAAACTCCTTTGACCATTCTTCAGCCAACCATTTTAAAGTAGATGCGGTTATTAGAGAAACATCCGTATCAGATCCTGACTCATATTTTAATTTTTCTGCCTGCAGAGATGCTGAATCTTCATAATCGGGTACAACGACCATAAAGCAATTGACCCTTCTACCATGAACTTTTGCATCCCGGATATACCTTTTGAATTGAGTTATGTGCGCATTCATAAAAAAGTATTTCTCAGACATGAGTGCCTTATTATCCCATAACATGAATTCCCCATTTTCAAACTCCAGACATCCGTCACTATGATCCGTTCCTTTTTGTTTTTTTGTAGGGTAGTTAAGTTTTTTTTCAAATAGGTAGGTTGTCGCCAATTCAAAAGCATTGGCAGCATCTTTTTCATTCTTCACAATTTTCTTACCCATTAGGTTTGGCATATCCAGGTTTGCCAGCTGTTCATAAAAACTGTAATAGATTTCTTCTTTATCTTTTGCCTTATCAACGGTTATATTCAGTAGTTGATCATAATAATTTATAACTCTTTGGATCTTTTCCTCAATCTTTCCACTGACTTTTACCTCCGGGAGTTGTCGACACATTTCGGTTATTGCAGTATTATCAAAAAGCAACAGGACTTCGCTCGGTTTTACTCCTGTAGCAACTATTCTATCGATAATTTCATCTTTTAATCCAGCACCTTTAATTTCCAAAAAATCGGAGATTATTCTCAATTCCGGGAGGCTAAAGGTGTCGAGCAAATCACAGAATTTCTCATCAACCAATTCTATGCCTAAATAATTCTTTACACCTGGAATAATTTCTAATGGTATTACATAGGGTTGTCCAATCAATTTATTGCAATAAAAAATGATCCCACATTTTTGGAGATCATTTAGTCCTGTAAGGATCGCCTCAGGACTGTGAATGGTGTTCCCTTTTTGTGGAAAGTTTCCCAATAACCCTTGAATTAAATATAAATCTCTTCGGTGAATTGATAATTTGGACCTGACCTTTTCAATTAGGTGGAGTTCATCTTCTGAAATGCTATCATCTTCAAACGCAGCTTCCAGAATGGCCTTCATAATCTCCAAATTTGTTATAGAAATATGTTTGAAATTGTCTGGATTATATGACTTTTTAATAAATTGTCTCTCAGTTTTTGTGATTTGTTTAATAATCTCGTCTAGTTCTGCCTGATACTCATTACAACTTAACAACGTGGTTAGAATAAAGCTAATGAGCATGCTTTTTTGATATGGATCTTTGCTCTCTTTTAAATAGTCTGAAATTCTATCTTCGATGGTTTCGGGTTTACTTAAATGATCAATATTGTTTAGTAGCTGTAGCCTGTACCCATCCTCATCTGCTTTGACATATTTGTCGCTCGTAAAACTCTTGACAGCTTTTTCCAAGTAAAACTTGCTCATTTTGTCTATGGCATCTTCTATTTCCATTTCCCAATTAATTTGACCTCTAAATTAAGCATCAAACGGATTAAGAATATGATATTTATCAGATTCAATTCGTCAAATAAGCAGCTTTCAAATGATGGATAAGAAGGTTGTTAAAATCCTTTCGAGGTGCATTTTTACCTATCAATAGTATTATAGTTGAGCATTCGCAAATGTACTTCCACTAAGCCAATTTCCGGGCGCTCAGAAGCAACGAAGCCATAGGCCATAGATTGTCTCTTTTCCTTGATATGTTGCTGATTTGGTTTATAAGGTTGGATTGAAATTCTTTTTGTTGATTTTCTCCCAGCGCCATCAATTTGGGACCAATGGGAGTGGAATAAGCCAAATCGACAACACTTCCAATATTTTCAGTAAGAATCATGTCAAGTTCAATTATTGAAACAACAACATTTTTAAAATTTGCTGATTTAAAATAATTAGACAATTCTTCAGCAGGCATCAAATCAAATGGAATTCTCATCATATCAGAAATCTCATTTTCTCCCATTAATTCAAGGGCATTGCAAATGGCTCCAAAAAATTTGCAATCAGATACCGGGCACCAACATGAAATAACTGCATCTCCATTTTGTTTAAGAACTCTGTATATTTCTTCTGCGGCTCCTTTTTTGTCAGGGAAAAATTGAAATCCTTGTTGACAGACCACAACGTCTATTGAATTGTCGGATACATCGATCGAAGCGGCATCCCCTTCAATAAAACTAACGGATCCTTTTTCTTCTGGACAATTCTTCTTTGCAATGTCCAACATTTGACTATTAATGTCAATGGCAGTCACTTTGCCATCTGGAGAAACCAGCTGCTGCAAACGCTTCGTGACGACACCGGTACCAGCGGCAAGGTCTATAACCTGTTTTCCCCTCCAAGAACCGTATGCTTCTGTCAGTTTCACAGCCCATGGTTCAAATAAAATGGGTACCAAATAATTTTCATATGCCTCAGCAACAGAATTATTACCGAAATCAAATTCCTTATCTCTTTTCATTGTCGGTTAGTAACATTAGTTGTTCTAAAAATACATCAATTAATTTGTCCTAACCAACCCAAACATTTGCTGCACCCAGGAAATTTAAAGAGGTAAAAAAGTATAAACTAGGCAATCTTTGTTCAAATCGTAATATCTTCTGTTTTTTTTGATTTCGTTTACAACATTTGGACACACTGTAAATAATGGCAAATGCATGGCATTATCATTTCGTAAATTTAATGTGTACAACGTATTGATTCAGAAATTATATTTGGAAGCTTTATTGAAAAAGCGTGTACACAAATACTTAGATGAAGAACACGTATTTTAACTTGATTGATCAGACTTATTACTTTCCTCAGGAAGGGTTTGATTTGAAACAAAAATTTCTCACTTTCCATGGAATTTCTTTAAAGTATCTTATAGAAAAATACGGCACGCCGTTCCGATTCATCTACCTTCCAAAAATTGGTGATCAAATAAAAAAGGCCAGAAATCTTTTTAATCGGGCGATTAAAAAAAATGATTATAAGGGGAACTATCACTTTTGCTATTGCACCAAATGCAATCACTTTTCTCATGTGATATCTGAAGCTTTGAAACATAATGTGAATTTGGAAACCTCAAGCTCTTTTGATATTGATTTGATTTTGAACCTTGAAAAAGATGGGAAGGTTGACAAGGAATTAATCATCATTAACAATGGATACAAAACGGATTCTTACTTGAAAAAAATTATTGACTTGTATGATCTGGGATATAAAAATGTCTATATAATTCTCGACAGTAAAAACGAGCTGGAGCGACTAAAGAAAATAAATAATAAGCACGTTTTAAAGATAGGTCTGAGAATGGCAATTGATGAGGAAGCACAGTCATCGTATTACACCTCCAGACTTGGAATAAATGCGAATGAATTACCCGAATTCTATTTAAACAATATCAAGAATGACGATCACTTTGAGTTGAAAATGTTACACTTCTTTGTGGATTCAGGAATTAAAGACAGTCTGTATTATTGGGGTGAATTTCAAAAAGCACTAAAACTTTACATTGAATTGAAAAAGAATTGCAAATCTCTGGATGCATTCAATTTGGGAGGTGGATTTCCTATCAGAAACAATCTGGGATTTGAGTACGATTACGAATACATCATCAATGAAATTGTCAAAAATATCAAAGAAGCATGTGTTGCAGAAAAGATTGTTGAGCCTGACATATATACAGAATTTGGAAAATATACTGTCGGTGAAAGTGGGGCCATTATTTTTAAAGTGCTGGAACAAAAACAACAGAATGATACAGAAAACTGGTACATTATTGACAACAGTTTAATGAATACAATTCCCGATGCGTGGTCCATACATGAGAAGTTTATCTTACTGCCCATCAATAAATGGGACAACGAATATGGCCGGGCCAATATAGGCGGAATTAGTTGTGATCAATCCGATTATTACAATAGTGATGATTTTAATCAGGAAGTCCTGTTGCCTGAGTATAGTGATGAAGAAAAAGAACCTCTGTACCTTGGATTTTTTCACACTGGTGCATATCAGGATGCCATCAGTGGATACGGGGGGATAAAACATTGCCTCATTCCCTCACCAAAACACGTCATTATTGATCGGGATGATAAAGGCAATATTATCGATTACGTTTATCGCAACGAGCAATCTGCAGAAGATATGTTTAGTATTCTGGGATACAATCAAGAATGAAACGATTTGCCGGCATAGAAGCAAAGTACAGTTCCGCAGAAAATGCAGCTATTTATTTGCAATCCATTCCCTATGATGGAACCAGCACATGGGGAAAAGGGTCAGACAAGGGATTTGAAGCTTTTTTGGATGCCGCTGAGAACATGGAATTGTTCGATATAGAGACCCAATCGGAAGTTTACAAAAGAGGGATTCATATTCTGGAGGAAATCCACGAAAATGAAAGTCCGGAATCAGTCTTTGAAGCGGTTTATAAAAAGACATGTGAAAGTTTGAAATCCAATAAGTTCCTGACTTCATTCGGAGGAGAACATGCCGTGAGTATTGGAATTATTAAAGCTTATTATGAAAAGTATTCGAACCTGACTGTCCTTCAATTGGATGCACATGCAGACTTAAGACCCTCTTACAATGGAACTGTCTATAACCACGCTTGTGCGCTTCACGACGCTTCCAAAAACACCAACGTGATCCAGGTGGGTATCAGAAGCATGGATATAAGTGAGGTGGCCCACATGGACAGACACAAGGTTTATTTTGCTCAAGATATTCATGGTAATGATGACTGGATGGACAAATCAATCGCTCAAATGACCAATCAGGTTTACATTACCATTGATCTCGATGTCTTTGACCCCGCCATTATGCCGGCTACCGGAACACCTGAGCCCGGAGGACTTCATTGGAACAATAGTATTAAATATCTGAGGAAAGTTTTTGATTCAAAAGAAATAGTTGGATTTGATATTGTAGAACTTGCTCCGATTGAGGGTTTAAAGGCACCTCAATTTTTGGCCGCCAAATTATATTATAAACTGCTCTCATATAAATTCTTGAATCATGAATAAAACAGGATCTGTCAGAGATTTTATCCATGAACACTACAAACATTTCAATGCGGCTGTTGTGATTGATGCTGCAGAGGCTTATGAAAAACACCTCGAAGAGGGAAAAAAGATGATGATTACCCTGGCCGGCGCTATGAGTACAGCAGAGTTAGGCATATCTCTCGCCGAAATGATCCGGCAAGATAAGGTGCACATCATCTCATGTACCGGGGCCAATCTTGAAGAAGATGTGATGAACCTTGTGGCGCATACACATTATAAAAGAGTACCACACTACAGGGACTTAACTCCCCAAGATGAATGGGCCTTGCTCGAAAAAGGATTGAACCGAGTAACGGATACTTGCATTCCGGAAGAAGAAGCTTTTAGAAGAATTGAGAGACATATATTCGATATTTGGAAGGATGCAGAACAGAAAGGGCAACGATTTCTACCGCATGAATTTTTATATAAACTTTTGTTGTCTGGAGTTTTAAAAGAGCATTATGATACAGATCCTAAAAATTCCTGGATGCTGGCTGCGGCAGAAAAGAATCTACCCTTAATTGTGCCCGGTTGGGAAGATAGCACGTTGGGTAATATTTTTGCCTCATTTTGCATAAAGGGGGATTTATCGACCTCTACCGTTAAATCAGGAATAGAATACATGGTATATTTGTCTAATTACTATCGGGAAAATGCCGGTGATGAAGGAATTGGTTTTTTTCAAATCGGTGGGGGTATTGCGGGCGATTTTCCAATTTGTGTGGTTCCTATGTTAAACCAGGATTTAAAATTGACTGATACTCCATTCTGGAGTTATTTCTGTCAAATTAGTGACTCTACCACGAGCTATGGCTCATATTCGGGCGCAGTTCCAAATGAGAAAATAACATGGGGAAAATTGGATATTGATACACCAAAGTTCATTATTGAATCAGATGCAACCATCGTGGCACCATTAATATTTGCCTTTATTCTTAATCGTTAAATCTAAATAGGGATGACTACAAAATCAAGGGTTTTTACCACTTTCGAAAAACTGACAGAAGAACTTCAGGAAAAAATTAAGCTCGAGTATCCCAGTGGATTTAGTGAGGAGCTTATATCATTTTACGACAAAGATGGCGTGAGGATCAGCGCATTGCGATTCGAGACCGATGAAAAGATTTATTTGGTGAAGATGTCAGTCGAAACGGCTGAGAGAATCGTTGAGGAAGATACGGACTATGATGATGACGGAAATTTAAAAGAAGAGGTTAAAGACGATTATGAAGAGAAACACTCAGAAGAAGATGATATGGAATTCGATTGATGGCAAACAGAGATTATGATTCATTTCATGAATTCAACTTTTATTCTCCAACATAAGAATCCCTTAGCACTTCCCCTGTACAATATGCCTTCCAGCAATGGTTGTCATTATCAATAAAGTAAGTCATACCTTTTGCGATAATACTCTTTCTACCAAGACGTCATAATCTTCTATGTATTTCTTTTTTAGTAAATACGATATCTATAATATTTTTGGGATCAAATGAAGATTATAATCAAAACCTTTTTGGTATTAATCGTCTTTATGCTTCTATGTGTTGGCATACTTACGGCGTACATTTTTCGATTAGATCCCAATGAGCATAAAGATTCAATTGAAAATATATTTGAGCAATCCATTGGCTTAAAAGTTAAGTTGAATGGAAATATACATGTTGAGCTAGAGGAAGAAATTCATGTTTCTCTTTGTTCTGTCGAGCTGATGGATGAGCTGGGAATACTCGCCGAAGTTGACAGTATTAATTTGTTTATACCAATGACATGGCCCAGTGATTCGTTGATCATATCTTCTGTCTTTCTAAATCGACCTGTTTATCATTTTAGAACGCAAGGAATAAAAACCAGGCCATCTGAAAAAAAGGAGAGCCGGTCATTGAGCATAAATAATCTGGAAATGGTTCTTTTCAGGCAAACAGAGGTTGTAGAGGGTCAGTTCATTTTATACAATGAAAAAGATTCTATTTTGTTGAATGCACAACACATAAATGCGAAACATATCGATTTCTCAATCAATGGCTTTGATGAAATTTACAAAGAATTTGACATTGAATCTCAGGTATTGATACAAAGGGTAAAGGCTTTTGGATTTGAAGAGGAAAAGCTAATCTGTGAATTCAAAATGCAAAATGGATACCTGCATTTCAACAATCGTTTTACCCATTACCCAAAAGACAAAATAAATGTTGAAATCAATCTAAATCCACAGGATTTTGTCTATAGCATCAATGGGAATTATTATGATCAGGATTTACAAGATTTGAGTGTTTATGCCAACAATAAAAATGATTTCATTAAAGGAACTTATGACGCCGTTTATAATTTTTCATTCACAATTCCGGATTCTGCTTTAGAAATCAAGTCCATCTCGGGAAATGCTCAAGTCACATCAATCGATGCTTTGATTCGAGGAGTGAATCTTGACAAAATGATAAAGACTTTTAAACGAACTCAGAATTTCAGTTTTAAGGATGTTGGTTCTGTATTGGTTTTTGGGCCTTGGGGTTTAGCAATTTCTAAAGGGGGAGATTATGCCGGATTGGCTTTATTATCGGAAAAAGATTCTTCTAAAATTGAGCTTCTATATTGTGAAATGAATATTGACAGTGGGAAAGTTCGAATCAATGACCTTGCATTCAGGACTTCAAAAAATAGAATAGCGCTTTCAGGTGGCATTGATTTCCCTGCCGGTGAATATGATCATTTTTCATATGCGCTCGTCGATCCCAACGGTTGCGCCATCATACGCGAGGAATTCGACGGTCCATTTGAAAAAGTATCAAACAAGGATTTAAACTATGCCAAGATGCTTATGAGTCCCTTGACAAATTTAATTTCGGGCACCAGTTCACTGATTGTGGACAAGAAATGTGAATGGACTTATGGCGGGAAGGTGGATGCCCCCCAAAAGAAAAAATTATCGTTGGGATTTAAAAGAAATTGAGGGGGTACGTCTTTTATTGGACTTACCTTTTTCAAAGGACACATTAAAAAAGCCAACATTCATTTCTGAGGTGTCGACTGAGAATGATTTAGAAGTTTAATTTATGATTTTTTGAACACAGATTCTAAATTTTCGAATCCTTTGTATTCAATGGCATAACCGTTTGGATCTGAAATTAAAAATGAATGTTGCTCGCCTACCTTACCTTTGAAAACTATATGGGATTTTATCAGGAAAGGGACTGATTCTTCTTCAAATCTTGTTTTTTCTTTTTGCCATTCTGGGACGGTCAAAACGACTCCGAAGTGTTTCAGTGGCACACCATCTTTGTTGTATTTTGGAGACTCAGCTATAAAATTATTTATCTCCACAAGTGTTATCTGATTTCCGTGAAAATTGAAGTCGGCCCAATTATATCCCGACCTACCCATCTTCGCTTTCAATACATTTTTATAGAATTTTTTGCTTGCTTCTAAATCAGCAACAGACATGGCTAAATGAAACATAATAATTGTTTTAAATAAAAATAAATTAAATTGTAATTACCTGTATACATCTTTTGAATTTTGACATGGATTTTCTGATTCTTAAAAGTTTGTTGAATTTATTTACCGGTTCGTAGAGTTTGAATAAGTGGGGTTTTTATGAGATTTATACCCCTGATAATAACAATTCCAAAGACAAAGATTAATGCACTCTGGACATAATAACACTTTTTTTAGTCCCAATGTTTGATACGGTTATCAGCCTTTTATCTTTCATTAAATGGAACAACTTATTTGCGATAAGTTCATGGTATTTCTCATTAACATGAATGCCATTTTTCATCATTAAAGATTGTCCATCAGGAGATAATGATTCGAGTCCATAGATATAATGATTGTTATCATTTTCTACAGCAATATCCAAATCCTTACAAAACCTCGGTTCCAGGTATGAATTTGACCTGGTATTAGGGCCAAGTAATATCAATTCAATGCCATTTTTATGACAGTAATCCGACACATTCGCGATGAGTTCTTTGTATTTATCTAAGGCATACTTCTGATTACCAATGATTTTCCCCAATAAATAGTTAAAAGTGATTAAAAGTTTATGGACCACTGATACCTTTAACCTGGAGTTGTATTTATATTTTCTTCCCAAGGTGAGCATGTCATATTTTTCTGGCGACAGAATGTTAAAATAAGGTAAATTCAATGACCATCTAAAAACTCCATTATCATCAA
>Ga0316187_10005555_pt1 | contig 10876 bp, 6 predicted proteins | sample CroRivburrow1_MG_FD_204927 | JGI IMG/M metagenome (GOLD analysis project Ga0316187, IMG submission 204927) | Coastal sediment microbial communities from Maine, United States - Cross River worm burrow 1 | ecosystem: Environmental > Aquatic > Marine > Coastal > Sediment | place: USA: Maine...
CGTCACCACCGTTGTTGACACACGCCACCAGAATGAACGGGAGAAAGAAGAAATACTTGCGCATCACAGCCGCCTCCTCGAATTACAGAATCCTCTAATTCGGCAGCCCGGCGATCTTGGGTCCTTCGGGGAGTGGACGGAAACAACTCGGAGGAAGCGAGGACCCGTAGCTTTGTGTCTTTGGCTTTCGCCAGATTTACCTTTATCACAAGCGTGATTATCGCGCTCGCTTTGGAGTAGTCAATTCTGGGATGTACGTAAAGTAGAAGCTGTCTAAGCGTCACCAGACGAATGTCGCCTTAGGGTCACTAGCGGCCCTCTAGCAGTCTAGCAGGCGAACGGCGGCTTCGGGTCGGTAAGCGGACTCTTGGTAGAGTTGTATGTCAGCTTCCGCTTGGAGCGGTCACTCAGATCGCGTGGAATCGCCCAGTTTTCAGGGCAGCTTTCGGCCACCAGCGGACGGTTAGGCCCGGCAAAAAGAAAGGAGCCAAGGGCCCTCGGCAATCGCGCAGCTAGCTAATTGCGTTGACCAGAGCCTTGGCAACAGCTTCGGACGACCCTGGGTTTTGCCCTGTGATAATCAAACCATCAACAACAGCCAGAGGGTTCCAGTCGTCAACTTTTTGATACAAGCCGCCCTGCGAAATGAGTTGATCTTCGACTAAATACGGTACGATATCGGTTAATTCGACCGCCGCTTCTTCAGAATTACTGAAGCCCGTTACCTGTTTACCTTTAACCAGAGGCTCGCCATTTTCGTCCTTGGCGTTTAATAATACTGCGGGCGCATGGCATACGGTCGCAACAGGTTTGCGAGCAGCAATAAATCCCTCAATTAATGCAATTGAATCACGGTCGCTGTAGAGGTCCCACAATGGACCATGGCCGCCGGGATAGAACACGGCATCAAAATCTTCCACTTTCATTTCGCCTAATTTGGCCGTGTTTGCCAACTCATTCTGGGCAGATGGGTCATCGTCAAACCGTCGGGTTGCGTCAGTTTGAAAATCGAGTTCGTGACTTTTTGGGTCAAGCGGCGGTTGACCACCACTCGGTGAGGCCAGGGTAACCTGCACGCCTGCATCTTTCAGGTGGTAGTAAGGGCTCGCAAATTCCTCCAGCCAGAAGCCTGTTTTTTTGCCGGTGTCACCCAGTTGATCGTGCGAGGTCAAGACAATGAGTACGTTCATCAGTTAGCTCCAATTGGCGGTACGCCCGAGTGCGGCTATCCTAATAGTAAACTTCGTTCGTTTGAAATCCCCGATGGGATAGCGCACGTTCTCGTTAATCCGGAATGTCCGCTTAGGGTCATCAGCCGTCATTGTAACCCAGGCAACGCGACCGGCGGGTATGCGAGCCTTAGCGGTCGTTTGTTCATCTTTTCGGCCACCGCCACCTAACAGCCAAGAGCTGACACCGAGGTTCTGGTCGCGTTTTTTGCCAATCAAGATGCTACAGACTCACACCACAATGAAAATAACAGCGGCGAACTCATGGGCGAGTTAGGGAATAAGTACAGATATATGAAATCAAAGCCAAAACCGACCACCGTGGCTACGAACGCACCAACTGATAGTAGTGCAAGAATCAGGTCAAACATCACGTCGTCTTGCGCTTTGCGAGCACATGTCACTGATGGTCAATTTTCACTACGCAGTTTCTTTTGCAGCAGATCGCTCAAAATTACAATCTGCTCCACGTGACCGGATTGATGTCCGAGATTGTATCTGGACCATGCGCTGTACAGACTGACAACATTCGCGGCATTCTCTGTGGCTAAAACTTTGTCCCAGTTCACCTCGGGCGTATACCGAAATGCGGCGCCAATTTCGCTGCCGCCCCCGATCGAACCTGCTTCCGGCGGCCCGTAAAAAATCCAGCCAGCTGTTATATTCGCGGTGGCCGTGTGGGCGAAGAATCGCTTTTGTTCAGACAGCGTAAGTTCCTTTGTATTTTCGAACTTGACGCTGACTATTCGATAGACTGACTGATCAGTTCGCCCATTCGCCATTGGGGCCACCCCAAATACCAGAGAACCAATATGCTGAAGAAGTCTTTACTCGCCGCCTGTCTTGCGTTGGTGGTAACCGCATTCTGGATTATCGAGCCATTCGGGCATAACCCGCTTCACACGCCGACATCAGTTCCCGTCGAAACCAGCTGGGACAAGCGCTGCGACGCAGCTATGAGTGCGACCAATATTGAGATACGGGAACCTCTAATCGGGTACGTTGAATCGGGGCGTCTACTGGGTGCAAGCGCGGGCTTCTACTCGGAGGACTGCGGTAGCTACAAGGCCGGTGTAGGCTACAGGAGCAAAAAGAATCTGGAGCCCTTCCAGTCAGACACTGTCACCCGTATCGCGTCGATCACCAAGCCCATGACAGCAGTTGCTGTCATGCAGCTTAACGAGTCAGGCCAAATCGACATTGATGCGCCGATACAAACCTACCTGCCCGAGTTCCCAGTGACGCAGGCGCCCGTATCTGTCCGGAACGTCCTTAGCCACACATCCGGAATCCCCCACTATGAATCCGACATCGACGCGATGTCTTTCACGCACTACCCGTCTCTGAAATTGGCGGCGAATGAGGTTTATAGCAGGGGTTTTACAAATGCACCGGGCGAGCGTTTCGTTTATTCCTCCTACGGATACACCGTTCTCGGTCGCGTCATCGAAGCCGTGACCGGCATGAAGTTTGAAGACTATCTCACAGAGAATATCTGGCAGGTGGCTGGCATGGACAGCACGTCGCTAGAAGACGCACACAGTGCGGCAAACAAATCGAGGCTCTACATAAAGGTCGGCGAGGTATTCGTTCGCAGTCCGCACACCGATTTGAGCATCATTCACCCGGCCGGCGGTGTTCAATCAACGGCCGAAGACCTCCTCAGATTTGGCCGGGCTATTCTCGATAACACGCTGATCAGTAGAGAAATGCTGGAGGTGATGACAGATACGGCAGACTCGCTTGCGCCACAAGCAGGCGACGACCCCTACGGCCTTGGGTGGTCCGTGTACGAAGATCCTGGCTACGGTACGGTGATCTCCCACGGTGGAGCACAACCAGGCGTTAGCGCTCAACTTCGGATTCTTTTGGACAAGGGTGTTGTCGCCGTGGCCCTGTCAAACGCCTACGGCACCAAAAGCAGCATCATAGAGCTGACGTTCGCGATGACAGACCGGGCAGTCAATATCCAGAATCACGCACTCAACGATGAGCAGGGGCTGAAGACGGCAGGTCGCTGAAGTTTGTCAGAAATGACTGCTTCCGGCCAGAAGCGGCCATCAACAATCCATATCCTACGGTTACGACCTGTCTCAGTCGGCCTTAGGGCATCTGAAATTCTGGTGCGAGCACAGCGTTGGCATTGGTTGTCAACGCAATGCGAAGCTCTTTGGCTGGCTGATACTCTGGGTCATTTACGAAACCCAGTACAGCCTCTTCCGATGGAAACCGTAAAACAACAACGCCTTTCGCCGGGCTACCTTGAAGCGGCTCTGCGTCGGGCGACGCTACAACTATTTCCCCGTCATATTTGGCGATAAATGGGAGGACCTGAGGAACGTACTCACTTCGGTATTTATCGGGATCGGTGATCGTGTGAGTCAAGATAAAGTAGGCGCTCTCTCGTTTCCTCCAAAACTGCACGGTTTCGAGTCATGTCTGCTAAGGGTCACTAGCGGCCTTCTTGCAGTCTAGCAGGCGAACGGCGGCTTTGGAGCGGTAAGCTGCCTCTTGGCAGGGCCGTATGTCAGCTTTCGCCAGGAGCGGACATTTAAGACGCCCGGAATCGCTCAATTTTCGGGGCAGCTAACGGCCAATAGCAGCCGCGCGGCCGCCAACTTTGGATGTCCAATCTCAGGGGGGTGAGGCACATCGTCGGCTTGGTAAGCTGATGCTCTACCGTTGAACCAATCCCGCAAATCAGGGAGTTAGCTCTCATTGACAGCCCTGTGAGCATAAAAGTGAGAGTACGGTGATCCTAAGCGATTCTGGGGCCTGGAGAGTAGTAGATTGACTGAGAATATCCCGTCAGTATTTCCAAACCAGCAAGTTAACCGCAATACGCTGGACCATTGTAAGTTGCTGCATGAGCTGTGGAATGTACTTCAGCAGTTCACTGATGATTTCACCGGCGAGTCGGTCCGCATGTTGGATATTTTCGCCCCGCTTCTGGAACCAGCCGAGGTAGTTCAGGCTGCAGATCATCAGGAATGCGGGCAGGGCGTCTTCGTCTTCCCTGCCGAACGCTCGTTCACTGCGATAGCCTTCCAGATAGGCAGCGACGATCTCGTCGAAGAAAGGTTGTTTGATCTGCGGCAATAGCGCCGTCCCCATCTCATACAGGTGCCAGCCATAGCCGCTATCATCGAAGTCAATCAGCGTCAGCTTGTCCTCGTTGACGATTATGTTGTCGGGCAGGAAGTCGGCGTGAATCAACCCGTATTTCGATTCGTGTTTGCCCAGCTTCTTCAGCAGACCCCGCAGCACGATACGTGCTTTCAGGAATTCCCGGCGTTGCTGCTGAGTCAGTGCAGGATGATCCCAGAAGCGGCCCATGCGAGGCTCATCGCCGAGAAGACCCTCCTCGTCCCAGGAATGACGAACGAAGCCTGACGGCGGACTCCACGACTGTGACTGATTGTGCAGTCGCGCCGCCAGTGCACCGAGGCGCCGGTAGCGATCACACAGTTCGACCTGCATGCCCTTCTCGACGCAACCGAGATCGTTCATCAGTTTGCCATCGACCCACTCGAGCAATGAACATCGGCTCGCGTCATTACCCCCGCCGACAACTGCGAACAGTTCGCCTTCGCTCGTCGGTAGAACCCGGGGAACGGAGAACCCGTCGTCTCTCAATGCCCGCATCCAGGTCAGCTCCGACCACAGTGCGTCGTCCTCATGCAGGCCGGCCTGGTGCACGCGCAGCGCAAAACAACGCCCGTCGGCGGCGGTCACCTTGAAGACGGTGTTTTCGCGGTGCTTGATGAGCTGTAGCTCGCCATTGCCGATACCCCAGTTTCCGAGAGCGTGCCCGGCCACGCCTTTGATCGGTTCGATGAGCGCTTCATCCGGTGGCCCCGAGCCCCCACTCAGCACCTCGGTCATCGCCCGAAGAAACCAGATGCACGCATCTTCGACACGTTTCAGAATTTCGTCGCAATACTCCTTGTCGATGAGCAGCCCTGGCTTGAACTGCACGACCGACTGATCGAACCCGGCGACGAACGCCCATACGCCGTTTTCGTAAAGGGAGCGCATCATGCCGAGCCCTGTGCTTTCGTCGGCGAATTTGAGGCCCATGACGAGCCCCTTGTGACGAACGGCTTCGAGGAACGGAAAGCGCGCCGCCAACGACTGAAGTCCGGCAACGAGATAGCCGGACTGCTGCTTCACGTTCTCGAGCGTCGCAGGATCCGAGCAAATCTCGACCACCCGCTTCGCGACGAGGCAACCGAGGTCGCTGCCGCCGAACGTGGAGACGTGTCCCCAGCCATTATCCTCGAGCCACTCGCCCGCTCGCGCGCTGAGCAACGTGGCGGACACAGGATACAAACCGCCGGACAAGCCTTTGCCGGTAACGAGGATGTCCGGTTCGACGCCCCATTGCTCTATACCCCAAAGCGTCCCGGTGCGTCCCAGCCCCGTCTGCACTTCGTCGGCAATATAAAGTGTGTCAAATTCGTCGCATAGCGCACGAACGCCGGGCAGATAGTCGTCATCAGGCAATGGAAAGCCACAGGTTGCCGGTATGGTTTCTATCAATACACCGGCTACGTCACTACCTCGCAGGGCCGCTCGCATTGCGCCGAGGTCGTTGAACGGTACTTTGACGAACTCGTCAGGCTTGTCACTCAGGAAATATCGCGCGACTTCGTCGTCACCGGCCGCGCCGGCAAGGCCCGTGCGGCCATGGTATCCAGCGTCGATTCCTACGATGCGTTTTCTGCCGGTCGCGTGACGGGCCGACTTGATCGCGACATCGACCGCCTCGCCGCCGCCACAGGTGAGCACAACGTATTTGATCTTGCCGGCTGCGGACTCGACGAGCGCCCGCGCCAGCTCGGCCTTCGGACCCGACCCGAAGTGATGGTTGCCGACATCCCACTCGGCCAGCCCGTCGGTGAGAATACGGATCAACTCGGGGTTGCGGTGACCAAGGCTGAAGGTACCGCCGTTAAGGTGCAGGTCGAGCAGTTCGCGTCCGTCGACGTCCCAATAGCGATAACCCTCGCGCCGCCCGGGTACGAAATCGATACCACCATCCAGCAGGCGCTCGACCCGACCCGGGTAGAGATAATCGTGTGTTCGCCTGAGGATCTCTTCCTTCGCGGCCGAGATGTGTTTCGGAAATACCAGAGTCATGGCCGGCATTGTACTATCTGGCGAATGTGTGACACCTTCGTCGTCGTCAAATCGGGCCGGGTACTGTTCGGCAAGAATAGCGACCGGGATCCGAACGAAGCCCAAGCCTTGAGCTGGGTGCCAGCGCGTGACCACGCGCCGGGCAGCGAGCTCACGTGCACGTGGCGCAGCATCCCCCAGGTCGAACACACGCACGCCGTGTTCCTGTCGCGCCCCTTCTGGATGTGGGGCGCCGAGATGGGCGCCAACGAGCACGGCGTCGTCATCGGCAACGAGGCGATCTTTACGCGGGAATCGAAACAGGACGACGGATTGCTCGGCATGGACCTCGTCCGTCTCGGACTCGAGCGTGGCGCCAGTGCCGCTGAGTCAGCCGACGTAATTTGTGAGCTCATCGAGACGTTCGGCCAGGGTGGGCGCTGCAGTTACGAGGACACAGATTTCAGTTACCACAACAGCTTTATCATCGCCGATTACCGGGAAGCCTGGGTCGTCGAAGCCGCGCGTAAACGGGTCGCGAGAAGACGCATCGACGAGGGCGTCTACGCAATCTCAAATGATGTCACGCTTCCCGAACTTCGTTCAATCCGCGATCGCATCCGTCCATGGGTAGCGAGAGCACACCTGCGGCAGGACCGCGTGCAATGCCTTGCTGCAAACGTGGACAGTGTCAAAGACGCAATGGCGGTTTTGCGCGATCACGGCAGCGAAAACGCCCTGCCCCGTTACTCGAGACACACGGGCGCGATGAGTTCGCCCTGCATGCACGCGGGTGGCTGGCTGATCGGCAGCCAGACTACGGGCGGCATGGTCAGCGAGTTACAGCCATCTGGTACGTCACACTGGGCTACCGGCACGTCGGCGCCCTGCCTGAGTGTCTTCAGGCCAGTCAGCGTCGATTATCCGCGAGACGTTGGCTCGCCGACCGGCACGCCTGGCGACAGCCTGTGGTGGCGTTTCGAGCAAGTCCATCGCTCGTTACTCGGGGCAGACTCTGCACGGCGCGAAGAGTACGTCGCCGATCGTGACGAGGTGCAGGCGCAAATACTCAGTCATCCGGCGGAGGATGGCTGGCGCATCGCCGAGGAGTGGCTCAATCGCCAGGAGCAGCCGGAAAACACCATTACTGGCCGCGACGGCCGACCCCGGTTCCTGCGCCGTTACTGGCAAAGGATCGAATCGCAGGCGGAACTCAGCCTGTTGCCGTGGCGCGAAGCGTGAAATCGCAAGTTTAACGGCGTGACAGGCTGGATCCGGCGAGAAGCTGCCTTCGGGCCTCAAATTTCGAATGTCTGCTTTCAGGCAATGAAATGCTCAGCTCACCGTTGCCGGCCTTCTTGGGCTCCGCATCGGCGCTTGCCAGAATGCCATCCAGCCAGTTCGCCATCAGCTCAAGGTCGTCCAAAAGGCCGGTCTGATTCGACGATTATTTGCTCGTTTTGGCTCGCAGATACATTTTGGCTATGTGCGGCGTGGGATACAGCGCTGGTTGGCCAAAGTGCCAACGAAGAAGTGAGGCATGAATGAAGGATCAACCGCCGACAGAGAATGCCCGGGGGATACCGAAAATTTACGTCCAGGTGGTTCTTTCGTCCGGCACTGGGCAGAGATCGGCAGTTCAAACAACACCCAGCTCGGCGCCGGTCGCATGATCGCTTTCCCCAGTAGCGGCCTTTCAGATCGCCTGGAATCGGCTGATTTTTCGGGCAGCTAACGGCCAGAAGCCGGCATTCGCCCCGATCGTCACGGAGGATCGAGCCATCAGTTGGCAAACTTCTCAATCAGCCATTCAGCCACATCGGGGATCACGACTGGCCAGTATTCCACGGCGCAGTGCTCGCCCAGACCGAGCAGCCACAGATCGGATTCCACCGCCGACTCATGGGTCATCAGCATGTCCGAGGGGGGGTTGCCGTCATCGCGCGTGCCGTTGACCACGAGTAGCGGCGTAGTGATCGCCTTGCCCCGTCCGAGCAACCCCTCATCCACCAACGACGATCCCCCGGAGCTTTCCGCCGCACACATGGCCACGACCGCATCGATGCGCGGATCGTTTAGCGCGGCCACACGCAAGGAGTAGTGCCCACCCCGGCTGATCCCCGCGAAGCCGATGTGTTCGACATCGATATCGTCTCGCCCCAGGTAGTACTCCATGATGGCGACATGAGCGTCCGCCGTGTGCTCCCGGGGCCATTTTCGGCTCTCGCCGACGCCGAGAAGGTCGAAGGTGACGACGGCCAGGCCTTGGGCGAGCAGGTCTTGGATGGGGCGGTAGTGATTCGCCTTGTATTGGTCGCCGCCGCCGCTCCAGATAACGAGCGGCGGCTTCTCGACGCCGACCGGCTTGTGTAGATAGGTGACGAGAATGCTGTCCCTGAACGGCACGTTCACGATCTCCAACGGCACGTCGAAAAGCTTTCCACCCTTCTGATACGCGCGCAGCTGCGCAGCGTAGGCCTTGTCCTGCTCATCCGAGGTGATATTCGGGAACCAGGCAAGCGCGTAGTAGACGCCGGCCGTCATGTAGGCGTCGAGGGCTGCCCGACGTGGTCCCCGCTGGATGAACTCATCGCCGAGGTTCTCGTAGTATTTGCCGATGGCGGTCCACTCATACACCCAGCCTCCCGGGGCGTCACCTTCCTGCCTCACGATCCGCTGAACCGTTTGGCGGATGATGTCCTCATCGGCGCCGAGGTACTTGTAGGCCCGGATGCGGCGCTCCGGAAGAACCCCCCGTCCGTCCTGTATGTTCTGGGCATAGCTGGTCGAGATCGCTAGCAGTGAGAACAGTGATACGGCCAAGCTGATCGCTACTGATCCGCAGAGTGTCCGCGTAAGGCTCTTCCTGAGACGAATCATGAAATTAATCCTTTCTGGCTTTTACTAAGTTTGCGCTTTTCGTCAGATTAGCTTTGTCATCATATTTGACACAATAAACTCTGGAAATACCTTCACGGCTGCTTTGGGTCAACAGCCGTCCTACGCCCCAAGTATAGGCTAACGGCAGCTTTGAAGCGGTAAGCAGACACTCGTTAAATCTGGATGTCAGCTTTCACCAATAGCAGTCATTCAAATCATCAAGAAATCACCAATACGACAGTCCGCTTTCGGCCAGAAGCTGTCATCCGCGAGGCTGGTCGTGATAGGTTTTGCCAATGCCGAGCAACTGTTTGATTGTTGTTGATATGCAGAACGACTTCCTTGATCAATGGGAGATCGACAGTCGCGCAGAATTGATTTCCAAGACCAATCAGTTAATTGTCACCGCTCGAGTTAAATGCACTATAAGTACGCAAAGTTCAATTTCTTGGTTGTAACAATTTGAGTAGAGTTATTAAGTTAATCAATATACTCCGTGTCGGTATGATTGTGGCCGCTGGCCTTACGGTGCTTTGGACCGCGGGTGACCTTCGCCAATTTGCGCAGATTGATCCAAATGCCTCGGCGGCAGAGATCAGCGCTAGGTTTGATGATGTGCTCGCCCGCGCCATGGAGAAATATTCAATTGCCGGGGTGGCCGCGGGAGCGATCAGGGACGGGGAGATCATCTGGTCGGCCCGGATGGGTCGGGCCTCGGCGGAGGGCGATTCCGTTACGGGCTCCACGACTTTCAATGTGGGCTCGGTTTCCAAACCATTGACGGTTTGGGCGGTGCTCGCGCTCGCTCAAGACGGATCGATCGAACTGGATGCCCCGATCAGCCGCTACCTGGAACAGTTTGAATTGCCCACAGGTGAGTATGACCTTGAAGAGGTAACTATCCGGCGATTGCTCCACCACACTGCCGGCACAAACAGACACGGCTATGGCGGTTATGGCGCGCATGAAGATCAACCCGCGGATGCCGTTGAACTCTCAACGGTGTTTGAACCCCTTGCCGTTGTTCGGCAGCCCGGTGAGCAGCGGATGTATTCGGGTGGCGGGTATGTGCTCCTTCAAATGATGATCGAGGACGTGACCGGATTGAGCTTCGAAGCGGCATTGCAGGATTTGGTGCTAAGGCCTCTTGAGATGACGGATAGTGGATTTGCCCTCGCGCAATTGCCAAGCCCGTCAGCAGCATTTTCCTATTACGGCAGCACCATTGAGGACCTGCGAGATGTCGCGTTGGCGGCGGCTGGGGCTTATGTTTCCGGCGATGATATGGCTCGCTTTTTGCTGGCTCATAGTACTGGCGGCGGTGTCTTAGGCGCTTCATCGCTTGACGCCGCCTTTGCCCCGACAGAGCCAAATGCCAACTTTGCCATGAGTTATTCACGCTGGGAGACGCCTTTGGGTCTGCTTATCGGACATGGCGGAAACAACTCTGCCTGGAACGCGCAGATTTATGTGCGGCCCGATACGCAAGATGGATTTTATTTTCTCACAAATTCGACCAGTGGTGCCCAGCTGGACTTTGAGCTCAGTTGCGCCTGGCTTTCCATGATCGACGTCCAAGAAGGACGGGGCCGCTGCGCCGAGGCAATCAGCCTTACCCATAAAATTAGTTGGGTGGCTTGCGGGGT
>Ga0316187_10005556_pt1 | contig 10873 bp, 10 predicted proteins | sample CroRivburrow1_MG_FD_204927 | JGI IMG/M metagenome (GOLD analysis project Ga0316187, IMG submission 204927) | Coastal sediment microbial communities from Maine, United States - Cross River worm burrow 1 | ecosystem: Environmental > Aquatic > Marine > Coastal > Sediment | place: USA: Maine...
CCGCCCTTGATCACATCTGGAAACACCAGCACGGCCTTGGCCTTTTTCAGAAACTCGTCACCACCCTTCACCTCGGCCTTGAATTTTGTGAGTGTGCCATCGACCTTGATATCAATTTCACCGGCACCGGCAGCTGCAGCTGCAGCCGTGCTGACAAGCCCGGCACTGGACATGAGAGCAAACAAAATAACTGTGAATACTTTACGAAATGTATGTTTCATCGGAATTGGTTCCTTCTGTTTTTAGGGGTATGTCCCGGACAACCTGCCCGGGTGGGTAAGTTTAATACGAAGCATGGACAGGAGCTAGCAATACTTTTCTTTTTTATACAAGTAGTTATACTTATTTTTCTATCTACTCCAGATCAATGGCGCGAATAGCACGATCGAGAAAATTGATACGTGCCCGGATATATTCCGGCTCCTGCCCCCGGTTCGCAGCAACGATACTCATGTCACCCTGTCGTTGATACGCAAGCCAGCCGCGCACCATCACATAATACCGTTGATCATGCCCGAGGTCAGTGACGGCTTGCAGGGCATGGGGTGCCTCGGGGTTCTGAATTGCCTCCCGGACGGCCTGTACGCGGTACCCCAGTTGCAGGGCTTCCCGGTCTCCCGGTCCGCCAGGTTGATGCGGCCGGTTGGCTGCCTGCAATTGTGCTATCCCGGTTAACACCGCGGCTGCAAGCAGCCCGGCACCCATAAATAGAAGGTGCTGTTGCATCTATCGCAACGCTGCCGGGCTGGTAAAAGTGACCTGCAGGGAACCGTTGCCGTCACGCAGTTCCAGACGGTCGGCTGTCACTTTGTAGTGCGTGGCAGCTGCCAGTGCCTGCAGAAACTCCTGCTCCTGTGCCATGATGCCTGCAGGCTCGGCACACTGCCGGCGCGTCGTCATGGCGGGACCGATGGTAATCTGTGAATCGCTGACCTCGTAACTTGCAGAATAGTTATTGCATCCGGCACTGCCACTGACCTTGCCATCGGTAAACATGGCAATTACCAGTGTCGTGGAAGTGCTGGAGACAACTCCACCACGCCCGTTATTGATACCAGTCGCCTGCCAGCTGGTGTTTTCCAGTGTGCGTGGGGATACAGCACTGTATTTCAGGACAAGCCTTCCCTGCCTGTCCAGCAGCAGCAGCGCGCCGCCCCTGATCTCCCGGCTGGCAACAGCGGTCAACAGCTCCAGATAGCGACGTTCCTGGGCGGCAAGCGGTTGCTCACAGGCCATTTGCGTGGAACCCATGCGGCCATCGATCAGCAGTTGCTTGTCTTGTCCGGACGTATAGCCACCAAAGTAACGGTTACACCCCGCACTGCCACTAACCTTGCCAGCCGCGAACTGCGCATCGATCACGGTAGCGGAAATGACCGGCTGCAGATCACCCGACTCATTGAGATACTCGCTTAACTTCCAGCTGGTGTCCTCCAGTGACGGGCCGTTATTACTGCTGGTGACCAGCATCACAGCCGCACTGGTGACAGCCGCCTCGCCGTCTTTGGGTGAAGGTGAAAAGGCTATCAGCCGGACTGATTCCGGCACGGGCCGGGGCAATAAAATGCTTGTCTGCCACTCCCCGGCGGCGGCGATATCCTGCATCCGCATGGTGGTCGGTTGCTGGACAAGCAGCTTGCCATCCATGTCTTCGAACCTGATGACCACATTGCCTTCAAACAACCCCTTGCCCGTGCCACTTACTGTAACCGGAAGCGCAGGATCAAGCACCGCACCACCGTCCGGCGTCACAATATTGATGTAGCGATCCGCAGCCATAACGATGCCATAGCAAAACACCATGATAGTGAATAACAAAAACCGGCTCATAATCATCTCCTGTTGAGCAAATTCAATCCGTCATTCCTGCCACAGTCGCAGGATGGGTAAAGCGAAGCATACCCGTCATCCTGCAATCACGTCAGTGCTTTTGTTCCGTATCAGGTTATTCCGGATACGCTCGTCAGCCGTCCTCTTCCAGTCTCACAGCCCCCCCTGATGCGCACATCACGGCCGAGCGCCGTACCGGTGGAGGCCTCAACCCCGCCGCGCAGGTGGCCCAGATCAACAGTCACATCCAGCAGTGACCGTACCATCACTGCCAGCAGCAGGACCGGCACTACGGCAAGAACATGGCTAACCGGCGAAATTCAAGGATTCAGACTCGATTGATACTGCTATATTCGCCCACGGGGATATTTCCCAGTGACCAGTCTCCGATCCGGTAGCGAATCAGTCGCAGGGTCGGATAGCCGATGTGTGCCGTCATACGCCGCACCTGGCGATTACGCCCTTCCGTGATCACCAGATTTAACCAGCGGGTCGGAATATTCCTGCGTTCACGTATCGGCGGGTCGCGCGGCCAGATATCCGGCAACTCCATCTGCTCCACCGTTGCCGGTCGTGTTTTTCCGTCCTTGAGCACCACGCCCGCGCGCAGCGCTGCAAGCTCGTCTTTGCCGGGTACGCCCTCGACCTGCACCCAGTAGCCTTTTTCCTTGCCGTATGCGGGATTCGCAATGCGTTGTTGCAGCTTGCCGTCATCGGTAAGGATCAACAGGCCTTCACTGTCATAATCGAGACGCCCCGCACAATAGACACCAGGGATGTCGATATAGTCAGCAAGTACCGCCTTGTCGCTATCCGTCGTGAACTGCGACAGCACCCGGAAGGGTTTGTTGAAGAGAATGATCACCCTGTCTCACCACGTTGACACCATGACTGTGCAATCAGATCAACCAGTCCAGCCCCGTGGCCCGCAGAAACTTGAAAATACCGCGCTGCTTGCGGGTAGACCAGCCCTTGATACCGTCCACCTCCATGACTTCCCGGCGCATCTGCAGCCACTCCGGTGTTCCCCAGCGGTAGGACTGTGCCTTTAACATTTCAAAGGCCTCGTCGAGATCATCCAGCACCCCCGTGTTACTCAGAAAAAATCCCATTTCATTGTTGAACAACCGGGAGCGGTAATCAAAGTTGGCAGTACCGACAAAACCTTTATCACCACCGATGAGAAACTTTGCATGCAGCTTTCCATAATGCTCGTCTCCTGCCCCGAGCAGTGCAGCATCCAGCTTGCCGGTCTGGTAAAGAAAGATCTGCGGGTGATTAATGAGCCGCTGCCACTCCTCACTTTCCACCACTGCCGGGTTGAATTCACCTTCCTCCAGGCTGGATACCCAGGCCTCCTCCAGCTCCGGCGTCAATAACATCCGTGGCCCCACATCCATATCAATAACGGACTGGGCCAGAAAATTATCACTGGTAAGCACCGAGTTGGTGACGACTTCTATGCGGTTCTCCGGATGTTCACGCAACCACTGGTGAGCATCAAGGGCACCATCCCGTATAAGGTTGCCATCCTTGTCGTAATACCTGGCGACAAAGATGTAGGGTGAAACAATGCGTAGCGCACTACCGGGTTCCATATTGTCGTCAAGTCTGCCGAGCAAGGCCATCACGGAGTTCGGATTGTCCTCCTGATTAGCCTCCGTCTCCGTGACCATTTCATCGTTGACCAGATTGGCAAATTCATGTGCCAGCCGCACCTGCGAGTCCTTGAATCCGCTGCGCATGTATTCCGGCATATCGGCCAGCATTTCCCTCACGCCGGGCAGACTTTTCATGAGGGCCAGTTCCTTTTGCGCCCTGTTGCGCTCACGCAGATAGGGATCGTTCTGAAGAAAACTGTCATCATCGGGGTCCGTGTAATACACAGGCCTGAGCCGGTTGTTGTTTTCATGCAGGAACAGCAGACTGAAATAGATCTCGCTGATATTACCTACCGTCCACTCTATGAAACTGTCCTGCGCATCGGACTTGATCAGCACTTCCAGATCCTGGTAGGTCCCCGTATGCTCCGAGCCGTCTGCATTGACACCGTAATAGGACAGGGAAATATTACGCCCCCCCGTCATGACCACCGCCTCCCCCGGGAAGGCACCGTCAACCACCATCAACTTGTCATGGGATCGCCGGTTGGCCCAGGCGATCGATTTGACCGGCGAATTGAACAACGCCACCTGCACACGTGCCTTGTACGGAGTCAGTTGACCATCGACCGTGCGCATGAAGCCGGCGTTATCCGCACATGACTCAAGTGCCATCAGTTCCGTGCGTGCAAAACCCAGGGAACCGATGGAATCCACCATGACGCGCACATCGACGCCACGTTTTACTGCATTACACAGGGCACCGGTTACCGCCTCTCCGGCCAGGTCATGTGTAAAAATATAGTAGACCATGTCGACCGTGTGCTGTGCCTGCTCGATCAGCCAGATCTTCAACGCCAGTGAACGCAAGGCATCATCCCGGGAAGGACCAAGAATTTTCACCTGCTCAAGCTGGACAGGAATTTTTGCTTTCTTGCCAATCTCTATCGGGTCTTCGGTCAGCTGCCCATGGGGTACCCAGGTCCTGGACTCGCGCAGTTGCCTGATGTATTCCTCGTTACCTGCATGTGTACTCGCCTCAGCCAGCAATTGTCGCCCCGACTTGAACGGGTGGGTCTGGTGAGTGCCGGGAGCTGCGCAGGCCGAGATCATCACCAGCAGGGGAATCAGCAGCAACATTTGGAAAGGTATCATTTTCAGACAGCTCGATTAATATCTGGATTGTCACATACAGTCACTTACGGGGCTTGTGTCTGATAATACAACACTTCAATCAACTTGTATGAATTCCGCAACAGACGGCAGGCTATCAATTACGGGGTACCTTGCCAGCCAGGCAGACAACCAGCCCGCCTGATTTCCGCCCGCATGCAAAGCGGGGCTAAGGTCGATAGATCTCGTGAGCGACACGCGTCAGAAGATTCACAAAGAAATCGACGTCATCCGGACTCTCCTCCACACGATGACCGGGAAAACGCCGGAGCGGGCGCCCGGAGTTGCGACTGCAGAGCACCCCGTTGCGCAGCTCCAGCGAATCGCGCACCAGTGCGGCAGCGGTGCCGTGGCAGCTGGCACATTCACCCTTGAACCTAGCCTGACCATGCGCCTGCGCGAGCAGCATATTATAGACTGCATCGACCTCGTTGCCCGCGAGATAATGGTTGTGCAAGAAGCGACGGAGATCGTGGATGTGGTGCTGCCCTTGCAGCTCGCCACCGGAATCAGCGAGAAACCTGCGGGCGAAATCACCGGCATGTCCATGACAGGCAGCACAGCGGTCGTCCCACAGCCAGTGCAGGTCCAGACCTGCAGCAACGGCCACCGGCATTGCCAGCAGTGCCGCAACCAGCACGAAGCATGCGCGCAGGTTAACGCGCATGGTGCTTGTGCACTTTGTTTTCATGACCGAAAACGGTCATGGCTGTTGAGCGGCACTGCGGCCTCGCGTTGAGCATAGTGTCCTCTAATAGCGGATCAGGAGTGGCTGGTAGGCATAGATGGCATTCAGGTGGTGCAAGATGGCGTGCTGCCCCTGCTCGCTCCAGATACGGGTCATGTCATCCTGCACCTTTCTGTATTTGGCCTCAAGGCCACCGGTACTGCTCTCACGGGCGGCAAGGTCTGACACCAGGTCCAGCCACATTCTGCTGGCACCCATAATCATGGCAGGCCAGGTCTTTTGCACCGCCATCGGCCAGTTATCATCACTGGTGTCTTCTATATTCGGCCGGGTAATTTTAGTGACATCATCAACGGTCACCCTGGTCAACCGTCCGCTTTCCAGCTCGGACTTCACCACTGCATTATTTTCAATGGCATTGAAAATGCGTTGCGCACCCTGCGGTGAACTGTAGAAAATAAAACTGAAGACATGCCCGTAATCATCGTTGCCTGCACGCCGGTGTATACGCCAGATATACACATCCTGGTAATACGCATCAAAGATCGGAGCAATGACTTCAGCACCAATCAGGGTACCCATATACCAGCTGATTTCCCCGCCTTCAGGCCGGTCGATATGGAAACGTGCGTACCACCACCCTTCCCCCTCGGGCAAGGTGCCGGACTGCACCTGCCCCTGTTCCCGCCCATCACCACCCTCCAGTACGGGTGACTGTGAGGCACAGCCCCACAGTCCGAGTGCAGTAACAGCTGTTACAAACAGTTTATGGAACACCTAGAACTCCTTTGGCCTCAATGGTTGACTGGTCATCATGCATCCTGAGACGGACAGGTAACCGCAAGGGGATTTTCCGTGGCACGTCGTTCAATAGGACTGCGCGTCGCCTTGCAAGGCACCACCGGTTTCACCCGACGGCGGCATCGCAATTTCCGCCACCACGGCAAAATGATCCGAAAGAATGTCCGGCATGACCTCAAAAGAAACAAACTCCAGTTGCTTCGAGATAAGAATCCAGTCAAACCGCCGTGCACTTGATCGATAAGTTGTAAATCCCGCGGCTTCCGGTTGAAATACCTGCAGGCCGGCACGCTCCGCCAGCGCCCTGACAACTTCTTCATCGGCAAACCAGTCACTGTTGAAGTCCCCCATGATGATCACTGGATTACCCCGGCCGGCAAGTGTGTCGCTGAGTTCTGCGGCCTGCTGTTCCCTGACAGACTTGCGCGAGAAATCCAGGTGCACGGAAACAATGTCAACCAGCACCGGCTCACCAGTATGCGGTCGCCACACAATCTGGCCAAGGGTGTACCCCTTGCTCATGGTCGGCGGTGAAGGCCTGAAGGTATGATGTACCACACCCGACAAACTCACCCTCGACAACAGCGCGGTACCATAGCTGAAAAACCAGCTGCTGGCCTGATTGCTGCTCGCAAAAATCGGGTAGCCCGCCTGCTCGGCAAGCAGCGCAACATGGTCAAAGTTACCACTCCAGAGTGAAGGCGCATCGGCCTCCTGCAAGGCAACAACATCTGCCCCGGTCTTGTCGAGAAAGGCAGCAATCTCGCCAAGATTATTGCGTATCGTACCTGCGCCTATGAATAGCTGGTTGAGCCCGTCTTTCCTGCCATGTGCAATATTGAGTGTCATCACCTTCAGTATCGGCCTGTTAGCTATCGCCGGCGTGATGTTCGCCTGAATCAGCTGTCCTCCTGCCAACAACACCGATGAACAGGCTATTTGCATGCTGCATAAGGTGGTAACGAAAAACAGGATGATGCGCAGCCCGTGCCGTTTGAGTAACCGGTTAGTAATCATAAATCAACACTGCTGCCCCACCAAATGAAGCCGTAGTTGCAGGAGCGGATCACAGCCGCGATCCCGGAAGTCAGCTTTCAGCTGATACCTGTTCCTCCGGGCCCGGTTGGTCCTGAGCAAGCCAGGCCACAAACAAACTGTAGCCCAATGCCAGCACCACGGCACCGACAAACAGGCCGATGATGCCTGACAGGATCAGGCCGCCAATCGCACCCAGCAGGATAACCAGCATGGGAATATCCATGCCGCGTCCCAGGAAAAGTGGCTTGAGAAAGCTGTCACTCACACCAACAATCAGGCTCCAGATCATGAATATAACTGCTGGTACGGATTCAGCAACCGAAAAGACATATACAATAATCGGTCCAAGCACCAGAATCGTTGGTAATTGCACGATTGCCAGCAACAGCACCAGTCCTGCCCAGACACCTGCATAGGGCACACCGATCAGCAGTAAACCGATACCGGCGAGTATTGACTGGATCAGCGCTACACCCAGGACGCCCTGCGCAACACTGCGAATGGTGGCACTGGCCAACCCGGCAAAGTCCTGCCCCTTCCCTCCGCCGAGGACACGGCTGGCAACCTTCGCAACGGCGCCACTGCCACTACGGCCATAGACGAGGAATGCCCCTGCGATAATAATCGAGATTACAAACATCAGTATCCCGCCACCCACTCCGGCAGCAGCAGATATAAACCACTTGCCGATGGCCTCAACCTGTGGCTTGAATTTTCCCAGCGCCTCCTCAAGGTTCGTCGAGAAAAGTTTCCATACACCGTAGGTTTCCTCACCAATGAGCGGCCAGTCCTTGACCTTTTCGGAAGGCGGCGGCACCACCAGGGTACCGGCTTCGAGTTGTGCAGACAGCGATTTTGAACTCTCCACCACCGAGGCCGACAACATCACCGTTGGCGCTATCAGAATAGTCAGCGCCAGCAGCGTAATCAGGGTAGCCGTCAGTTTCTCCCGCCCCCCCAATGCAGTGTAGGCCTTCTCAAACAGCGGATAGACAGCCACCGCCATGATGGCACCCCACAGCACCGGCATAATAAACGGCCTGACAATATTGAAGCACCACAACACCAATAGCGCCAGCAGACCAATGCGAATAGCCGCCTCCAGTACCCTTGCATGGAATATCCTGTCTTCTTCAGACCGCGAAGCGTTGCTCATAATTTCTCCTGATTAGTTGAAATGAGTACTGTCCGGATTACACCTTGCCGCTTACTTGTGCGCCGCCTGACGAGCAGACATGCGCACGCCAATCAGGCTCGCCACCAGTATGGCCATATAGAACACCCCGACAATCGCTTCCATGAGGACAAGAAAACGCGGCAGTGGCTGGACCGGTAAAATATCACCATAGCCCAGCGTGGTAATCGTTACGAAGCTGAAGTAAACGGCCTCCGCAAAGTTTTCAAGCCATGGGGCCTGCGGAAGGCCGTTGAAAGCACCCGGCGAAATTTCTGCAATAAACAGGTACAGTATGGCCCAGATCAGTCCCAGCAACATGTAGATACAGATTGCGCCAACGATATCATTCTCGGTGATCGTACCGGTAAACAATACCTGTCGCGCCGCCACCCATGTCATCCAGACAAAGAAACTCAACAGCAGTAACAGGTGTATATAAACAAACCCGACCTGATCCAGCAACGCACCTCCGACGACCAGCAGCACCATCAACAACGCGAACACAAGAATGCTAACAAGCCTGGATGTCCCCTTCAGAGTACCGGAACCGATAAGCAGTGCCGCCACGGTGGCCCCCTGCGTGATTCTCGGCCCACTGTCACCGGGGAAGTGCTCCAGCAGACTACCAATAAACAGCAACAGGACCAGCCCGCCGGCAAGATAGATAAAATTATTTTCTTCGGAAATTTTTTGCAAGGATGTTATCCTCCGGCACTCTGTTTGCCGGGAAGTTTAGCATAGGCTATTCGTCCGGCAATCAATGTAACCGGCTTGCAGTTAATGTACTTTAAAACTGTCATGTATCTTCCTTTGTGAATATCAGGCGTGCACCAACCACTGCAAGCAATAATAATTCTGCCGCTGATCGTTGCCACCCTGACCGGCGGCTGCGCCATGGTCGGTCCTGATTTCAGCCCACCGGCAGCTACCGTCGCAGACGAGTGGACTACCGGAGAGACCCCGGGCATCACCCGTCAGCCGCCGGCCGATAGTCAATGGTGGAAGGTCTTCAACGACCCGGTCCTCGATAAACTGGTGCAAACCGCCTGTAAGCAGAATCTCACCCTGCAGATTGCTGGCCTGCGGGTACTCGAGGCACGGGCACAACTGGGTATCGTGACCGGCAGCCTCTACCCGCAAAGCCAGAGCGTATCGGGTAATTACAGTTACAACCGCGGCAAGGAAACACCCTTGACCGACAAGTATTTCAGCCAGGCAGGCGTCGGCTTTGACACCGGCTGGGAACTGGACTTCTGGGGAAAATTCCGGCGCGGCATAGAATCTGCCGATGCCAACCTGATTGCCAATATCGCCAGCTACGATGATGTGCTGGTCACACTCACCGCAGAAGTCGCCAGGAACTACGTCCTGATCAGGACCCTGGAGGAACGCATCCGGCTGGCCCGGGAAAACATCAGGATCCAGCAACGCTCGCTGGAGCTGACCACCAACCAGTTTGAAACCGGCTCGGTCACGGAGCTGGACATGCAGCAGGCGACTACGCAGCTGCGCAACACCCAGGCGTCGGTCCCCAATCTGCTAATATCACTTGAACAGGCGCAGCATGCACTGAGCATACTCATGGGGATGCCGCCGCAGGGCCTCAACGAGATACTTGGCGAGGCCGGCGACATCCCCACCGCACCGGCCGAAATAGCGGCCGGCATACCGGCAGACCTGCTGCGCAGACGACCTGACATCAAGCAGGCAGAACTGCAGGCGGCAGCACAATCCGCCCAGATCGGTATTGCCGATGCAGAGCTGCTGCCCAGCTTTACGCTGTTCGGCTCCATTGGCTGGAACGTCAACGATGCCGGTAATGACGATCTCGGTGACCTGTTTGACTCGAATAATCTGGCGTTTTCAACCGGCCCGTCCTTCCAGTGGAAAATCCTGAATTATGGCCGCTTGAAGAACCAGGTGCGTGTCCAGGATGCTCGCTTCCAGCAGTTGCTGACCAATTACGAGAACGTCGTGCTGGGCGCAGCCGCTGAAGTGGAAAATGCCATCAGCAGTTTCGTGCATTCCGGGGTTGAGGCCGAGTACCGCCAGCAGAGTGCCGCCGCAGCCAAACGTTCCGCAGACCTTTCCATGCTGCAATACACGGAAGGGGTCAGCCTCTACCAGAGTGTACTGGATGCAACCCGCTCGCTGGCCTCGCAGCAGGATGCCTACGCGGTAACACGAGGCAATATTGCCACCAGCGTCATCGCTCTTTACAAGGCGCTCGGTGGTGGCTGGGAAGTGCGCCTGGGCAATGATTTCGTACCGGCCGAGGTGCGCGAGGAAATGAGTGAAAGAACAGACTGGGGCGACATGCTGGACACAGGCAATGACAAGCCCCCTGCGCTTGAATCAGGCACTGACCTGTGGAGAAGTCCTGACTGGTAAGATGTCCGGAACAAGATGATTTTTTACCCCGCGCCTCGGTCCTTCCCCGCAGGCAACGAGGGGCAATGTAATAACAACCCGTGACAAAGACATGAACACTGCAAACATACCCATGGAAGTATCCATTGGCGGCATCTACTTCCCGCCGATCATGTTTGCCATCCTGCTGGGTGT
>Ga0316187_10005559_pt1 | contig 10868 bp, 5 predicted proteins | sample CroRivburrow1_MG_FD_204927 | JGI IMG/M metagenome (GOLD analysis project Ga0316187, IMG submission 204927) | Coastal sediment microbial communities from Maine, United States - Cross River worm burrow 1 | ecosystem: Environmental > Aquatic > Marine > Coastal > Sediment | place: USA: Maine...
TTACTAATCAAAAAAAGAATGATAATAATACCTACTCTAATCATTTGGTAAAATCTCAAATCCAACTACTAAAATATCATCAACCTGCGGTAAATCTCCACGCCACTTTTCAATTGTTTTATGCAATATTTCTTTTTGTTCAATCATTGGTTTTTTATGATTATCTAGAATAAGCTGTTTAAATTTTTTTGACATGAACTTTCGTTCCCTTGGCCCTCCAATTTGATCAGGATAACCATCTGAGAACATGTAAAACTTATCGCCTTCCTGTACCTCAATTTCATGATTCGTAAACTCTATTTCATTGTAATATACTGAAACAGGTTGTCTATCACCTTTTACTGTTATAAGCTCATTATTGCGTAAAATAAATAATGGGTTAAAAGCTCCGGCAAATTGAATTTTCTTTTCATCAATATTAATTAAACAAATGGTTAAATCCATACCATCTTTTTGCTTCGACTCAATAGATGTTTGACCTAAAGTAAGTTTAATTTTATCGCGCAAATGATTTATAATTTGAGCTGCAGTTGAATCCTCAGATAACTGGCTTGTTATTTCGCTTAAATATGAAATACCCAGCATACTCATAAAACCTCCCGGGACACCATGGCCGGTACAATCAGCAGCAACCAAAATTACATATTTACCAAAAGGTTTAAAGAAATAAAAGTCACCACTAACTATATCGCGAGGCATAAAAAGCACAAAATGATTTGGGAGCATAGCTTCCATAATTTCATTTAGTGGTAACATAGCTCTTTGAATTCTTTGAGCATAACGAATACTTTGGGTAATTTCACTGTGTTGTTTTTCAATCCTGTCTTTTTGCAATTCGATTGTTTGAGTACGTTCTTTTACTTTAGTTTCAAGCACTCGCTTATCTTTCTCAAGTTTTTTAAGCCTCATTTTTGAGAATATTATTGCAAAAGCAATGAATAGCACTATTAATAATAAGTAAAAAACTATAGTTTGGGTAAATGGTTTGTCAATAACTATTACAATGGTTGATGTTTTGGTCTCATTGCCCAAAGCATTTTTAGCTTTTATTTGTAGGGTATATTTTCCTGGTGGTAAATATTTAATATTCACACTTGTTTTATCTGACCATTCGGACCAATCATTATCGAAACCAAAAACTTTATAACTATAAAGCACTCCTTTTTGTACCAGGTAAAAAGGTGCTGTAAGTTTTACATTTATATTGCTCGCTTTTGCAGGTAAACTTATACTTTTTCCTATATCAAAGTAATTATCATTGTTTTTAATGCACTTAATTTCTGCAACAAATTTATCGCTTTCAATTTTATTTGAACCCAATATTTTAACAATCTGGTTATCTTCATTTATTAACCATATATCGCCTAAATCATTTACATTAATATACCTAATCTTATTATTTAATAGAATTTTATTAATTGCATTTTCACTTGGTTTTACCTCTTGGTTGGTTCGTAATTCCCATGTATTATCCTTATTAATAAAAGTATATAATGGTTGATTATCTAATAAATAAGAATCATCTGGTAGTTCTTCTTTAATTTCCAAATCATTGTTAGAATTTATTCCATAAATAAAAGTTGTAGTAAAAATACTTATCTCATTGTCAATATTTTTCACAAAGAAAACCTCACCTGGTTCTTCGGGCATATCTATTTCATTAGAAATTAGAATCTCGTTTCCCTTAAGTTTTGCTTTTATGACTTTATTTTCAATCGTAATTACCCAATTCCCATCCTTATGGTTTACAATTGAGTATACATTCTCACTAGTCGATTTATAAAAATGGGTTATATCCCATTTTTTCCCATTACGAGAAATTTTATATAAACCATTATCAGTACAGCAAAACAGCTGATTTAATTCTGAATTATAATAAATAGAATTTACATAAACATCTTTAATTAATTTTTCAGCATTTTTGTTTGAAATTGCATATAATCCTTTATTTCCAGCGGCTAATAAAAAGTTACCATATGGTAAAAGTTGTTTAACTTTTCCGTCGCCAACGCCATCGATTTGTGTATAAATTTTACTAATTGATTTTAATCTACGCTTTTTAACTGTTTTATATTTATCAACGATTTTAGTTCGTATTGTTGGTTGTGGATTCACTCTTTTAGGTTGTTCTATAACTTCCTCGGTATTTTTCCTTTTATTCCTTCTACGTTGTTTTCTACCTTTAGCTTTTTCCTCAGTTGATATTTCCACCTCTTCTTTATCAGTATTTTCCTCAGGAATACTTGTTACTAGCTGCGTTTCCTGATAACGAACACGATACTGTGTTTCAGCATAATCTTTAACGTTTTCAAGTACAAATAGCCCATCGGTGGACGCTACATAAAGTTTATCTTGAAAATAGGATAAAGCTATTGGGTTACCTTTCAACCCTGGAAAGAAAGTAAACTCTTCAATTCCTGCTTTTAAATCGATGCGACTAACTCCAAACCCATGTGACACCCATATACCTTTGTCGTTATCAACAAACATCGTTCTTATTTCATCGTCTGGTAGTCCGTTAAAATAATCGATTTGTTTAACAACTCTGTTTCTATTAATATCTACAATACCTATTCCTCCAGTAATACTGCTCATTACTACCAAGGAATCAGAATAAACCTGAGCATCAAATATTATATTTTGTTTAAAAAATTTTGATTTTTTAAATTCTCTAGTTCTAAAATTTTTACCATTGAATGAATAAAAAGTTGAGCTTACCGTCCCAAGTATTAGCTTAGCATCTTTTGACAAACTATAAGTAAATTCATCAACAGGCCAGTCAATATTTTCAAGTTCAATTAATTCATTATTCTTCAATTCAAACAAAAAATAGTCTATGATTAAATAAACTTTATTATTAAATAAAATAAGGTTAGTAATATCGCCATAGTCAGATTCAATTGTATTAATAATATTATCAGATTTTGAATCAATTGTAACAATAACATCATTCGATACGATATAAACTGTATCATTTAATATCTCGATGGAATGAAATTCCTGATCAGTAACTTTCTCAACATTGGCAAAGCGGTATGATTTTTCTTCTCCTCCACTTGTTAAAACTCCAATTTGATTATACCCAGCAACCCAAACTTTATTATTTACAGAGTCATATTCCATAAGGCTTGGAGTAAAGCTCGTTTTAACAAACCGTTCATTTAATCCATCAGAAACAATAACACCTTTTGATACTCCAAACAACATGTTTTTATTGCCATCTTGAGTAATGGCCCAACACCATTTTTCCGCATTATTCTTAAAATTATAATTGGATACAAATACGCCTTTCGATTGTGAAAAGCTCAATGATGTATAAAAGAATAAAAGTAATAATAGTAAAATCCTGTTCATAATTTCTTGGGTTTAATGCTAAAAATTATTTCCACTTTTATTTAGTAAAGCCAAATTTACTACTTTATTGGTATTAAATACTAGTAGATAGGTATATTTCTGCTATTGAATGAGTATCTGAAACTAAATACTTGCACCTACATAATACCGTCATTAGAATTTAAAATAACATAAAATCTATTTTCTATTGCACTAGTATAGGATAGAATAATACTTCAGCATTAGTAATTATTCTTAGAAAAAATAAACCCTTTTCATTAATATCTAACCTTATATTATTACTTGCATTTGAATTATTTAATTTATAAATAGTCTTCCCTTCCTGACTAATAATAGAAAGTTCTTTTATGAATATATCAGCACCAAAATCAACTGTAAAACTTCCTGAACTTGGATTCGGATAGATAATTACCTTTTTGTGCAAATCATTTTTTTCAATAGTAGTATTCAAATCTAAATTAACATTAACCTCCTCGCTACCACTAACAATACTAAAATATCCAATATGTGTCATATAAAGGGGGTGCTCTACTCTATATTCAATATCTTGCTCTGCCCGTAAACTGTTTAGTAAAGCCTGCCCTTGGCTCGATGTAATTAATTCCTGATCCTTTATGAAAATATGAGCTTCAGAAATTTTCTGATCGTTGTGTTTTACATTAAAAATAACGCCATATGTTTTTGGCAAAATCTCAATTTCTTGATAGGAGTTACTATCTGGAATATTTAACATATTTCCATAGTCTTTATAACCCTCTTTAAAAATATTTATTTTAAAGTTTGCTGGATACAAACTATCTATAGTAACCAAACCCTTTGAATTGGTATATTTCGAATTCCCATTTATATGCACATTTGCTGATTCTACTACTCCAAACTCTTCATAAACAAGCAATTCAACGCTATAGTATGTTGTTGGTTTCATATTAATAAAATAGCAAACATCATAAGCTGGAACACTAATATACCCCATTGTATCTATAAAACCATTTGCTTCAATAAAAAAGTACTTAGTTCCTTCTGATAAATCTGGAAAAAATACTTTCCCATCTTCGTCAGTAAACCGTTCTTCGTTATTGAAAAGAATACGAGCATTTTGAATGGGTGTAATTCCACTAGACACAGAAAAACAAATTTCAGGGGCTTTTTCAAGTAAAACTGTAATTAATGTATCACTCACAATATTATTTAATTCATCTGTATATTGTATATAACCAGACCTATAAATACTAAAAGAATTAGCACTTTCTTCAACAATATTTTTAAAAATAACTTCACCAAAATCATTTGTGGAGTCAACTTGAGTATTGAATGTTACTTCTGTATTTTGAACAACACCAAGTCCATCTACTATTTTTAAAGTAACATTATGTTTAGTTGAAGATGAAATATAAGCCTCCCACCCTAATTCCGTTTGCGAACCATCAGAAATAAATGTGAAAGTCAGAGCACCATCATCATTTTGACTACTTATAAAACTAACAGCATTGCTCTTACAAAAGGAGCCTATTAATGGTGCTTGTTCATTAATTCCATCAAATATTTCCAAATAATCCCAACAATTATCACCTGTTCCCGATTCCAATTTAAATTCCTCGAAATTCACAGATAAACCCTGACTGCTATAATAAGGTTTGAATGTAACTGTTGTATTTTCCTTATTTAAATAATTAAATTCAGGACCACCAGAATCATAAAAATAGCCATTAACAATTTCAATTGCCGTATCATTTTTCATTAAAATATTTGGTTCCTCTCCTAAGGTAATCTTAAACTCTCCTTCATAGCTTATTTGTGGATTTTCATCTGCCTTTAAAACATATTTAATATTTACATTTGAACCATTAAATATGTCTGAACCTACTTGCACATTTAAAGGAAGGGACTTTATTTCATTTACAGAAAACCCACCGAAAGGAAATAGAGTTTTTTCAACATTAATAAAATCTGTATTTTCTGAATTAAAAGAAATGGTAGTATTACTAACCTGTGTTGTCCCTATATTTTGAAAATATACATTTAAGGTAGCTAGTTCTGCTTCTTGAAGTAAACCATCAGTATTCCCTAAGCCTGCAACATCTATATCGGTGCTAACATAAACAATTTTAGGACTAAATATTTCAGTCTTGAAATAAAATTCTTGAAAAAGCGTGTCGTTGTAATTAACAGTTCCAATAAAGTTAATAATGGTTTTATCAGGTACATTTTTATCCAAATGAAGTCTGAATGAATTTTCCGACGTTTTTTCATTGCCCGGTTCAATAATACCAATAGGAATATTATCAGCAATACTTAATGAGTCGACCCAGGAATTATTTGTTGTTAAACTTACTTTTATATTATTAGCCACTACAACTCCCAAATTTTTAAAACTTAAATCAAACAAAACACTTTCGTTAAATTCAATTGTACCATTGCTATTTTCACTGCTATCATTAATAATGAAATTATCAAGTACCAAATAAGGTCCATCAGGTGGAATAACATCCAAAGAATCTATTACTACAGCATAATCAGGATGTGAAACTAGTATTTCAATTTGCTTATTTCCAATGTTTTGTAAACTATTGAAGCTAACATTTGCTTTACCAAGATCATCTGCAAAACTACCTCCAATAATATTTCCATTTTCGCTTAATGAAACATATGCATTGGCAACTGTTTGTATTGTTAAGCTATTTTGATTTGCAATTAATGGAATACTCCATTGGGCTGAAACTTGTTCGTAACTATGTTTTGCAGGAACAAATGTAGGATCACCAATTAAATGATAAATTTCCCAATATAAATTTTTATAGCTTGAATTGGATTCCTGAACGGCCATATTCCCAATCGAAATAAATTCACCTGCTGTGGCAATTTGATTTTGTACCGGCTCATTATTGGTATGAAACCATGCGTCAAAAAGGCCAAGGCCTGAATCACTATATTCCGGATCAGCTAATATTGTACTGGTCACACCAATTGCCCAATAATAATCTTCATCCCAATATGAATAATCTGATGCGCCGATATAAGCAACAGCTCCTTTACCTTCGGCACGAACAACATCTTCAGCAAAAGAATTAGAATTAAACTTTGCAGATTCACAACAGTTCCCAATCATAAAAGGGTACTTGTCTTTATTATGCAATTGCGACAAATCCGATGTTTCTAATTCAGGATTTGTCCAACCATTCGTTGCACAATGTGCTGTATAATAAGCCAAACCAACTCCATTATTTATATCATCAATAATACTCTGTTTTGCTAAACTACTATTCGAGACTATTGGTGAACCTGACCCATATAAATAATAACTGCTTGTTATTCCTTGGGTAGCATTGGAATAGTTATTTTTTATATACTTTACAGCGCCATTCCCATAAATAGGTGCATAGCTGGCATCAACGCCTGAAACTAACAAGTGATTGTTTTGATAGAGACTGAAATCACCATTTGCTTTTTCGGTATATAAGGTTTTAGCTATTACTATTTCTAATTGTTCATTAGTGGTTACAGAAATACGTCCATAAAACAACTCAGGTAAATAGTCATTAGTAAATTCAGCATAATATAGATCAGTAGCATATGAACCAGCTCTCCCACTCCATGCTGGTATATCAGCTACATCTCCAACAAGTAATAAATAAGAAACTTTTTCACTGCCCTCTTCTGGACTTTCGTAGTAATTCTTAATGTAACTTTTTATGGTTTCCTTACTTGCATCGGAAATATCTTCACCAATATAAGCCTCAATAACATTGTATCCTAAACTCTTTTTCCAGTATACAAAGCTTAGTAAAGTATTCTTATATTTTAATGGTGATACAATTAAAAAAGTCTTTTTATTCTCATTTTCAAATAAGCTATTGTTGCTTCTTGCAACGGCATAAGCTGATTGCTTTGAATTGGATGTATATTTCCAACTTGAATTAAAAGCAGTAGATTCCTTCCAATTAATATTTACGCTAACGTTGGTAAATACTTCAATTGTATTTTTTACCGGATTATACGCAACAGGATAATATACAATCTCATATACTTGTTGATTCCGATATATTCCGATATATTTTAGGTCAACAATTTGATTACTTAAAAATTGATCTTGCTTGTATAATTCACTCAGTTCAACTATTTCATCATCTGTAGAAACAGATTTTACTACAGAACCATATGATGGTTTAATTAAAGAAGTGTATCCTATGTCTTTTAATTGAATTTTATCCTTATTAAAATTTACAATATTAATTTTTGGCTTTACTCCTAGAGGTAAAAACATCAATTTAGTAAGCTTTGGTAAATCAGGCTCACCTTTAATCATACTTCCGTTTAGTTGATCAATTTCAATTTTTAAGTACTCACCGTTGTTATAATCAATATTTAATTCGGAGATATTTAATTGTAATTCAATTGAACCCGGTGTTGGAATAATTTCAGTGTTTTTATGCAATGCATTGTATTGTTTTGCAAATTGTGCATAGCCAATTAAATTCAATAATATAGAAATAAGTATAAATAAAGTTCGCTTCATTGTATAGTTATTTATTATTACAAAGTTATAAATAATTCAGACTATTTAGATTAGTTTTAAATAAAATCATTTGTATTAACAATATAAAATCGATTATTCGTCAAGTTTTAAATTACTATTCGAAATAAATATTAAAAAATACTAGCTTTATTTTTAATATTACTTTTAACTTTAAACTTTATATTAAAACTTTAAATCTATAATTTACAAAACAGCACATGGTTTAGATAATTTTTCAAGAACAATTATTGATATAGATATTTATCTCACTGTGAGCACAAATTTTAAACTTATGAAAAAACTTATTTTATTCGGTGTATTTTTAATGAGTGTACAACTTTGTTCAGCCGATATTTTTACTTGGGGAATAAAAGCCGGTTTGAACTCAACTAAATTAAATTTTGATGATTTCAAACAAGATCCAAGCAACCCTAATGGCCTAGTTATTTCGCCAGAAAATGCTCAATATGGATTTCATTTTGGGGGTTTAGCGCGTATTAATGTTGCCATGGTTTTTATTCAACCTGAACTTACTTTTTCATCGGTTGGTTCAACAATTAATATTACCGATCCTGCTAATGCTATTTTAAATGATGTAACTACAGTTAAATACAGTAAAATTGATTTACCAGTAATTGTTGGAATGAAATTTGGACCAGCCAGATTTGGACTTGGCCCAGTTGCTACATTTAACTTAAGCTCTAAAAACGATGCTAAATCGGTAGTAAGCGATGCTGTTGACGATTTTACTTCAATTTCGAATGTTGCTACTTTTGGTGCACAAGTTGGTGTAGGAGTAGATATATTGGGTAAACTTACTGCTGATATTCGTTATGAATTTGGCTTAAGCAAAATTACCGATGGTGTGAGTATTGGAGGTACTACTTATAATACTGATCAAAGACAAAATCAGTTTCTAGTAAGTATTGGTTTCCTTTTTTAAAGGATATTTGAAAATAAAGTAAAGCTGAATCAGTAATCTGTTCAGCTTTACTTTACAATTGTACAAAAAAATTTAACGCTTGCTCTTGAACTCGTTTCAATTAATTTTCATTTGACCTTAGAATCTTTTCTTTATCTTAAACTTCTCTAGCCAATCCATCAGGAATAATCATATATTTTTGAATAATTTATTCTCAAGCAATTCATTACTGTTTTATTGAAAATGAAACTACCATTTAGTTTTAAAAGGACTCATTTGGTAATACATAATAAACTTCTTTTTGAATGCATGCATTATAATTTCTAACCAAAGATTAATTAATAAACACTTCATCTTTTTCAATTTGAAACCTTGCAATGTTGTTGTAAGCGATTAATTGCCCTGAAAATGTAAATATTTTCCTTGCCATAATTTCAAATATATGGCATTGCTAATCAAATAAAAATTTGAAATGTATTTGCGAGGTTATTAGTTATTTGCGTACATTTAATTATTATTTGCAAAAACAAAAGCAAATATTTTCTTTGATCCATTACTAAAAACTACGATTTATGAAAATATTAGCTAATATTTTATGGCTTGTTTTTGGCGGAATTTTTATTGCTATAGAATATTTTGTAGCAAGTGTAATACTACTTATTTCAATAATTGGAATTCCATTTGGGGTACAAACCTTAAAACTTGGTATTCTTGCTTTATGGCCATTTGGATCTGAAGTAAATGATCGGTCAGAAAAACTCGGCTGTATATCGACCATAATGAATATAATTTGGGTATTTATTGGTGGTATTTGGATATGTTTAAGCCATATTATAATTGGCTTTATTTTAGCTATTACTATTCTAGGTATTCCTTTTGCAAAACAACATTTTAAACTTGCTGGATTAGCTCTTACTCCATTTGGTCGGCAAATTGAGTAGCTCGCGTTAGTATTATTCTCTAAACATCGCAAATAACAATATAAATATCAACTATTTACTTGACTTTCACCCCAAAATATTGTATATTATACCAAAGGATATTAACCATTGGGTAAAAACCCCTTTTAGGTTCGTTCTTACAGACTAGCTTATTTGCAAAGTTTGAGTGCCATAGAATATAATTTCACATTTAAATTCAAAACCATGGAAACTAAATATTTATGTTCGCACTGCGAAAATGCAATAAATGTGGGTAACGATATTGTATTAAGTGCAAAAAATAAAGACGGTGAAAAAGGTTTGGTTTTTCTGCATACTGATTTAGGTAACTACGAAAGCAAATTTAGTGCTGAATTTAAGATTAGAGAAGGAGAAAAAGTAAAATTTTATTGTCCCATTTGTCATCATAATCTAACTAATTTAAAAAACGAAAAATTGGCATATTTCACAATGGTTGATGAAAACGAAAAAGAATTTACTATTGTTTTCTCTAATATTTTTGGGGAACATTGCTCGTATAAGGTTGAAGAGAAGGAAGTTGTTAAATCCTTTGGCTACCATTGGGCTATGTATTCTAATCCAGAATGGTTTTTATACAAATGATTTGATGCTGAGCAACTTAAAAATCTAATATTTATCTAAATATCAACCACATAACATAGCATTGTTTTAAGCTTTAGTTAATTTAACCAAAATATTTTATTGACTTAATTAAAATCTTTTCATAACTTGTTTATAATTTTGTAGTTCAATAGAATAACTGCTTACACTTTCACTTTCGAATATTGAAACTAAAAGTTAATACTATGAGCACGAAACGAATCTGTCCAAAATGTCGCAATAGTATAACTATTGAAGGGAAAGTTGTACTCGTTGGTAAAACAAAAACCGGGTTAAAAGGAATTGTAATGTTAAATGCAGCTTTGGGTGACTACTCTGCAAAATTTAGCGATGATTTCAGCATTGTTGAAGGAAATTCATTAAAACTTTTATGCCCTATTTGTCATCAAAACTTATCAAATCAGAAAAATAAGAATCTTGCCCAATTAACTCAAATTGATGAAGATGGTAATGAATCAACAATTGTATTTTCGCAAATATATGGTGAAAAAAGCACTTATAGAATTGAGGGGAATAA
>Ga0316187_10005560_pt1 | contig 10868 bp, 11 predicted proteins | sample CroRivburrow1_MG_FD_204927 | JGI IMG/M metagenome (GOLD analysis project Ga0316187, IMG submission 204927) | Coastal sediment microbial communities from Maine, United States - Cross River worm burrow 1 | ecosystem: Environmental > Aquatic > Marine > Coastal > Sediment | place: USA: Maine...
GCACCCAACCATGCAGGTAACTGGTGCCGTTGACGCGGATCAGTACCTTCTGTCCGGCAGCTGCCGTCTCGGATGCTCTGACACCGGGCCTGGGTAAAAGCAGCAGAAAAAATCAGTCGGTTCAACGACATATCAAACTTTCAGGCACGTATTGTTGTGGCATGGCCAGCATCCGTGAAGTCAGTGCAGGAGAACGTATCATCGCGATCCGCCAGCCCGGGATAGAGATGTACACCGTCATCGACAGGAAACTGCAGGCCTCTATTGAAGGAAAATCCGGTAGAATCGATCTCGATTCCCACTTGCGGGGAGATATCGTCGGGGAAGCCGGCCTGTTCTTTGCGAAACGCACGGCAAATGTTGACGCCGTCGAGGACACCCGGCTGTTGCGCATCACGTAGCAGGATCTGGAAAGGCTGCGCCGCCGGTACCGAAGAATTGCAATTAGAGTATTCCGCAACCTGAATGAAATACTGGCTACACGCCTGTTTCACGAGACTGGGAGACTCGGCACAGTATACAAACTGTGCTAAGTGTTGGTATTCAGGATACCAAACAGGTAGCACACATATTCAAGAAAACGAAACGTAGTCTGTCTCACAACCCGGTCAGAAATATACGGGGTGATATTCAATGAAAATCAGGCAAAAAGACACGCCGGATAATAATCGACAACCACACAAAGCCGAATCTGCGTCCCGGAAGGAGGCATTACAGTCGCAAAATGCACTGGTCCGTCGCAGATTATATTTAGCGACAACTCTCATCCTGATGCTTGCCACTCTCATTGTCATCCACGAGGGTTTTGTGCTGGTTCAATGGCCACAGCGTGGTATCCACTCCTTTGCTCATGTGCTCCTGTTAGTCATGGTTGCAGCAATCATCATTTCCAACAGAATCGTGTGGCGATCCTATAGGGCTTTGAACCTATACCAGGACAGTGTTTTCATCAACCATGACAGACTTGAAGAGTCAGTTCAAGAAGGAACCAAGGCACTTGATAAATCAGAGTCACTGCTGGTATCGATGTTCAATGCATTTGATGAACGTACGGTGGTAGTGGACACCAATGCCCGAATCGTCAGGGCAAACAAAGCCGCAATAGAGTGGACCGGGCATGATCCCACCGGCGCTCTCTTTGCAGAGGTCTTTCCCGCATGTGATTCAGCAAGTGAGAGACGTAACGAATATCGTCTTATTGAATCTACATTCGACACAGCCACAATCCAGCGAAACCGTATGATTCGGGGCGGCAAGGATTGTGCTTCAGTGCTCTCGATAGATACCTATCCCGTGATAAACAGCCGGGGAGAGGTCAGCCTGGTCATCGAGGTCGCTCGCGATGTCACGAAAGAGACGGAGAATGATATTCTCACAAGACATCGGGAGAAGATGGCCGCACTGGGAATGCTTGCTGCCGGATTCGCGCATGAGCTCGGTAATCCACTGACTGCTCTTTCAACAGAACTGGAACTTCTGGAACGGAACCCTGATAAAAGCCGTCTTCAGGAATCCATTAGCATGCTAAAAGAGCACCTGGGACGAATTTCCCGGACCTTGTACCAGATCAGGGGTTTTGCCCAGAAGCGAAGCGCAGGAGCCAGGGAAGCCCATATCGAAACCGTTATCAGTGATGCACTGCGCCTGGTATCCTTTGATCCGCGTGCGAAAGGGGTCAAGATACAAACCGATGTGTCAGACGGACTCCACCCCGCACCAATGAATGAAGATGATTTTCATCTGGTCCTGATCAATCTGATTGTCAATGCCTTTGATGCCATGCCTGACGGCGGTACGTTGGCGATTACAGCAAAACCGGGGCGAACCGGGGGCAGCTGTTTGACAGTAAGCGACACAGGTGTCGGTATGCAGCGCGATGTACTGTCCCAGGCTACATTCCCATTATTCACAACGAAGCATGACACGGCGGGGATGGGGCTTGGACTGGCATTGTGCACAGACCTGTTACATGCAGTCGGTGCGCTGCTAAACATTTCGAGCACCCCGGGGGTAGGCACGACAGTAACAATCAATTTTCCGGGTCTGGACAACCAGGAGTAACAAACGTTGGATTTGGAGCAATTACCGGTGGGTGAAAAGATTCTGGTCATCGAAGATGAAGAAAGCCTGCGGCGCAATCTCGAGACATGTCTCGGTGAGCTGGGCCACAGGGTCAGCTCTGCGGCTTGTGGGAAGGACGCCGTCAGCCTGCTCCATCGTGAGCAATTCGATATCGTGATCACCGATATCCGGCTGGGTGACATGGATGGGCTGGATATACTGAAGCGGTTAAGTTCGCTGTCATCACAAGCAGGCGTACTCGTCATGACAGCATACGGTTCGCTGGATTCCGCCGTTGAGGCGTTTCGAAGCGGCGCCCACGATTATATCCTCAAGCCCTTCTCCCTGGATGAAATCGAACAACGTGTGAAAAACATTGCAAGCAACCGGAATCTCCAGCGGCAGAACGCGCTGCTTCGACAGGAGATACAACAACGCCACAACCCGTCAGATCTGGTTTACGAATCCCAGTCCATGAAGGACACCTATGACCTGGTATGCAGGGTCGCCACGTTGAGAAACAATGTGCTGATCACCGGTGAAAGCGGGACCGGCAAGGAGCTGGTCGCACGGGCGATCCATGAACTGTCGGGGCGACAGGCTGGCTTGCTGGTTCCCCTGAATGTGTCTGCGATACCGGACACGCTCGTCGAGAGTTACCTGTTCGGTCATTGCAAGGGCGCCTTCACGGGCGCCGAGCGTTCCCGGCCGGGCGTATTCCGTGCCGCAGAAAAGGGCACGCTGTTTCTGGATGAAATCGGCGAACTGCCGCTGCATGTGCAACCGAAACTGCTGCGTGCCCTGGAGGAGAAGGAGATAACTCCCATCGGCTGCGATCTCCCCACCAAGGTAGATACCCGGATCGTGGCCGCGACGCACCGCGACCTCGATGCCATGGTACAGGCCGGCAGCTTTCGTCAGGATCTGTTGCTGCGTCTGAATGTCGTGAGAATACACATCCCCCCGCTCCGGGAGCGAATCGAGGATATTCCAGCCCTGGTTACACACCTCATTAAACACCACTGCGCCAACTTTGGTCGGCCTCCATTGCGCATCGAACCCGAGGTCATGCATCATTTGATGGCCTGCTCCTGGGAATTGGGGAACGTGCGCGAGCTTTCCAACTTCCTCGAACGGCTGGTGATCATGAGCGACAGGGACACGGTTCGCGAAGATGATCTCCCCAAAACCTTCCGCACCCAGGGAGGCAAATGCCCGCTGCACCTCAAAGAGGTGGTAAGCCGGGCTGAGCATCGCCACATCGTGTCTGTCCTGCGCAGTGTCAATGGAAACCGTGAGCGGGCTGCCTGTGCGCTCGGTATATCGCTGGCCACCCTGTACCGGCATGTCGACAGACTGGGCCTTAAGGAGGGTTGGACCGACCTTTAAACGGCCGTCTGACCTCTCACTTCTGAGCGATGAATGCCCTCCAATTCGCAAGCTTGCAAGGATATCAGTAAATTCCAACATGCCTGGTTGTCCGGACAACCGGCGTAACCGCTCGGCCCACGGCCAGTTGTTTACGATATTTCCGTTTCATAATATCCACGCGTTCTTTTGGTATGGCTCGTGCTGTGTTTTTACTCGGTGGCTGTGTGCGGAGCGCGCCCAAGGAGGCTTCAACGAAGGGGGGCGCGTCAGGCCGGAGACGAGGACCCGGCCAGGGTTGCATCGGGGGCGGCGATGCGGTGGTTCGGTAATAGGCGCGGCAGTAACGACACACTATCCGGGGTCGGGCTGTCAGGCTTAGGAAACAATGGACTGTGGTGCAATTCAAGGTGAGCCAAAAGATTCTGATTGTCGACGACGAAAATGCGCTGCGGCGCAACCTTGAGATATTTCTCGGTGAGTTGGGGCAAAGGGTTCGCTGTGCGGCCTGTGGCGAGGACGCCGTCAAACTGCTCCATGACGAGCAATTCGATATCGTGATCACCGATATTCGCCTGGGCGACCTGGATGGACTGGAGCTTGTGAGGCGGATAAGGTCCCGGTCATCACTAACTGGTGTACTCATCATGACGGCATACGGGTCACCGGATTCCGCCATCGAGGCATTCCGAAGCGGCGCCCACGACTATATTCTCAAGCCCTTTTCTCTCGATGAAATCGAGCTGCGCATCAATAACATAGCAAGATATCTGGACCTCCAACGGCAGAATGCTATCCTCCGAGAGGAGTTACAATGTCATAGACAAAATCACTGAACTGCCGTTCGCTGTTCAACCCAAACTGCTGTGTGCCCTGGAGGAAAAGAAATCACTCTCCATCGGTAGCGATCTCCGCATGAAGATAAATACCCCTGTTGTGGCCGCGACGCAGTGCGATCTCGATGCCATGGTGCAGGTCGATAGCGTCCGTAAGGCTAAAGAGCTGCCCTCACTCCCGGTGTATCCGTAGCCCCGGGTGTCTTGGTAGCAACCCTATACCGTCACCTGGCCAGGTTCGAACCCGGTCATTCTTCTGTATGTAACGTATGACATAACGATAAACGTCTCAATATTGATAACTTAAAATTATTGTTTTCTCAAATTTGAGAGTCCTACGATCATGTGAAAACTTTATACAGGCGTTAATGCGTCATTACATTGAGTTGCATATCAATAGCTTCATCTAAAGTTCACTTTCATCTCGCAGAATCATAATTGTGGTGCAAAGGTTGCTTGAGTTTCCCTACCCTTTAATAAAAGGGCGATTATTTCAAATAATCTTTCAATAATGACATTTAAATACGAGGAAAAAGACATGAAACACACACTCAAAAATCAATCCAAGCGGACCAGCATCGCGCTCGCGGTTGTCGCCATCGCAACGTTCGGAACAGGAACCGCGCAGGCCGCGACCTTTACCAGCGTCGATTTCAGCATCGAGAAACGAACTAGCGAGGCTAAAGAAGTAGCGGCAGGTGATCTCAACTGTAGCTTTCGGGAGAGTGATCTCGGCCCCTATGCGCTGGTAACCTACGAGTGCAATGCGGCTGCCGTCGCTGTGGTGGAAGGATGCATCTATAAAGGTAGGCTTATCAGCGCCACCGAGTCATCTGTTTTCACAAATGTGAGTAACGTGGAAGACGGACATGAAGCAGAAATCTACCTCGCCAAAGCCAACGGGTCGATCAACGGTACAGTAATTACGACAATACCCCATGCAGCACATGGCGGTGGTGGCGAGGCGGAGCTCTGCCCTCACATTGAGGTCAATGGCCCGGAACCCGTGCAGGAAGTTATCGCCATAAGGTGGTGCAATGTCTCGCTGACGGATACGACGAACAACCTCGAAGGCGGTACGGCGACTGAATTGTTTCAAGAGTTTAACGCTGGTGCCGGCGCCGTACCTTCGTGCGAAGAAATACTGGCAACCCCGTAGTTTAATGTGAGCAATGCTCTAATCTTGAACATAAACCTAATACATGCACCGATTGAGAGTGCAAGACAAATTGAGGAAAAAGACATGAAACACACACTTAAAAATCAATCCATGTGGGCTGGCATCGCACTCGCGGTGGTCGCCTCCGCTACGTTCGTAACCGGAACCGCGCTGGCCGCCCCGCCGACGGGCGAACCTGGCTTTGCCAGGGCCGACATCAGCATCGCGACTCGAGATAGCGAGGCTCAAGAAGTAGCGGCAGGTGATCTCGTCTGTAGCTTTCGGGAGACGGGACTCAACCCCTTTGCGCTGGTATCTTACGAGTGCAGAGCGGATGCCGCGGCTTTGCTGGAAGGATGCTTCTTTAAGAACAAGTTAGTGATCGACGCTGGCACCGAGCTGACTGTTGCTTTAGATGTGTCTAATGTCGAAGCAGGAGGACATGAAGCAGAACTCTTCCTCGCCAATAACAGCGGGGCAATCAATGGTGAAGTAATCACAGCAGCCGAAGCACCACATACTCCGGGCGGCGGGCACCTCTGCCCTGAACCCCTGGAGCAAGGCGTAATCGCTGCAAGGTGGTGCGGTACCTCGCTGACGGATACGACTAACAACATCGTTGGTGCTGAGGTGACTGAATTGTTAGAGACGTTTACCAGAGGTGCCTTCACCGTGCCTTCGTGCGCCGAAATACTGGCAACCCCGTAGATAATTGGAGTAATGCTCTAATTTGCATAAGGGTCATTCAACAGGCCGGGCTTCTTACTCGGCCTGTTGACTTGCACTGATGCGGATGCCCATCAAATTGAGGAAATTAGTTATGAAAAATCTTTATCGTAAAAATATTCAGCGCAGCCTGCTGAGCAGTGCCTGCGCCGCAGCCGTCGTTACGCTGGGTCTATCTGCACCAGCAATCGCGGCGCCGACTTATACCATCGACGAGGTACTGGTTGCAGAAGATCAGTACGGTGACCAGGCGGGGTTGACGCCGACCACGGTCTACAAACCTCACGAGGTCGTAGTTTCCCAGCAACCCAGAATCTGGATATCCAGCAACGAGCGCAGCGGCTTTGCCGGGATTACTATCTTTGGAGGCAACCAGAATAATGTCCGTGCCTTCATGAACATCGAAGAACCGGGGCTGGATTGGACGCCGGAGCCTGAGGAGGAAGAGATCGGCAACGTGGCGGAGGAACCGCCAGGAGAAAACTTCCCGCCCGAAGTCCGCCTCGATCCGCTGGTCTGCCTGCCCGTCAGGCTGCCGCCGGGTGCGGAACCGCCAACGTTGACGGTGGGCACCGGTAATAACGCCGAAGAAGTCCCGGTGTCGTCATTCGATGAGGACCGGGTTTGTGCGCCGCTGGGTGCCGAGATGCACGCCAGGCACCCCCACGGCATCGATATGGACCGGGTCAGGCAGATTGCCTATCAGGTCATCGAGCACTCGGGCCTGAACTGGAATGCGGACCGCACCGCGTTCGAGATCGCGGCAACGACGGATGATGAATCCGCCATGTTGCTGGCCTATGACATCAGTGATCCGGACAATCCCGTCATCATTGATGGTTACCTGCTGGGGCACGGTGGCCACGAAGTCGCGGTGAACGAAAACAACGGCAAGGTGTTCCAGGGCAATCATGAGGACTCGCCGACGGCCACACCGAATATCTGGGTCGATGTGATCGAACCCACCGCCGATAATCCCTACGGCTTCATTGATACCGGCTGGTACAACGCCGTGCAGGGCATCGAGGTGGACGAGTCGCTGAACCAGGTATTCGGCACCACCCATGTCGGTGAGCGGATGTTCGCCTTCGATGGCGATTGCGTGCCGCTTCACAACGCGGCGGCTAACGACGAGCAGCATTTTGGCGAGAACTGCATACTGTACTCGGTGGACCTGCGCGGGCCATTCATGGAGCAGATCCCCGACGCGAATGAAATCTTCTTCATCGCCGACGAAGAACTCAGAAATACGCCGAAAAACAAAACGCCCACGGTACTGCCGAGTGTACTGCACATGCACGACCTGACGGTGGACCCGGTCAATCACCGGGCTTACCAGACGCTGCACAGCATCCATCACGCGGAGCACACGGGCAGCCCCGAGGAGGAGGAATTGGCAATTCTTAGAGGCAATCCCAATGCACTGGAACCGGATCACCATTTCCAGGGTCGCTGGTTAGCCGAAGTGGATGTGGATCCGGATTCGTCGAACTTTAAACAGGTGACTTACATCGACCTGTCGAACGGCCAGAACATCATCGACGTGCCCAACTCGGACGATGTAGATCCGGGTACGCCGTTTGAACAGCGTTACGTGCATGCTCACTGGGTCGCGGTCGATCCGGCACGGGACTCGGTAGTGGTCACTGGTGAACATACCGGCAATCTCGGCGTCGTGGATCAGGGTACACGCCAGCTGGAACAGGTCGTCGCCATCAGCGCCCGGTTCTTCGAAGGCTGTGACATACCACCACCAATCATAAATGTACCCGGTAAAAACGGTAAGGGCAATCAACCTGAGCCGCCGGATGCGGCAGAACCCCATGTACATGGCGTTCAGATCAACCCGCAGACGGGCACTGCCTATGTCAGCGACGAAGGCGAGGAAGAATGCTTCTTCGAGTCGGTGACCATCCTTCAACCCTGATATTAATAAACTCAACTGATAGTTTAGCCGGGCTCGAAAGAGCCCGGCTTTTTTCTTGTGATCAAAGACACGGTATATGGCCACTGACTGAAACCAGGGAGATTGACTTGAGCGATTGGGCGAGAAGCAGTCTCTCCTTGAATCGCCTGGAATAATCTGCGGGACTTTTACGGGATTCAGTTATGCATTGTTGTGCATTGTTAGGCAAAATAGGCAACGAGCGTTCCGGTAATCAGCTCTAATAAACAATAAGTTGGCGATCAACCGGTGCTTCGTTCATTTGGTGTTGGCGAACTTGGCGAAAGTGACTTTCATTCAGCTCGTATGGTGCAAATATTCGAACGAACCGTATGATATTGATATCAGACAATATTGCGGATAATCTGTTCGTACAATGATCCAGGCCATACAACCCTCCCACCTCCTCGCAATCGCCCTGGCCGGCTGGCTTAACCCGTATGGTGCAAATATTCGAACGAGCCGTATGATATTGTTATTAGGCAATATTACGGATAATCTGTTCGTCCAATGACCCACGTCATGCAACCGTTCCACCTCCTGGTAATTGCCTTGGCCGGCTAGCGTAACCGCCATCAACAGGCCGTCACTGGCTGTTTCATCCAAGAGAGCCGTTTTCTTAAGGATCAGTTCGAAGGACAGTGGCTTGGGTTCAGCTATAAACAGCGGCAATTGAAGAAATCGACGTTTTCTACACAGAGTGGGTTAGAAGAGTGGCTTCCCACTGAATCTTTTTAACTAACTGATTCAATAGATGAATAAATGATCGTCCACGGCTTGCAAATCCGTGGACCTCGGTTCGACTCCGGGCGTCGCCTCCATTCAATGAAATCGATTAGATAGGGCGCTTGTTTAGTGTCTTTTCTATCTTTATATTTTGCTGAAAAAATCAGTGAAACACCGCCTCATCCCGCCTGACACCGTCTGAAGATGGCAAGTTGAGTGGCAAGAATGTAATGCCACTGTCAGCACAAGGCGCCTAACAGCGCTCGACCCTGTTAAGTCGAGCTGTTGTGAAGCGGTTTGAAAGTACGTGTTCTATTTTTTCTATTATATGGGCGTGATAATAGGTGATATGAGTTTTTGGGAAGCACAGGATGTGTTGTGGGCGGCCTTGGGTCTGGATCAGTGGGCGCGCCGGATCGAATCCGCCAAGTTTATTGGGGACGCCACGTGGTGTCTCAAAACGATCCAACGTGCAGACCCAGCGAAGGGAAAGGCGTTGACTGCCGAGTTACATCTCACCTGCCTAGCGGGTAAGATCCTGAATAGTCGACAATGGGTGCACGCTGAGCGGCTTGTTCAGGCTGTTCGCGTCGTCGATCCTGTAGAGGCCAATGAGCTTATGCAAAGCTTACACGTCCGCCTCTGATCGTCGTCAATAGCCGATCGAAACTTCACTAACTGTCTTCAGGAATCGATATGCTTAAATCGAGAGATGATGCATATAAACTTTTACATGAATTAAATGCTCCTCGCCGCCTTTTGGTTCATGTGCAACTTGTAGGGGAGGCAGGTGAAGTGATTCTCGGGCAGTGTCGAGATTTGAATGTAGACGTTGATGAAGAGTTTGTCAGAATTGGTATTGCTATCCACGACGTTGGAAAAATAGTTCATGCCCACGAAATCACAGGCCCGGGTTCAGATCATGAACCCGAGGGAGAAAAAATGTTAGTTGAAAGAGGCGTATCAGCGAGGATATCCCGTTGTTGCTTGTCTCACGCTCGTTGGGATCGAATGGAATGTAGTATTGAAGAATTATTGATAGCTCTAGCTGACAAATTATGGAAAGGTAAGCGAGTCGAGGCGCTCGAGTTATTGGTCATTGACCGAATTGCCGGACAGCTAGGAAAGGATCGTTGGGACCTTTTTTCTGAGCTTGACTCTAAATTTGAAGAAATTGCATTAAGCGGGCACGAAAGGTTGCAACGTAGTATCAACACTTAAGAGCACTCCACACGGACTCGCAACAATTTGTATAAGCAACAAAACCATGGGAGCCGAACGTCAATCCGGGAGCACGCACAGAGCGTGTTCGATGGTGTCGAACAAACGCGCCTGTGTTGCACCGACTTTCGCCAGCACCGCCATCCCGGTCATGATGGTCGTGAAGAAATCTGCCAGTTGTTCAATAGGGGTACCCACCGGTAAATTCCGGCGTTGCAGCTCTTGCTGGAGTCTGTCTTTCAGCGGGCCGAAAGCTGACTGGTTGACCGTTGTGCCAATGGCCGCAACCACACGCTGTGGTAGTGCCGCTGTATCACAGGCCACCGCGCTGTTGACGACCATGCAGCCGCCGGGCAACTCGGGTGAGGTCAGCATAATAGCCACAGAGCGCAGAAATGCCCGCATGGCGCTTTTTAGGTCAGGTTCGGCTGCCAGCGCCTCGACATGTTTAATCAGCTGCTGCTCACGGTAGCGTTCCAGCGCCGAAAGATACAGTTGTTCCTTGTTACCGAACGCTGCGTACAAGCTCGGTTTGCTGATGTCCATGGCGTGTGTCAATTCCGCCAGTGATGCGCCTTGATACCCATTGCGCCAGAACACGGCAAGTGCCGCATCGAGTGCTTGTTCTTCGTCAAAAGCTCGAGGCCGTCCCCGTTCCACCGTCGTACTCCACCCGCCAGAATAATAAATGCTTGACAAGTATTATACCGATCGGTAATTTAAATACCAATCGGTATATAAATGACTGTATCAGGAGGATGACTTCATGCACGAAAAAGAAAAAACGACTGGGAGTACGTCATGACCGAACAGCGCAAAACTCGCG
>Ga0316187_10005561_pt1 | contig 10867 bp, 11 predicted proteins | sample CroRivburrow1_MG_FD_204927 | JGI IMG/M metagenome (GOLD analysis project Ga0316187, IMG submission 204927) | Coastal sediment microbial communities from Maine, United States - Cross River worm burrow 1 | ecosystem: Environmental > Aquatic > Marine > Coastal > Sediment | place: USA: Maine...
GGGGCGGTGGTGGGTTCGGTGGCGGTGGTTGATGGTGTGTTTCGGCACGACCAGACTTTGTGAACTGCTACTACTGTAACCGACTACGACGATGGTTGCGGCAAGTAAAACCCCGTCATATTAATCGTTGGTGTACATCCAGTTTAACACCGGCTGGATAGCCGTTTCTCCAAAATCGCCTCGCAAGATCTGCGCCAAGTCAGCAGGATTCATTTTTCTACGGTGAGCCACGAACCCTCATTTCTCATTCCATGGCGTGCAACGACAACGATCGAAGCGGCTTGTTGCGCCGTGAGGATTGTGGCAACTGCTGCAAAGCAGCTTTTCGTGACGTAATGAATGCCCATAGGGCTGGTAGGTCTCGGTGCCTATCGGTGGTATGTGACAGCGATAGCAGATGCCGGCCTGATCTTGCCGATCTGTCACGTGACGGTCACCATGGATCTGATGGCAATCGGCACAGGCCACATCATTGTCCTTGTGGATGCTGTCAGGCCAGTTCTGGAGTGGTCCGTCATCGTGACACTCCAGACAGATCCCGTTGAGCATTTCCACGGATTCGCCGAACCGCCCCGCCATGCTGATAATACACTCGCCCTCTTCGTCCAAGTGCATGCTGCCGGGACCATGGCAGATCTCACAGTCGTTGTCCAGTGCCTCACCATGCAAAGTCATTTGCATGGTGGTGACCGTGTCTTCATGGCATTCATTGCAGACGTCGACCCCCATGTAATCTCCATCCGACATGCCCGCACAGGCGTTTTCTTGCTGGTCGGCGGCATCGATTTCAGCCGCCCGTGCACCGGACAGGGTACCCGGCAACCCCAGAATAATGAGCAAAATTGTTGCCGTAGTTTTCATCATGAATGATCGCATGGGTACATGGTGTGGGTAGCGAATTCCTAAATCACGCTGCAATTGGAGTCTGAAAAAGTCTGTTGCAGAGTGATATCCAAGAATTTTACCCCGTCTGCCCAAGTTGGACCAATTATCCTGATTGCATAAGAGACACATTAGGCTCATGTTACCCGGAAGTGGAGCGATGATGTGCGAGGACCACCAATACGCTGCCAGGCAATCACAGTCCCCATTTGGACAAAAATCAGAGCATCCCGCCACCCCGACCAGCGGCGCGAGAGCCACGACCAGAGAATACGGTCTCCGGAGCTAATTTGCGGGCTTTTGGTTGTTCTCTGATACACAGCAAGTTGATGTCGCAGCGCCACAATCTCGAGTTGCAGAGAGCCGTGACCGAATCACAGTAGACACATGTAGTAGCAGCGCACACACAATGGGCTTTATGGTTCTGAATCCTCTTCGGCAGTGACAATGACCGAGGACACCAGACTGACGTCGCCCCTGAAAAAGATCAAGAATATCAGGCAGTACGTATTTTCGGGAAGGACAACATAATCTTCTCCACTAATACCTGGTTTATTGTGGTTGTTTATTATTTTTCGGTGAACGGCTTCGAAAATAATATCATTTCGCTGCTGCCTGCATTTAACTCCAGTTCAGATTAAGACTGGTGTCTTTCCCTGCCCCATCGGACCTCTCAGCAGGTTTGCCCCCCCAGACAGCATAGACCGGGTCGGACACTGTGGTCTCGCCTGAATGCGGATCGCTCTCCGGGCGCGGCCAGCCCCGGGAAGAAAATGTGTTCAGCTTGTCAAATCCGGCCTGCTGCAACCACTGCGTGACCAGGCCGACCCGCTCGAACTCATGCAGTTCACCCCAGACATTGATGGCCTTGGTCGGAAACCAGCGGTTGCTGAAGGTCAGGACGAATACGCCACCGGGGCGCAATACACGCAACACCTCGGCAAAAACCCTGCGCGGCTGAACAAGGTATTCCGCCGATGCCGTGCAAACGACGGCATCCAGGCTGGCATCGCCAAAAGGCAATGTATTTTCCTGATTCAAATCCTGTACTACCTTTGCAGTCGCTGAACGGTTGGCCTGAAGTTCCTCTGCGTTCATACCGAGGGCGTACAGCTCTCGCAGTGAGCAGCCTTGCAGATGCGAATCGTAGCTTGCCATCAAGTCAAGGACCTCAGCCTCTCCGGGAAGCAAGCGCGCATAGAGAGCTTTGACAGTATCAAGGGCATGCACATCGAGGTGCTGCACGAAACGGGAACTCGAGTAGAACAGCCTGTCTTCCCTTTCATCCATGCGCGCCATTCCATGCTCCTCGTCAGGGAAACGGGTATCCAGACCATCCTGGACGGGCGCAGCGAGACCCGGGTAGCGCAGAAGAGCGTCGAGCGGACTGCTACAGCGCCCGCCTCGCATGTCGGAACCAGGCAGCACCCGGTCCACCCGACACACCACTTTGAACGGAAAGCGAGCAAGCGGGTGATTCAGATCCACGCGCATGGTCTGTTCATCAAGTTCTGTAATGCGTGCCGGCTCGAGGGCTTCCCGCACTATACCCTGGAGCCCGTGAAAAATTCCCTGGGGATAAAAGCGCCCGAAACGCGGTTCAACTTCGAGGCCGCGGCGATAGGCACGATCGAACCGGGAGGGACTGCCTGATACCTGTCGAGCAGCGTCCCAGGCACCGGTCAATTCACCGGCAGGCACCGTTGCCTGTGCAGAATCTCCGGCCCGCATCCCGACAAGCTTCGCACCGATTTCCGCTGGTAAATAATCCGCTTCGCGCCAGACACTGAATTTTTCGACGTGCATTTCGTCCTCATGCGCGACGCTACCATCCGACCAGTACAGCGTGAATGTTAGCGCGGCCAGCCCCTGGCTTTGGAGCACCTTGTCTTGCTCCGACTTTTGCTTTATTACAGCGTTCATGTAGTTCTCCTTCTGAAAAGAGCAGCCCGTCGCGCCACACCATTGCTTGCAGCACAAATGCCCGGATGGCAACTGTATTATTGCTGCGCGGCCTGAGCACAGGACCGGGTGGACGCAAGAGCATTTTCAAGACACACAGGGTCAAAGTCATCATTGGTTTCGGGCCAGCCCGAGGCATGCTGCAGGATCCGCGCGACCTGTAAATCCACATGCGCCGCATCCGCGTTCAGAGCCGGAACGTAGTCAAAACGTTCCCCGCCAGCCGCTATGAAACTGTCTCGTCCCTGCATCGCTATCTCTTCCAGGGTCTCGAGACAATCACTGGCAAACCCCGGACAGACGACCGTCAGATGCCGAACCCCTTCGGACGGCAGGGTCTCCAGCCGCTGTACGACATACGGTTGCAACCAGGCCGCCTTACCGAAACGTGACTGGAAGGCCATTTCCCACTGCGCCTCCTCGAGACCCAGCTCTTCGGCAATCAGTCGCGCAGTTTTATGGCAGTGGCAGAAATACGGGTCACCCGCTGTCAGTGTGGCTTTGGGCATACCGTGGAAGGAGATGAGCAGTTTGTCACCCTGCCCGTGGATTTCCCGGTGACTGCGGATCGAGTCTGCAACCGCACGGATGAAGCGCGGGTCATCGTGGTAGGCACCCATAACACGCAGCTCGGGCACCCAGCGCCAGCGACTCAGACTGGTAAACACCGCATCGGCAACTGATCCGGTGGTCGCACCGGAATACTGCGGATAGAGTGGTAATACCAGCAGGCGTTCCATGCCTTGCTCCTGCAGTTGCCTGAGAACCGTGTCTATGGCGGGCTCGCCGTAGCGCATGGCCAGCGCAACCGAAACCGGACCCGGCACACAGCGCGCCAGCTGTTCCTCTACCTTCTGTGTCAGTGCCTGCGATATAGCCTTCAGTGGCGAACCCTGGTCGGTCCATACGCTGGCATAGGCACGCGCTGATTTTTTCGGGCGCACCCGCAGAATGATACCGTGCAGGATCACTTTCCAAACCAGCCTGGGAATCTCAACCACACGCGGATCAGAGAGAAACTCGGCCAGGTAGCGGCGCACCGCGGCCGGCGTGGGTGATTCCGGCGTGCCCAGATTGACCAGTACGATGCCCAGCCGCGGCATGCGTCCGTGCTCAAATTCGCGTAGTCCGCGGTATCGAGTATTCAAAAGTTACTCCATCTGGTGACAAGTGACGATAAATTTATACAAATTACTTGTACAAGTCAAATTTATATGTATAATTTTTGCATAGTTATTATCTTGCCGGAGAAGATACGGGATGTCGTTTTTACTGACAATCTGTGCTGGCCAGTTCGCAACGCGGGCCGGGAGGACTAAAACAGGCTCTGACGAACACCATTAGCCCCCCCTTTTTTTGCTGAACCCACAATCCGGACAACGAGGAACCACTCATGCATGCACTACTTCTGATCGCCCATGGCAGCCGCCGCGAAGCATCAAATGAAGAAGTCCGTGAACTGGCCACCAGGCTCGAACGACTGGCCGGCAAACGCTTCGGTTGTGTCATACCGGCATTTCTAGAGCTGGCAGAGCCGGATATTACGACCGGCGTCGGACTCTGCGCGAAGCACGGCGCCACAAAAGTCACCGTAGTACCCTACTTCCTCTCTGCTGGCCGGCATGTGGCAAATGACATCCCGGCTGAACTGGAAAAAGCCGCACGCAAGCATCAGGCGATAACGATTCACCAGAGTGACTACCTTGGCAAACATGAAACCATCACCGAATTGCTGCTGGCACTGGCGATGGACAAGTCCGACCCTGGCGCGCATCAGCAAGCTGCACAGGCAACAGGCTGACCGGAGACCGGCGTGCATTTGCCAGGTATAGACCCCTACAGTTATCTCGCCGAGGTCTCCAGGGTGATGGACACATTAACGCAACGGGATCAAATCGAGACGGTACTCGATGAAGTCGAATACCTGTTCGAAGTCATTCCACCGGAACTGCAAGACCTCGCCGAGCCGATTATCCAGGCCCTGCGCAAAAAACTCGCCAACTGCACATGAATACGTACCGGGAACCGCGCTGCTATGCACTGCGCCGCCTGAATCCGTTTCTGGGTGTTGTACAGGTGGTCGAGACCCCCTCAGGGCGGGCATCAAGCAGCAACGGACTTGTGTGGGATATCCAGATACTGACGCAAGCGCCTGCAGACTGGGGAAGCCTGGGCGCGGCCAATCGGGGTAAGGCCTGGTATCGTTATGGCCTGTGGTCTGAGCGGGACGGCCTGGCACACCAACCGGTCGCTGCACAGAGCCAAGACAGTCAGCAGCACATAGATAGCGAACATCTCATCGAACAGATACTCAGGAATCTGGACCGGTTGCCGTATGCACTGGCGGACCGGCGCGAGTTATGGCTGCTGGACGCGGAACAGCAAAAACCACTTGCCCTGCTTCACGCCATGCTGCCCGATGCCAACCCACCCCGCCCCGAACCACGCTACTGGACAGGCTGCCTCGGACAACAGGGAGTAGCCGGGCAACGTCGCTTTCCGGGCACTGCTGAACTGGAGTCGCAAGTGAAAACACGCGCAGGATTCAACATCAATCGGGCCTGGGTTACCTGGAATCCCGAACGCACAACCCTTGTTGAGGGAGACAGCAGCCTGATGCAGGACGATGAATTTCCAGCCTTCGGCATACGCGAAGACTGGCCGGACAGTGAGGACCAGCAACTCGTGCAGCGCTATATCGACTGGGCAGCGCCCGCATTCCTGACACTGCCCTACCTCAATGACTCTCAACGTACCCGCCTTGAATCCAGTCTATCAGACCAGGCAGTCAGCATTGAGTATCACTGGCGCCTTTACCCGAAGATACTGGACAAAAACAAACTAATCGCGGCGCGCGTTAAGGCTGGCCTGCAAGGTAACGGCACTCCCAATCCTGACTAATAAACGGCAATACAGCCAGTGTATCGGAAATCAATAACTATCCTTATAGAGCGCCATTTCCCCGATACACAGATCGGCAGCGAAGGCGCGTCCGATAGCGACAAGGCCGATTCGCTCCAGTCGCTTGAGGTCCAGTTTCTTTCCGATACGGTAGCCGGTAAATTCAGCGAAAGGAAGTCGTACCGTCTGCCAGCGGGCGGGGGCCCTGAAAGAAGTGCGGTAAGACTGCCAGGGCAACCAGACATCGCCGGTGCGCAGGTGCAGATTGTATTCCTGGTCATTGCCGTACACCTTCAGCAACAACCCATGGTAATCCGATGCATCGGCTGCTTCGGTGTCTTCGACATCCAGCGCAGCCTGGATAAATCCACCGTTGTATTCCAGCCTTACATCGCCGCGCAGGCGCAGACAGGCTTTGTTATTGATCGTTTCCAGGGACAACTCACCGCTCGATATCCCGCCCATTACGCCATCGGTCACCATTCGCCAGCTGCCACCAGCCACGGATTCCAGATCACCGGTCCGGCGGTCATCGATTATCAGAACATCATCGGCCATAAGGTTTGCGCAACCGAGGTAAGAAAAGAACATTATTGCCATGAATCTCAGGATATCTCCATGGTACTTCCCGCAGGGCACTGAATGCCCGTCATCACGAGAGACAGCGCAGCAATAGCGCGAACTGATATCCGTCTTCGACACTCGCATTAACACACAAGCGTTCTTAAAGCTGCCCCAATCTTGCAGGAACCAGCCTCCACCGCTGCAGCCGCATAATCCACGCCGATCAGCTCACGCACCGGAAAGCCCGCAGCGGTGGTCTCTACAGAAGCGATGCATGCGCCAGGGCCTGCCATTACAGGTCTCGTAAAGTCCGCAACGAGTTGTGCAGCCCCTGCAAGGCAACCGCCCTACAGGTTGCGAATCACCCGCATTGTTCACTTCAGCACCCGGCCTGTCTTTTTGTTCAGTCAATTCCATTTTCCAGCGAACCCCCTGCGATGTTTTATCGAAACCAGAAGCCGGTACAGCCGGATAAAAATACCAGCAGCATCAACAAAAAGTGTGGCACGGGAACATTCATGCAGTCAGTGTAAATTTGCCGGGTGTTGTATTCTTTTACGCCTGCGATGGACCATCCCCCTGGCCTCGCTTCGAACGACCCGGTCCTCTTGCAAGAGTAACCTGGCCCGGTCAAATTGTTCTGCTGACATGCCGGCTGCGACCACTTTACGTAGAGCGGCAGCACCGTTATCACCCTGCTCAACGGCACGCGTCAGCCAGTAAAACGACTTGACTTCATCCTGGTCAACTCCCCTGCCCTCAGCGTAAATCAGGCCCATGCCATACTGCGCATCAACATCGCCCTGTGTTGCGGCCTGTAAAAATTCTTCAGCGACCTCGGGATCGTTCCTCAACAAGGTCAAAGCAGCTAAATTTGCCATGTTTTAGCCGGTACTCGTTTGGTTATCAGGTTACTTACGTACAATGTCATGTATAAATATTAACACATCCAGGTCGTTTGTGGTACAGTTATTGTACAACTTATGAGAGGCAAGCACATGCCGCAATTATTACCAGCTGAAAAACCCGCACTGGCAGGCAGTTTTTTACCCATCCGCACGGTGGCCAATTTGACCGGGATCAATCCTGTCACCTTGCGCGCCTGGGAGCGGCGCCACAACCTGATCACACCCCGGCGCACACCAAAAGGACATCGTCTCTATACCGAAGATGATGTTGAACTGATCAAACAAGTGCTGGACTTACTCGATCAGGGCATTGCTATCAGTCAGGTCAAGCCCCTGCTGGAACAGTCATCCGGTCAGCAGACCGGGACAGCACTTGCCGAGTCCGGTGATGTCTGGAAAGACTACCAGCAGAAAATGCTCCGTGCGATCGAAAGATTCGACGAGCATGCGCTGGACAGTACCTACAACGATGCCCTGTCCCTGTACCCTGTCGATGTAACCAACCAGCGCCTGGTGTCCCCGTTATTGAGGATCATCGGCGAGCGCTGGAAAGAACGCGACACAGGTATCGCCGAAGAACATTTTTTTTCTGTTTATTTGCGCAATAAACTCGGATCCCGGATACATCACCTGAACCAGCGCAGCAGCGGTCCGCTGTTACTCCTCGCTTGCCTGCCGGGTGAATACCATGAAATCGGTTTACTGCTGTTTGTCCTGGCAACCGTAAACTTCGGCTACCGTGTGCTGGTACTGGGTTCCAATACACCATTGGAACAATTACCCAAAGTCCTGCAACAGCAAGACTGTGCCGGTATTGTCCTGTCAGGCTCAGCCCGACCATCGCGCAGCCTGTTCGACAGCGAACTGCCTGAACTGGTGAACTACAGTGCTGTCCCGGTTTTTGTCGGCGGTAATACCGCGACCAAACATAAACAAAAGATTGAAGCCGCCGGCGCTATTTGTCTTGGCGAGTCGATCAGCGCGGGACTCAAATCGATGAGCCAGCTATTCAATGCCGGCAAGTAGCGTATAACCGCGTGTCCACAGCAATACTCTGGTTTCGCAGGGATTTGCGCATTGCGGATAACCCGGCTCTAGAGGCATTACTGCAGGATGGACACCTTCCTGCCCCCGTTTTCATTCATGACGAACCCGACCCGGACTGGCAGACGGGCGGAGCCAGTGCCTGGTGGCTGCACCACAGCCTGGTTGCGCTCAAACAAGCACTGCAACAACTGGGCAGTGACCTGTTTATCTACAGTGGCGACACTCAACGACAGTTAACGCAACTTATCCAGAATACCGGCGCCGAAGCCGTTTACTGGAATCGCTGTTACGAACCGGCATTTGTCATTCGTGACGAGACAATAAAGAGACAACTCAGGCAACAGGGCATCAATGCAAGCAGCCACAGCGCCAGCTTGCTGCGCGAACCCCAACAACTGCTGAAAAAAGATAATACCCCCTATCGCGTGTTTACCCCGTTCTGGAAATCGCTCTGTAAAATCGGCCCGTCACGCGACATTGCAACAACACCGGACAGTCTGCCTGCGCTTGCCAGGAGCAAACAACCGGATGGCCAGCCCATCGAATCCCTGGAACTGTTACCCGCTACTCACTGGGACAGGGCCTTTTACAGCCACTGGCAACCCGGCGAGGACGGCGCCTGGAATACCATAACGGACTTTTGTGACACCCGCCTGTACGGTTACAAAAGCGACCGCGACATCCCGGAAAAATCCGGCACATCACGCTTGTCTGCACATTTACATTGCGGAGAAATAAGCCCGCTGCAGCTTTGGCACTATCTTTTACAGCGGTCTGTGTCAGACACCGCGCCCGGCACACTGACTGCAGTCGAAACATGGCTGCGCCAACTGGGCTGGCGTGAATTCAGTCAGCACCTGCTCTATCACTTTCCACACACCACCCTGCAACCACTCGACGGGCGTTTTGTACAATTTCCCTGGCGCACTGACTACGCAGATTCACTGAAGAGCTGGCAGAAGGGCCAAACCGGTATTCCAATCGTGGATGCCGGTATGCGTCAATTATGGGCGACCGGTTACATGCACAACCGGGTACGCATGATCGTTGCATCATTGCTGACGAAAAACCTCCGCATACCCTGGCAGGATGGTGCGCGCTGGTTCTGGGATACCCTGGTGGATGCCGACCTGGCGAACAACACCATGGGCTGGCAGTGGACGGCCGGCAGCGGCGCTGATGCAGCGCCCTTCTTTCGAATTTTCAATCCGGTGTTACAGGGAGAAAAATTCGACAAGGAGGGAGTATATGTTCGTCGCTGGGTACCTGAACTGGCCAGGCTGGGAAATAAATTCATTCATCAACCCTGGTCTGCCGAAGCGAGTACCCTGGCGAATGCCGGCATCTGTCTCGGCAAGGAATATCCCGAGCCGGTGGTCGACCTGAAAGTCAGCCGCAAACAGGCACTGACCGCCTGGGACCGCGTTAAACGGCTATCCACCTGATGCCGTGCCCGTAAACACACCCTATAAATTGTTTCTTATCAGCAACGCCTGCGGATGCGGATTCAGGTACACCTGCTCTTTGATGTAGGGGTGAGGATGTATGCTGAACAGGTAATATTTAAAAAGGAAAGATACAACAGAACCTATAATAGATTCTAGATTACTTCTATAACTTGCTGTTTAATATTATGGTGCGCGGCCAGAACGAGCATAGAGAGTTAAGGATCGTGATCTTTCTCTACAATGGCAGCCCGCTAATCGGTTCTGCCAGATGCTCGGTTGATCAACGCGATAACACCGTCCGTATCGTAACGCCCGAGAAGATTATCCAGTTCGTCTGCCAGGCACTGCGCACCGGGACCGAGCCCTTTGAGCTCGACCATCAAGGCCTCTATTTCCGTCAGGGCGTTTATCCTGGCAGCGGCAAGCAGGCGTTCACGCAAGTCGTCGGGGAGATCGATTTCACCAGGTTCATCGACACACGGCTTGGCCCCTGCCGGCACCCCAGTGTCCGGTTCATGCACGAACTCGACGTGCAGGTGCCTCACCATGCATTCGCAAACCTTGTCAAACAGGAAGGGTTTGCCGATAAAGTCGTCAAACCCCGCATCCAGGTAAAAGGAACGCTGGCGCAACAGGCCGGATGCCGTGATCGCAACACAGACAACTGTCTCGGCTGGCCAGCGTTCACGCAGCAGCCGCACGGCGGCAAGCCCGTCCATCACGGGCATGCGCACATCCATGAAGACGATGTCAGGAATCTGTTCGGCAATACGCTGCAGCGCCTCGCCGCCGCTGTTCGCCATGGTCACCTCGACGCCGGCCCGCTCCAGAAGCCCGCTGAGTACTTCGCGATTGTCCTCGACATCATCGACGACGAGAGCGCGGACCCGGTGTGGCTCGGCCAGTCGGCACAGCCGGCCAGTCTGTCCATACTTCGATATCAGGTCACCCTCGGCAGGTGGCAATTCCAGCTCAAAGCGAAAGCAGCTGCCCTCACCCGGGGTGGACTCCAGGCTCAATGAGCCACCCATGAGCTCGATATGGCGCCTGGTGATTGCAAGGCCCAGGCCAGTCCCGCCCTTGGCCTCGCCCTCTTCGGCCTGCTGGAAGGGTTCGAAAATACGTTGTTGCGCGTCTTGGTTTATGCCAGGGCCG
>Ga0316187_10005562_pt1 | contig 10867 bp, 7 predicted proteins | sample CroRivburrow1_MG_FD_204927 | JGI IMG/M metagenome (GOLD analysis project Ga0316187, IMG submission 204927) | Coastal sediment microbial communities from Maine, United States - Cross River worm burrow 1 | ecosystem: Environmental > Aquatic > Marine > Coastal > Sediment | place: USA: Maine...
ACCGCACAAGGAAGACATCTGCTATGCCACGACCAACCGCCAGGAATCGGTCAAGTCAATTGCAGACAAGTGCGACATGGTGCTGGTGGTTGGCGCACCGAACAGTTCCAACTCGCAACGCCTGGTAGAAGTAGCCCGGACCGCCGGTTGCGGCCGGTCCATGCTGGTACAGCGTGCCTCCGAGATCGACTGGACTGCCATGCAAGGCATCAAGACGCTGGGTATCACTGCCGGGGCATCTGCGCCGGAAGTACTGGTCAACGAAGTGGTGGACGCGTTCCGCGAGCGCTTCAATGTCAATGTCGAGACCGTCAAGACCAGGGATGAGAACGTCGAGTTCAAATTGCCCCGGCAGCTTCGCCGCGAAGGCGAGCCGGGCGCGCCGGTGCGCGCAGTATCCTGAAACCTGACAGACAAGGTTTGAGCTGACTTGGCTGACATCATTATTTACACCGATGGCGCCTGTTCGGGAAACCCCGGCCCAGGCGGCTGGGGTGCCATTCTCGTGCACGGCGAGAACCGCAAGGAGCTATCCGGCGGAGAGCCGGAAACCACCAACAACCGCATGGAGTTGCAGGCGGCTATCGAAGCCCTGGGCGCGCTGAAGCGGCCATGCAAGGTGGCGGTGTACACGGATTCGGTTTACGTCCGCGACGGCATCACCAAGTGGATCCAGGGCTGGCAGCGCAATGGCTGGCGCACAGCGGCAAAGAAACCGGTCAAGAACGTGGAACTGTGGCAGGCCCTGCAGGCAGCCCTGCAGCAGCACGATGTTGACTGGCACTGGGTCAAGGGCCACGCAGGCCATCCGGAGAACGAACGCGCCGACGAACTCGCGCGTATCGGCATGGCGCCGTTCAAATCCAGCTAGAGCATGTTTCACTTAGATGGAAGCGTTTGATGGCACCAAATCAGTTCACTCGGCTAGGCGCAAAGTGAAGCGCGATGTGGTGCATCGGGCAAGCTTTGCAACAACGCCGATGGGCTGATTTGGTCCACGAGATCAGCATGTTTTTTGGTTGTTTCAACCAAAAATCATAAACCTGATCGCCCTCAAGGTGGCAGAGCAACTTTATGGGTTCAATTGAACCCATGTTGCTCTGCAGGCCGGTTTTCTGCGCCCACTGGACTGCGTTACGGCTCCCTTGTGGTCAACCAGACCACGGCGCGAACCGTGCCTTGCCAGCAAACGCAGAAAACCGGTCAAACGTATCCATCTAAGTGAAACATGCTCTAATCATGGCAAAGCCCGCAATCGACATGAGCCGATGCGGGCTTTCATAATATCCTGCAATACAGGCCGAAAACCAGGTTAGAGCGCAGCGAGAATTTTCTCTGCGCTGGAGGCTTCCGCCGAGCTGGCCGCCTCTTCCACGTTCAACACCTTGACCACACCATCGTCCACCAGCATTGCATAGCGCTGCGACCGGATACCCAGGCCGACGCCGGTTGCATCCAGTTCCATGCCGATGGCATTGGTAAAGGCAGCCGTTCCGTCCGCCAGGAAGGTAACGGCATCCTTGGCACCCGACTGGTCCGCCCAGGCATTCATTACAAAAACGTCGTTTACCGACACGCATGCAATGGTATCGACACCCTTGGCCTTGAGGTCGGCTGCATGGGTAACAAAACCCGGAAGATGCTTCATGTGACAGGTAGGCGTAAATGCCCCCGGCACAGCAAACAGCACGACCTTGCGGCCATCAAACACATCCGCCGTGCTCATTTGGGTCGGTCCTTCGGCGGTCATCGTCAGGAAGGTTGCTTCAGGCAGTTTGTCGCCAACAGAAATACTCATAGCTTGCTCACTTGCTTAACTGGGTTCAAGAAAACTTATTCTATCCAAGAGGTCTACTGCAGCACACCTTCATGGACAAGGCCCGTTTCACCATCCGCAATGGTCAGCCGGACGGGTTTTCCGGCCAGTTCAACAGCGCCACCGGAACTGTCAATCGCAATCCGCCATGTGCTGACAGCTCCCGACTGGCTGATCAGTTCAGGCTTGCGAAAATACGAAACACCGTCTGCTTCCACAAAAATGTCAGCGTCGCCGGGCGACCTGAGCCCGGTGAGGGATACTTCCAGCGTCGGCTTTCCATCCACCTCGACCTGCCGGAGTGACAGGACGCCAAGACGGTCTGCACCGGGTTCGGCCGGCACCGTGGCGCGCGCAACCCTGAGCCGGAACCTGTCGGAAGCCGACACGGTTTTTGCATCAATATCGAGCTTCACCTGTGCCTGTACAGGCACGCAAATATCGTTGCACACGGCGTAGAATATGTTCAATGCCAGCCTGGCGGGCCTGGACATGTCCCTTGGCTTCACATCGACCGGGAAAATCACTTCCGTCTTGTAGCCGATGCCCTCGCCATTTTCGTCTGTAAAGCGATGCGGCAGGGGCATCATCACCTTGACCGCTTCAACATTTTCCGATCCCGACCAGTCGAAGCTGGGCGGCACTCCGCCGTCGCCGGGCACCCGCCAATAGGTTTTCCACCCCTGTTGCATGGTAATGTGAATGCCGCTGCGCCAGGCATCGGACTGCTTGCCGGCATTCATCAAACGCAGGGACGAATAAGGTGAGGCGAATTCCCGGGTCGGCTGATCACCGGCAGCGGCCATGCCCGAAACGACAGCCAGAGCTGCAGCGATCATCGGTATCAAGCTGGTATGGCGAAATGTACTCATGGCACCTGTCGAGATCAGATGGATCAATGAAGGTTACAATCAAACCGCATGAACCTGATCGTTTCCAGCGCGTTATAGCAGCAAACTCAGCATCGCTTCCAATAAAGCACTATCAAATTAATGCGAGAATCGACATCTGGACGTTTGCCCGGGGATCGTTGCCGGTGCTATCATGCATGAGTGACAGCTGCCTTGCAGCAGCATGGGTTCGGCGGAACCGATAAAGTTGCTCTGGCACTCCAGAACCGATCAGGTTTATGATTTTGACAGCAACAACCAAAATCATCCTGATCCAGAGGCGAAACCCGGATGACTGAGCAATATCTCGATGGAAAGATGCTGATTGCGATGCCCGGTATCGGAGATGACCGATTTGACCGGGCCGTGATCTTCGTGTGTGCTCATTCCAGTGATGGCGCCATGGGCCTGGTCGTCAATCATCAGGTCGACAGCCTGTCTTTCGGCGGGCTGCTTGAACGACTTGACCTGGTCGACAATGAAGACGCCATCCGCCTGCCCGACGCCATTGCGTCCACGCACGTGCTGCAAGGCGGGCCCGTCGAGACAAGCCGCGGATTTGTGCTGCATTCCAGGGATTATTTCAGTGCGGAGAGCACGTTGGGTGTCGACAGCAATATCGGGCTGACGGCGACGCTTGATGTGTTGCGGGCCATCGCACGCGGTGAGGGACCACGCAAATCGCTGCTGGCCCTGGGATATACCGGTTGGGGACCGGGACAGCTGGAAAGTGAAATCCGGCAAAACGGCTGGCTGCATTGCGAGGCCGATGAAGCCTTGTTGTTCGACAGCGATCTGGACGCCAAGTACCAGTCGGCGCTGGCGCGCATCGGGGTCAGTGAGGCCAGTTTGTCAGGCGGCCATTTCGGCAACGCCTAGAGCATCGGGCGTTTAATCTGCAAGGCACCCGGCAGCTTTGTCGATATGACATTTCCTGTCCCGGAGAATTACTGTTCGCGCCAAAGGGAATTCTCAAGCGTTCACACTTGTCCCCGCACGCTCCAGGACCTGTTTTGACGCGCCTTAAACCGCGGTGGTTCCCTTGGACTTTTTTGTCGCCCGGCGCTTTTTCCTGGCGGAGGTTTTTTTCGCAGGTTGTTTCCTGGCTGTCCTGGGCTTGCGGGGTGCCTTCGGCTTGCCGGGCTGGCCGGGCTGGCCGGTTTCAGACCTGGCATCGGCAGCGTTGTTTGACTCGCGGGGCGTTGGTTTTTCGCTCTGCTGCGTTGGTTTTTCGCTCTGCTGCGTTGCCGCCTTTTCAGACACGGTTTCACCTGCGGCGGGCGCAGCCGGCAGTTTTTCAGCTACCGGTTCCGGTTTGCCGATAGCCTCATCTTCCGTCGAGGGCTGTGGTGCGGGCACAGGTTCGGCTGTTGGCAGGGGTTGTGTCTCCATGACCGGCTTTGGTGGTGCTACTGGTGTGGTTTTGCGTATGGGCCTGACGTCTGTTACCGGTTTTGCATCGGCCACCGGTGCCGGCCGCGCAACAGGCTCCGGCGTCTGCGCCGAACTGTCCTCAATGTCGGCCAGCGCATCCCTCATCTGCTGTGAAACCGTTTCCAGGTCGACACCATCAGCCTCGTGACCAGTCTGAAAATATTCATCCGGCGCCGGGTATCCGGTTGGCTGGTGTGATATCGCATACCCGGCTTCATCAGGATCGTGCTCTGAATATTGCTCAGGTGTCGGATTTGCGACCCGCGGTGCCCACGGTGCCGGATGGAAGTCATATGGCGACCATGGGGCCAGCATCTCCTCTTCAGGTTCAGGCTCCGGCTCCACAACTACAGCAGGGACGGGCGCAGGCGGTTGCCGGCGCGTCAAACGGTTCCACAAGGCTGTGATGCCGGACTGGCTGGAGGATATGTCTCGCGACGGTGCGCCAAGGGCTGCCAGCACCTGTTGGGCATCGATGGGCTCGCCAATCAGGAAACCCTGCGCCAGGTCGCACTCAAGTGTTATCAGATGGTCCAGTTGCGCCTGGGTTTCGACACCTTCCACCACCACCTGCAGCCCGAGATCATGGGCCAGCAGGATGATCGCATCCAGGATCACCGATCCGCGATCGGTTTCAAGACCGGCCTGCAGGAAGGAGCGATCCACCTTGAGAGTATCGAACGGCAAGCGCCTCAAATAGGACAGTGACGAGTAACCGGTTCCGAAATCATCGCATGAAAGCCCTATGCCCAGCGCTCTCAGCCTGTCGAGCATCTGCAAAGACAGTTCCGGGTTTTCCATGACCATGGTCTCGGTCACTTCCAGCTTCAGGGTGCCCGGCACCAGTTCTTCGCGCGACAGGACCGTGCGGGCCAGATGCAGCAGGCGCGGCCCGGTCAACTGGGAGGACGACACATTGACTGACACAAAGACAGGTTGTGCAGGAGTAAACATTCTCTGCCACACGCCCAGTTGGCGGGCTGATTCAGCCAACACGAACGCCCCGATATCTCCGATCAGCCCGCACCGCTCAGCCAGGGGCAGGAAACTTGATGGTTGCAGGACTTCCCCGTCAGGCGTGCGCAGCCGAACCAGCGCTTCAAAACCCGCCAGCTGGCGATCGGACAAACGCATGATCGGCTGGTAAAGCAGTTCAAAGCGACGTTCCTGCAATGCCTCCTGCAGATCAGCAATCCCCAGTCCGGTCGAGGTCTGCTCCAGCAACATTCCCGGCTTGTAGAAAGCCACCTTGTCCTTGCCGCGGGTCTTTGCCTCGAACAGGGCAGTATCGGCACATCTGTGCAGCACATCTGCGCTTTCCATCTGCGGATCCCAATGCGCAACGCCAACGCAGCAGGTCAGATAAATTTCGTTCGGCGGCACCCGAACCGGCTGCGAAACGGCATGGCGAACCTGATCCACGAAAATAATCGCCGATTCCAGCGCATCCTGGTCGGAAGACGTTTCATGAATGATCGCAAACTGATCTCCCGGCATCCGGGCAAGACTGCTTGTTTCAGGCAACAGTTTCTCAATCCGGCGCGCGATGGTCTTCAGCAGGCTGTCGCCAATTTCCTGGCCAAGCCGGTCATTGACCACATTGAACCGATCAATATCGACAATCACGATATTGAGCAGCACATCTTCGTTGGCCATTGCCCGATGGGTGGCTTGCGACAGACGATCCTGATAGAGCGCATAGTTCGGCAAGCCGGTGACGACGTCGAATATGGCGTCAGACAACAGGCGATTCTGGGAATTGCGCTGCTGCGAAGCATCGCTCAGCACGCCTGTCAGGCGCAGTCCCGTTTCTGATCCGTTATGCAGCGAGCTGCCTTTCAGTGTGTACCAGCGATAGCGGCCGTCGGCATGGCGCACGCGCAATTGCTGCTCAAAATGCTGGTTGCCGCGCAGTTTCGCCACTTCCAGGGCGGCAAAATACGGGTTGTGATCGTTGGGATGAATCAGTGCCAGCCAGGCCTGCGGGTCAGTATTGTCCAGGCTGCCGTCTTCGTAGCCCAGTACTTTTTCCAGCTCGGCACCGACAAAAAAGGAATTGTCGCCCGGTTCGTAATCCCAGACGACCTGCGAGGCGCTGGCCAGTGCAAGCGCGTTGCGCTCGGCTTCCAGCCCGTCGCGTTCCGGGTTCAACGCGCTGGAAAACGCGAAGTATGCCAGTACGAATGCAAGTGCCACCAGGACCAGCGCCAGTCCTCCGACCAGAACCGGAGAGGCAAGTTCGCTGGGGGGCCGGTTGATTGCAATGGCACCAGCGGCAACGGTCCACAATCCCAACATGACCCAGACCATGATGGACGACTTTGCCCGCACCCCGCCGCGATATGCCAGGACTGCGGCTGCAACAAGCACGGTAAGCACACCAACCGCGAAGCCAATGCGTACGATCTGTTTCACCAGCACCGGTTCAGTGAAGGCATAAGCGGCAAGCGCCACGCCTGCCCCGCCTGCAAAAATCAACACCCCGCTCAAGGTTGGCATTTGCCGGCGGGTGCGCATTATGGTGACACCCATGAACATCACACCGGCTGTCATCAGCGCCTCGGTAATGGCACTGAGCACTTCGTGCCGGGGGGCAAGCACCGGCAGGATGGAGTTGAGCGCAGCCTCGAGCTGACCGGTCTCCAAAGTGATGAAACCAACTGCGGGCACGGCGAAAATCATCGACAGCGGAAACACGATCTGCGGCGACAGCAGCACCAGGCAGGTGATGACCACCACCGCCAGCATCGCCATTCCCAGCACGATGCCGCGATACAGTGCCTGTCGATAGGCGTTGTGATCAAACGCGGCCCGCTGCCAGAGCCTGACGCCCGATACCCCGACTTCAGACAGCTCAAGAGCAACCGTGAGGCTGCTTTGCGGCGGCACTGTAAACGCAAATGCGTCGCGATCCGGGATGTTCAGACGGCGCAGTGTCACGCTTCGCGAGGACGATGCTGCCGATATGCGGCTGCTGGAGTATGACGGCGCAACAATACCGGAACCGGGAAACGACTGTCGTGCAGCATCAATGACCAGCTCTTGTGCAACGGCTGCGGGATTGGCCGTCGTGAATATGGCCCAGCGATAGGGAGGGCCGGGGCCGGTCGCCTGCAGGCTCATGCTTTCGCTCTGGCCGGCACTGTTTTCGGGAAGCTTGACCACCACCTGTTTCTTGTCGCTTTGAACAGCGCCCAGAAACGGCACCACGTCGATGTAACTGGTGGCGAAATCAGCGCGTACAGCCTTGCCGGATTCCTGTGCCAGGACACCAGCCGAACTCACGATCAAGGCCAGGCAAAAGCCGACCCACGCCGCAACTGTTATCCGCCAAGATGGCATAGCCGCACTTTCCATAACTTACCAACGGTAATTCCATCTTAAAGCAACACAGGTACAGAGGAACCCATAAAGTTGCTCTAACTCTTTAGAAACGATCAGGTTTATGGCCTTTGGCCTAAACAGCAGGAAACCATCCCGGTCCGGCCAGACTATGGCCGAAGACGGGAGCCTGTTGATAACAATCGCGATTGATATCCACCGATTCCGGTTTTGGTGACGTATTCTCTCATCCCGGCGGGTCGGCATCCAGCAATGCAAACAGCAGGTGATCCTGCCATCTTCCGTTGATTTTCAGGTATTTGCGGGCATAGCCTTCCTGCGAAAAACCGCATCGCAGGAGCAATCTTCTGGATGCTTCGTTGACCGGCAGACATGCGGCTTCAATACGGTGCAGGCGCAAGCTGTCAAAGGCAAATGCTGTAGCCGCATTCACGGCAGCGGACATATAGCCCTGATTTGCATACGGCTGGCCGACCCAGTATCCCAGGGAACAGGTTTGCGCCACTCCGCGGCGCACATGCGAAAGCGTCAGGCCGCCGACCAACTGGTCGGAGCGCCGGCAAAACACGAAAAGCGCATAGGCATAGTCGTCTCGCATATCCTTGTTGTACCGGCGTATACGCTGACGATAGGAGGATCTGGTCAGGTCGTCGCGCGGCCAGGTTGGTTCCCATGGCTGCAGAAACGCCCTGCTGGACGACCTGAGTTGCGCCCACTGCACATAGTCGGCTCCTTCGGCGGGGCGCAACACCACCTTTTCGGCCTGAATGACCGGGTCGCTGTCCAGATATGCGTAGGTTCTCAGGAATGACATGGTGATTGCAGCATTCGATGGCCGGCCACGCGCCGATGGTTCATGCAAATCTTGCCGCAAGTTCACTGCCTTGTGCAAGCAGTGATGTGTCGCCGACCGCCGCGCGTGACAGGCAGGCTCCGCTGAAAGTCGCGCTCGCCAGGCGTTTCACGTCATCGGTGGTCACCGCATCGACCTTGGCAAGGATGTCAGCCACATCCGGTATCCTGCCATAGGCGAGGAACTGGCGTGCAATCTGGTCGGCGCGCGACGACGGGCTTTCCAGGCTCATCACCAGAGATGCCTTGAGCTGCGCGCGGGCGCGATCCAGTTCGGCCTGTTCTATGTCCTGTGTGCTTGCCAGCAGGACATCACTTGCCACCTTGCAGAACTCCGCCGCGGTATCCGGCGCCGTGCCCGCATAGACCTGCATCAGGCCGGTATCGGCAAAGGCAGACACGTGTGCGAACGTCGAATAGCAAAGCCCGCGACGCTCGCGGACTTCCTGAAACAACCGCGATGACATGCCGCCGCCGAGAATGCTGGCCAGCAGATGAATACCGTAGACATCATCGTCATGATAACCCGGCGTTGAAAACGCCATCACCTGATGTACCTGGTCAAGCGGCCGTTTGCGCGCTGCATCGCCACCGGCATAGCAAGGCGTGGTGCGGTTGATACCGTCGCCACGTTCAATGCCGGACAGGCGGTCACTGGCAGCTGCAACCAGTGCATCGTGATCAACGCGCCCGGCTGCCGACAGCACCATGCGCGAGGCTGTGTAGTGCTTGGTGCGATAGGCGGCGAGCTTGTCCGCGCTGAAACCCTTTACCGTCTCCGGTGTGCCGAGAATATCGCGCCCGAGCGAGTGATCCGGCCATGCCAGCTTCTGTACAAGATCGAAAACCAGGTCATCCGGGGTGTCCTGCGCTGCGGCAATTTCCTGCAGGATAACGCCTTTCTCCAGCGCCAGATCATCGGCGGCAAATACCGGGTTCATGACAATGTCGGAGATCACATCCAGCGCCAGTTCCCAGTCATTGCGCAAGACGCGGGCATAATAGGCAGTGGTTTCCATGGATGTGGACGCATTCATGTCGCCGCCTGCAGCTTCTATCTCGGCGGCAATCTCGAATGCAGAGCGGTTCTTTGTCGCCTTGAACGCCATATGTTCCAGGAGATGCGCCAGGCCGTTCTCGTCGTCCGCCTCGTCACGGGCACCCGCCCTGGTCCACATGCCCAGCGATACGGTTTCGACATGCTCCATGTTGTGGGAGACAATGGTCAGGCCGTTTTCAAGTGTGGTGGTGCGTGCGCTCATGAGGTTTTACCTGCCTGGGTGCGGTCTACAATGAACTGCTTCACTGTCGACAGATCGTTGGCCAGCACGTCGAAACGTTCCCGGCGACTCATCAGATCGCCCATTCGTTGCGGCAGTTCGGGACGAATGCCGCACGCGGCTTCAACTGCATCCGGGAATTTCGCCGGATGGGCGGTTGCCAGAGTGACCATCGGCACATCCTTTCTGGCCAGCGCGCGCGCCACCCCGTAGCCCACCGCCGTATGCGGGTCGAGCAATTCACCGGTTTCGGCCAGCGTGGTACGAATGATTTCGGCGGTCTGCGCCTCGTCCGTGCGACCGGACGCAAAACCTGCGCAGATGTATTTCAGCATTTCGTCACTCAAAGTAAAACTTCCGGATTGTTTCAATCCCGCCATCAGGGTTGATATATGGTTGGCGTCTCTGCCGCAGGCTTCGAACAACAGACGCTCAAAATTGCTGGATACCTGTATGTCCATGGACGGGCTCTGTGTCGCCTCAACGCCCAGCACCTCGTAGCGGCCGGTTGCCATGGTGCGGTGCAGAATATCATTGATGTTGGTTGCCACAACCAGATCGCCTATCGGCAATCCCATGTGACGCGCGACCTGGCCGGCAAATATGTCGCCGAAATTTCCCGTCGGCACGCAGAAATCGAGCTGGCGATCGGGAGCCCCCAGAGCCAGTGCCGTGGTGAAATAGTACACTGTCTGCGCCATGATACGCGCCCAGTTGATCGAATTGACACCGGACAGCAAGACGGAGTCGCGAAAACCGGCATCTGCAAACATGGCTTTGACATGTGCCTGGCAATCATCAAAATTGCCTTCAAGCGCGATGTTGTGAATGTTCGGCTTGTCCATGGTGGTCATCTGTCTGCGCTGCACATCGCTGACGAGACCGTGCGGATGCAGGATGAAGATGTCGGTGCGCGTTGAGGCTGCAAATGCATCTATGGCGGCACCACCGGTATCTCCGGATGTGGCTCCCACGATGGTGGCGCGCCTGTCTGCCCCCTGCAGTGCATGATCCATCAGCCGGGCCAGAAGTTGCATGGCCACGTCCTTGAACGCCAGCGTGGGCCCGTGAAACAGCTCCATCAACCAGTGATTTGCGTCCAGTTGCTTCAGCGGCACCACCGCCATGTGGGCAAACGTCGCATATGCCTCGTCAATCATCGCGCGCAATTGCGCGTCTTCGATCTCGCCACCCGTAAACGGCTTGATGACCGCAAAGGCAATTTCGGCGTAACTGCTGCCGCGCAGGCCAAG